>ERZ1370068.8939-contig-7755_pt1 | contig 31937 bp, 52 predicted proteins | sample MGYA00561227_ERZ1370068 | MGnify/ENA primary metagenome ERZ1370068 (study PRJEB38410, sample SAMEA6850437) | metagenome | study: Metagenomic assessment of the ecological functions of the soil: analysis of the soil microbiota associated with the...
GATACTTCGTTCAGTTACGTACATTGCTCAAATCGTCGAAGACGTCCTCGACATCTCGCGGATCGTCGCCGGGAAGATCCGCTTGGACGTGCAGCCCGTGGACCTGTCGACCGATCGTGCAGAATGCGGTGTCGACCGTGCAGCCCGCCGCGGACGCCAAGAGCATTCGGATCGAGACGATTGTCGATCCGAGTGTCGGGCCGGTGTCCGGCGACCCCGGACGCGCTGCAACAGGTCGCCTGGAATCTGCTCTCGAACGCGGTCAAGTTCACGCCCGAAGAACGGCGCGCGTCCAGGTGCGGCGTCGAGCGCGTGAACTCGCACGTCGAAGTGGCGGTGAGCGATACCGGCGTCGGCATCGGCCCGGAATTCCTGCCCTTCGTGTTCGAGCGCTTCCGTCAGGCCGACGCGTCGCTGTCGCGCAAGGCCGGCGGGCTCGGCCTCGGCCTGTCGATCGTGCGGCACATCGTCGAAATGCACGGCGGCGCGGTGCTCGCGTCGAGTGATGGCGAAGGTCGCGGCGCCACGTTTCGGGTTCGACTGCCGGTGATGGTCGTGCACGCGAGCAGCGTCGACGACGCCAAGCGCGAGCATCCCACGGACGGAGTCGGCGCCGCCGTTGACCGCGCTCGCCGACTTGACCGGCATTCGGGTCATGGCCGTCGACGACGAGGAGGATGCGCTGGGATTGCTGCGGGTCGTGCTCAGAAGCGGCCGGCGCGGAGGTGATCACTTCGTCGTCGGCCGAGGCGGCGCTCGACCAGGTCGCCGACGCCAAGCCGCACGTGCTGGTGGTGGATCTCGGCATGCCCACCGTCGACGGGTTTCAGTTCATCAGCCGCCTGCGCGGATCGGCGACGCGGCGATCCGCAACATCCCGGCCGCCGCGCTGACCGCGTTCGCGCGTTCGGAGGATCCGGACGAAGGCGCTGCGCAGCGGCTTCGAAATGCATCTGGCCAAGCCGGTCGATCCGAGCGAACTGGTGGCGTCGGTCGCGACCCTGGTCAGACGGAGCGCGAACTGGCGCTAGTCAGCGCGCTTTCGAGATCGGTGTAGCGCGCCGTCCTTGGTCCTCGGTCCTGTGTCCTCCTGGTCCGTCCACTGGTCCAACGGGTCCATGGTCCGTAAATGCCGTAGGACGAGGGACAGAGGACGAAGGACGGACGAAGGACCAAGGCCTAGGGACGAAGGACTGCGGCTCCACGGATGTTAAAGCCGCAGGTGCCACGCGATGAAGGGAATCCGCGCTTGCCCCAGAACGCGTGCTCGTCCGGGAAACACCTCCTGCTCGATGCGATCCTCGGCCCCGAAGACCTGATAGATCTCACGCACGGCGCTGAAAGCTCTCGACGCTCGCTTGCAGCGGAAAGATGCGATCCTTGTTCACCCGACTCGACGAACAGCGGCCGCGGCGCGATGAGTCCGGCGATGTCGTGCATCTCCGCCCAGTTCAGAATCCCCGGCACGTAGTTGTCGACGCAGTGCGCCAGGCTGCCGACGCTGTCGCGGAACGTGTTGAGATAGCCGCTCACCATCGCCACGCGCGAATGCGCGGATCGAGCGCCGCGGCGAAACAGCGTCGCCGTGCCGCCGCCCGAGATGCCCATGCAGCCGACGCGTGACGAGTCGAGATCGGGCCGCGTCGCGATGTAGTCGATCGTGCGCATGATGTCCCAGACTCGCCAGCCCGATCATCGTCTCGACCGAGCATCAGCGCGCCGCCGCGATCGGCTCGCACGCCTTGCTGGCGAGGCCCCGACTGCGCGTTCAGCGCGATCGCGCCGGCATCCGAAGCCCATCGGCTCGATCGCCACCGCCGCGATGCCGGCTTCCGCGACCTGAATGGCGAAGTCGTGCTGGTAGCCCGCCTTTGTCCGTGCGATCGCGGCCCTGTTCGTCGATGCCGACGATGTCGTCCACGCCGCGGCCATGGCCGGGGACGCAGATCATCGCCGGCGCCGGCGTCGGCGTCGCGCGACGGCATCAGCACGTACGCGAGCACGCTGACGCCGGCGCGGCTGTCGAACACGACCTTCTCGCGGCGATAACGCGGGAAACGATCGCGTCTCGATGGTGTGCGGCCGCAGCGGCGATCGCTCAGGCGGGAAAGCCGCCGAGCAACTCGGTCAGCTTCGCGCGCAAGCTCGCGCTGCCAGCGCCTCCGCCTCGGCGCGCGTGCGGGCCTGAAAGCGCAGCCGCCGCGGCGCCGCCGCGTAGAGGTCGCTGCGCGAAGGCGACCGGATCGAACCGGCGATCCTCGAGTCCGCGCGTCGACGCCCGTCAACGGACCGATGTACGTCGACGCGCGGCGCGGCTGTCGCTGCGCCTCGGCGGAAGTCGGTACCGCGCTCGTTGCCACCAGCCCCGGCCGTCATGCGGCCGAGTTCGCGACGCGTTGTTGTGCGACCATTTGTCAGCCGGCTCGCATAGAGGTTCGCGAGGTAGAGGGTTTTCTCATCAGGACACGCGAGTTGATGGATCGAGTCGAGCGTGCCGGGCATGCGGCCTTGCCGGCCGAACACGCCGAGGATCTTCCCAGTCAGGTCCATCTTGTAGACGCCGGCCGACGCTCTGCCGACGAACATCGCGTCTGGCGTCGGACCGCTCGTCAGGCACAGCGACCAGGGCGCCGTCGGCATCGTCCATACCGCTTTGCGGTTCGCCGTCGGTGTCGAAGGTCTGGATACGGCTGTTGCCGCGGTCGGCGACGTAGACGACGTCGTTGTTGTCGACGACGAGACTGTGCGGCGTGTTGAGTTGCCCGGCTGCGCGCCGCGTTCGCCCCACGCCTTCACGAAGTTGCCGTCCTTGTCGTAAGTTCGCTACGCGCGAGTTGCCGTAGCCATCGGCGACGAACATGCTCCCGTCCCGGCTCCAGCCGATGTCGGTCTCCTGATACAGGTTCGCCCGGCCCGGCACCGCGCGCTCGATCACGTGGGTGAGCCAGGTCCACGGCTCCGGGATTGGTGCCGAGCGTGCCGATGGTGCGCCCCTTCCTTGTCGAAATGGAAGAATGATGTTGTCCGCCGCGTCGATGCATGCCGAGAGATCGCCCTGTCGATCGAAACGCACGCTGTGCGCGCCTTCGAACATGCGCGATCCCTCACCCCACGTGCGCACGAAGCTGCCGTCGCTCTTGAACTCCAGCACCGGATGGTAGCGCGGTTGAGCGCGACGATGTTGCCGTTGGCGCCGACCGCCACGCCGCTCCAGACGGCCGATGACCGAGTAGGCGGGATGCACTTGAAGAAGTTCTCGACGAGATGGAACGGCAGCGGCGGGATCGCCGGGCTCGCCGCGCTTCTTGCGCCCGCGTCGTGGCGATGGCGCACCACGCGAGATGCTGCGGCAGCGACTGCTGATACGAACAGGCGTCTCCTCATCACAAGCTCGTTATGAATCCGCGATCACACCTGGGACGCGGGCTGATGCCTGTTCCCACCACTCGCGCGCTCGCTGCTCGCTCCAGACGCTGGTCAGCGGAACGGAATCGAGCCGGCGGACCAGCTCGCGCGCGCGTCTGCGGGCGATCGGCGGGGTCCTTCGCGAGGACACGTCATGACCAGATCGTCGAGTGCCGCGGGAATCGGCCGTTCCGTTCGCGACGAGGGTCTCCGGCGGCGTGTGCGCGTGGTGCATGACCAGGCCCATCGGCGAATCGGCGCGTGAACACCAGCTGCGCCGGTCAGCAGCCAGTAGGCGACGCAGCCTGCCGCGTAGATGTCGGCGCGATGGTCCACCGTCGCCGCCTCGAGCGCCTGCTCCGGCGCGATGAACGCCGGCGTGCCGCGGACGACGTGCGTCGGCGGTCAGCGCGGCGCCGCGGGATCGTGTTTCATCGGATCGTGCAGCGCTTTCGCGATGCCGAAGTCGAGCACCTTGACGAAGTCGTAGTCCTCGCCGTAGCGGCACAGGAAGATGTTGGCCGGCTTGATGTCGCGATGCACGAGTCCGCACCGATTCGGCTTCCGAGAGCGAGTGGCACACCTGGCGGAGCAGGTGGATCGACGCGCTCGGCGGGCAGCGGTCCGAAGCGCGCGCACCAGCCGGCTCGGCGTCCAGACCCGTCGAGCAGCTCCATCACGTAATAGAACGCGCCGTCGTCGGCGACGCCGAAGTCGAAGAGATTGACGGTGTGCGGCGAGCGCAGCTGCGCAATCGCCTGCGCTTCGCGTTCGAACGCGCCGCTTGACCTCGTCGGACGTGTCGAATGCCATCGCGACGTCGGACGGACGAATCAGCTTGATCGCCGCGGGCCGCGCCAGCAGGCGATGGCTGGCGCGCCAGACCTCGCCCATGCCGCCCGGCACCGATCCGCTCGAGCAGGCGATAGCTGCCGAGCTCGCGCGCCTTTCGGACTTCCGTGCCAGAGCGCATGCAGCACGCGTGCGCCGACGTATGCCATTGTCACTACGAGGAGATACGGGAAGATGAAAGCGAAAGAAGAACTGACACGTGCATCGGGATGCCCGGAGGCGGGAACACCGTGATCGATAGCGCGACCATCGCCGGAACCGCGCTGGACGCAGCGAGCGCTGCAAGCAGCGACCGTCTCGGCGTCGATGGGATGACGATCGTGAAGAGCAGCACCCAGACGGCGACCCACGAAAGTCCGATCCAGCTCTGATCGTTCAGTCTGCAGGGCGATGGCGGTTGAGGAACTCGGCCGCGGCGATGCCGTAGCTGCTGACGATTTCGAACACGAGCGCGAGCGTCGCCGCCGCGCCGAACGAGAGTCGCGGTGAGCGGATGACCGCGGCCACGACGAGCGCGACGGTGATGGCGAGCACGCCTGGCAGCCAGTGCGCGGGGCTGCTCACCAGCATGGCGCGATCCCGCGCCGACCACAGCGTCGGAAAAAGTTGGCCAAGAAGAACCACGGCCGCGTAGAGCACGGCGAGGACGAACAGCCGGTTGGTGGCCTGGACCGCGAGGTCGGTCGGGAGCCCTGCGATCGGGAGCCGGCCTGCGACGACAGACGGCGCGCGTCTTCAGGCCGAAGGAGCGTGGGAGCGCCGGTCGCCGAGTCCATGGGCGCCGATGCGTGCCGCGGCCGAGGACTGGCAGCGCCCGTGGTGCAGCTCCATCTGGGCACTCGAACGGCGATGCATCCCCGCTGGCTGCGCTGCGTCTCCTCAAACATTCCCGATATTCTCGGCCGTCGCGCCTTGCCAGAGCGGGGCGCCTCGCCGTTCTCGGTGCGACGATGGCGTTGCACCACGGACTGCCAGAACGCGAGAGCGGCGGCCAGCGTGGCGAGCATGAGCGCCAGGCGCGCCGCCCGCGATCAGTCGGAACGGTTCGATTGCCGAGGAAGAGCGCCAGTCCCAGCTTCATCGCCGTGTTCGCCAGCACGCCCACCGCAATCGCGGTCGCGGCAACGGCCGGCGAGACGGTCCGCGCGACGACCCCTGGCCATCGATGCGGTAAGGGCGTCCACGTCCGTGAGCCCCAGAATCGCCGCGGACGTGATGACGCCGGACGATCCCCACCATTCACGCGCGACGAACACCACCATGAGCACGACTTGAAAGAGCACGGCCATTGGTAGCGCCGTGGCGAGCTGGAGCGGATTGTTCAGTGATGTGCTCGACTCCTGCCCGGCCGGTGAACGCCGCAGGCCGAACGCCGCCACCAGCGCCGCCACGGCCGCTGGGGCGACGAGGTAAGCGGACGAGTGGAAGCACGACCGACGGATTGAGAATGGCGGTCGCGACGATCACGCGAGGATACAGCATGGCATTGGCCGCCACGGCGCCGAACGCGAGCGCGCGATCCATCGCCACTTCGGTGCGGCTCATTCGCGCGAAGGTGAACGTGACGTTGGTCGACGACACGATCCCGCCGAGCAGTCCGGTGACGAGATAGCCATGACCCGAGCCGACGAGACGACGCGCGACGTAGCCCGCGAAGCTGATTCCAGAAAGAACAGGACGAGCGCCCACAGTTCGCGCGGCCGAACCCCGCCCAGCGGACCGTGCGGTCCTTCGGGAAGCAGCGGCAGCACGACCAGGGCCATCACCGCGAACCGCACGCCCGACCGCAGCCCCACCTCGTCGACACGCTCCACGAGCGCGTGCGAGGCGCGTCTTCTCGACGAGCACGAGCGTCACCAGCGCAGTGATCCCGCTCGCGAGTTCACGAATCCCAGGCCCGCAGAGCAGGCCGGCCGCCAGGACCACGAGTGCCGCAACTTCGGTGGTGCCGTCGGTGTCCACCCGGCTTGCCGCCAGATAGCCGGCCGCAACGATCGCCACCGCGCCGGCGAACAGAATGGCGGCGGGCGCAGTCACGCCCGCCGCCCGCAGCAATCCGCTCAGTCCGCTCACAGCGCCGAGCATGGTGAACGTGCGAAGGCCGGCGAAACCGCGCCGACGGTCCGTCAGGCATGCCCAGGCCATTGGCGCTCGACGCCTACGGCGGCCCCGCCCAGCGTGGCGATCAGGAGACGCACGATGTCGGCGGCGGTGATGGCGTTGATCACCTGATGAACTCGAGCGTGGCTTACCGCCTCAAACGAAACGCGACGACGTAGTCGCCGGCGCCCCAGGCGCCGCCTCCGCCGACGGCAACCGCAACGAACTGATCGCCCGACGAGAGCCGGTAGCTCGTTGGCGTCGCCTTGGCGCTGGCCGGCAGCTGCGCCGTGCCACACTTCGCGCCCCGTCTCGATGTCGTAGCCGTGGAGGCGCGCGTCGAGCGCCGCGCCGACGATCGCCAGCTCCATCGGTGACGATCGCGCCGCCGAGGTTCGGCGAGCCCCAATCCGGCTGGATCATTCGCGGCCATCTCCGCGCCGAACGGCGTCGGAACGAGCCGAGCGGCACTTCCCAGCTGCGGGTGCCGGTCCTGAGGTCGATCGCCACCAGCGAGCCGAACGGCGGCGGGTGCACGGGGTTTCGACGGCGCAGGAGCATCCGCCGCCGCATGATGTAGCGGCGTCTCGCGCATCATGTTGTATTCGAAGTCGTCGCCCAGCCGATCTTCCCTGCGCGCGTCTGCCTGGAGATCGAACCCTTCCCGCGGGATCCAGCTGCACCATCGCCGCGATGCGATTGACGGGGATCACGGCGATCTGCGCGCCGGATCGATCGCGACGCCGCCCCAATGCGCGCCGCCGATGTTGGACGGGATCACGAGCGTTCCGTTGACGTCGGGCGGCGTGAAGATCCCTTCATTGCGCAGCGGCTGCAATGGCGGTTCGGCAGGCCGCGCGATCGGCCTCGGAAATCCCGCACCGTCGTCGACGGTGAACCGGTGCGGGCTGAGCGGCGGCAATCACGCGGTCGTAAACGGCTGGGTCCGCGACGCCACTTCCTGCGGGATCCCGCTCGCCGGCACTGGACCGTTCTTCCACCGGAAAGACCGGTCGCCCAGTCGCGCGATCGAGCACGAAGAGCATGCCCGGTCTTCGTCGGCCTACGCGACGACGGCAAGGCGCGAGCCGCCACGGGTGATGGTGGCGAGCGCCGGCGGCGAGGCGTTGTCGTAATCCCAGAGATCGTGATGGACGGTCTGGAACGACCATACCAGGCGCCCGGTTGACGCCTGCAGGGCGACGATGGAGTTGGCGTAGCGGTTGTCGCCGAGCCGCATCAGCGCCGTAGTAGTCGGGCGCCGCGCTGCCGGTCGGCACGAACACCAGATCGCGCTCGGCGTCCGCGGCGAGCGGCGGCCAGGCGTTCGCGCCGCCGCTCTTTCTGCCGAGCGATCCACGCCGAGTCGCCGATACGCCGGATCGTCGGCGTTCTGCGGAATCGGATCCCACGTCCAGCGAAGGCGGCCGGTGCGCGCGTCGAAGCCGCGCACTTCGCCGCTCGCCGGCGACGGACGGCTGTTGTCGCCGATCGAGGAGCCGGTGACGACGATGTCGTTGACGACCACGCGGCGGCGAGGTCATCAGTACGCGCCGGTTCGAACGGCGGAATGCGACAGGCCACTACGCAGATCCACGGCGCCGCCGCCCGCAGTCGGCGCACGGCCGTCCTGCGCGCGTCGAGCGCGAACAACTGCGCCTGCGCGGTGCTCTCGAAGGTCCGCCGGCGGCAGGGGCATCGGCGGCGACGTGGCGTCGAGCCACGCGCACGCCCTCGCGAGCGCGAAGTCGCCGTAGGCGACGTCGCGGAATGTTTTCCGGATCGAATACCCATTGTTCCCGGCCGGTCGCCGCATCGAGCGCGATGACGCGGCCCAGTGGTGTGTTCGTGGTAGATCGCGCCATCCACCACGAGCGGCGTTGTCTCCGAACGCCGTCGGCTTCCGGAGTAGGCGAATCGTGGTTCCGGTTTCACCGGTGCGGTAGGTCCATGCCGGTTCGATCCGCGCCGTGTTGGCGGGCGAAAGCTGAATGCCGGCGGCGACGAGCAGCAGCGACCACGAGTGCAGCCGGAGATTCGCCATTCGGTTGGCCGAACGGATCATGCCGTGCGCAGTGCTTCGCGGCGATGTTCAGCTGTTGCGGAGATCGCGAGCGGATTCAGCCGCAAGCACACGCGACGCGGGAATCGCGGCCGCCACCGTCGGCTGTCGCGGCGAGCAGGACCGACTGCCACGGCGACCACGGACGCATCGAACCGCGCCGTCTCCGGGAGCATCGACGCGAGCAGACGGCTCGCGACAACCGCGAGCCCCACGCCGAGCGCCGCACCCGTGAGCACGACGCGAAGTTGATGAACGACGACCGACCGCCAGAGATCCGCATTGCCGCAGCCAGGGCGAGACGGACGCCGAATTCCGGCATCCGCTCTGGCGATCGTGCGGGCGGTCACGCCGGCGATCGCCGATCGCGCCGAGCAGCAGCCCGACCATCAGCGAGTCCCAGCATCAACGTCGTGCGGAAGGTTTGCGGCGCCAGCGACGTCTGCGAGAAACGTCTCGATCGACTGGATGCGATCCAGCGCGAGCAGCGAGTCCACGCTCGCCACCGCCGCGCGCAACGCGCGGCGCCAGCGCCTCCGGGTTCGCCGGACGTTCTCAGCACCAGAGGCCCATGGGAAACGCGACGTTGGCCGTCTGGCTCCACGCGGCATACACCGTCGCTCGGCCGGCTGCAGCAGATCGACGTCGCTGACGTCGTCTGACGACGCCGATCACGGTCATCCAGCGCTTGAGCCGCGTTTCACCCGGCGTCCGATCGCATCGCTCACCCGGCCAGTATCGGTCGGCAAACGATCGGCTGACCACGCCGACCGGCGGAGCCGACAACGAGTCGGTTCGCCCAAAGACGCGGCCCTGGAGCAGCCGGATGCGCATCGTCGCGAAGTGCTGAGTCGCTGACGCGCCGGAACTGGACGGTGGCGCCTCGGTCGTCGGCCGCCGTCTGATTCTCGACTTCGACGAGCGACACAGTACGCAAATCCGGGCGTGAAGCGATTCATGGTCGCGCCGGCTTGCGGTGACGCCGGGGATCGCGGCCACGCGGTCGAAGATGCGTTCCATGCGCGGCAACCCGCTCGGACCTGTCGCGTAGCGCGGACGGGGCAGCTGCAGCTGCGCCGTGAGGACACCCGGCCGGGTCGTATCCGACGCGCGAGATGCGAGGTGCGGACGTAGCGCGCGCACGAGGATGCCGCCGGTCACGAGGAGCGCAACTGAGAGACGCGGTTTGCGCGATGAGCAGCGCCCGTCCGCCATCGCTGCCGATCCCGCGAGCCGGTGGATCGCATCGGTCGATGCGTTGACCGCCGGCGAGGTGTCCGACGCGGTGAACGCCGGGCACGAGGCCCGCCGTCGAGCGACGACAGGACGGCGCAGCCGGCGGCGAACAGCGCGACGCGCCAATCCAGCGTCACGACGCCCAGCGTCTGTGTGGTCGCCGGCGCGATCGACAGGAGCGCCGGCAGCAGCCAGCCGCCGATGCCGATCGCCAGCGCCACGCCGACGGCGTTGACGATGGCAATTTCCAGCTAAGACCAGCCGTGCCACGGACCACCGCGTTGCGCCGATGGCCCGGCGCAGCGCCAGCTCTCCGCTGCGAGACGTCACGCTGCGCGAGCGTCAGGCTGGCGATGTTGCAGGATGCGATGAGCAGCAGCACGATCACGCCGCCGAACAGGATCGTGAGCGGGGCGCGGAAGTTGCCGAATTGCCAGACCGATAGCTCAGGATTCCGCCGGTCCACCCTTGATGCGTTTTCGGCAGCTCGCGCGCGAGGCCGCGCACGATGCCGGCGATCTCGGCGTTCGCCTGTTCGTGCGTGACGCCGTCGGCGAGCTGCGCGATCGTGACGATGTTGGTGCGCGCCACGTCGAGGCGGCGCCGCGGTCGTGAAGCCGAGCGGCGTCCAGATGCTCTGCGGTCATGAACGGCGGCGGAAACCCGTTGCGGCATCACGCCGATCACCGTGTGCGGCTCGCCATCGAGCTGCACCGTGCGTCCGACGATGCCGGGATCGCCGCCGAAGCGGCGCTGCCAGGCGCCGTAGCTCAGCACGATCAACGATTCCTTGCGCGTCTCTTCGTCGATCGTGAAGGTCCGTCCGAGCACCGGCGGCTCGGAGCGAGAGCGTCAACAGCTCCGCGCTCACCGCCGCCGTGGCGACAACGGCCGGGTCGGCGCCGGCGCCGAGGACGCGATCGGCCGTCGCGAAACCGCGGCGATGCGGGTGAGCGCGGCTGCGCTCGCGGAACCGCACGATGTCGATCGGGTGGAGCGGATTGCGGCAATTCGGATCCGACACCCCTGGCGGCATCAAGAACAGGTTGACGGTGCGTTCGCCGCTTCTCAGCGGGATCGGGCGGAAGAGCGTGGCGTTGATGGCCGCGAAAAGAGCGGCGTTCACGCCGATGACGAGCGCCAGCGTGCCGATGGTGGCGGCGGTGTAGGCCGGGCGACGGATCAGCCCGCGGTATGCCTGACGAAGCTCGAACATGCCCTCAGCATAGGTGGCCGCTGGCTTATGAACCTATCGCATTGTGTTCATCAGAATGATGCAGCGCGTTCATAGCGGTTTGACGCGGAACGCCAGGCTGATCCGCTCCGCCCACTGCGTCGGTGGTCTTCGGGATCGCGTGCGTGTAATGGAGTTGGGTCGCGTAGTCCATCACCAGCAGACTGCCGGCTTCGAGGTCGACGTGAATGGTCGTGCGCGGCTGCGCTTTCGCCCGAATGACCATGCGCCGCATCGTGCCAAGCGAGAGCAGCGCGATCGGGGAAGCCTTCGCGGATCTCGTCGAGATGATCGTTGTGCGGCGCGACGCTGTCGCGGCCGTCACGATATCGGTTGAGGCCGACGCTGTTGAACGGGACCTCGAGGTGATCGCTGACCCGGCGCGCGGCCTCCGCGATCGGTGCCGGCGTCTCGCCGGCGGCCGCATCCACTCGGAAGTGCGCCATCAGTCGCGGAACGTCGACCTCGCGGTCGTAATCATGCGGCGCTGCATCTTCCAGCTGAGGCCGTCGCGCAGCCCCGTGAACCAGGATTCGGCGGTATCCCCGTCGACGAAGCGCGGCGTATACCACTCGCCCCCCCGCTCGTCGTCGGCCGGCCGCGTCTCGCTGGATTCGAACAGAGTCAGCTGCGGCATATCGGAGGCGGCCTACGGCTTCTTGAGCGGGACCGCGGCTTCCGCGGCGCGCTGGAAGATCGGTTCGCCACCAGGCGTCGGAGCCGGCGTGCTGCGCCTGGTTGATGCCGATGACGATCACGTCGGTGGGATCGACCGGCCCACCGTCGACCACCAGCGTCGAGTATTTCGTTTCGTTGGGTTCGAGCGTCCGCCGCGCCGGCGCGGCCTGCCTGGCCTTTCAGCGTGCCGTCCGCCTTGAAGACGAACGCCATCACCGTCACGGTGTCGAGCTGTTTATCAGTGACGTTCATCGCCGCGTAGACGACGATCGGCGGACCCTCCGCTGGGGTGAGGACCGTCGCGCGCGTGATCGCGCGCGGGCGCGTCGGCGCCCTCGACAATCCGCGCCGGACGCTCGCTTGGCGGGCGGCGACGAGGAGCGCGAGTGCCATCGAGAGCAGCGTCATACACGCAGCGTAGCGTACTCGACACGGCCGAGTTGGAGGACGACGCCGGCACTCACGCGCGCGGCGTCGTCGAGACTGATCAGGCCAGGGCTTTTCCGTACGCGCGAGCAACCGGCTCCACGCCTTCTCGGCCTGGGGCTCGTTGTAGACCGTCGAATCCGGCGGACACCAGCCGTGCGCCGCGCCCGTGTACACCTCGATCTCCGCTGGCAGCTTCGCCTTTGCGAACGTCTCCTTCAGACACGTCTTCGTCGTTGGGGCCCGCTGCATCGTCGTTCGCCGCGATCGCGATGAGCAGCTGCGCCTTGGTCTTCGCGGCCTGCAGGTGCGGACTGTTCGGCATTGGTGGTGACGAGCCCGCCGCCGTGGAACGACGCGACCGCGCCGACGCGATCGGGCACCGCAGCCGCGGTGCGAAACGCGATCGGGCCGCCCATGCAGTAGCCCTGCGTCCCAATCTTGCGGTTCTTGGCCACCGACGCCTGCTGATCCAGCCAGCGCGATGAACGCCTTCGCATCGGTCATGTGCGTCGTCTCGTTGAGCGCCTGCGCGAGCGGCATCAGGCTCGGGATTGGTGTCGCCGCGCCCTGGTCCGCGGTGGGTGCCTTCTTGGTGCGATAGAACGGATTCACCACGAGCACGGAATAACCGGACTCGGCGAGCCGTTTGCCCATCGTGCGCATCGCGGGCCGCAGCCCGAAGATGTCCGGCCACAGCAGCACGCCTGGCGCGGTGCCGCTCGCCGGGTGGACGAAGTAGGCGTCGCAGGTGCCGTCCGGCGTGGTCACGGTGACATCCGCGTCGGTGACGGCGACGGCGTTCACCACTTGCGGCAGCATCATCGCCACACCCGCTCCCAGGAGGACGCCGAACTGCCGGCGCGTGACGAGTGAGCGCGCCTCGAACTCCTGTCGATCCTGTTCAAAATGATCCTGATCGCACATAGCTGCTCCTTGTGTGCACGTGACACTATACCCATTTCCGGTGTCTATGGTTTCGATGGAATTTCGACATTTCGTTCAGCTGATCGCGATCGGCTTGCAGGCGCGCATCCCGATGCACATGACCGGCTTTCCCGGCGTCGGGCAAGACCGAGTTCACCAAGAGCCTCGAGGCGGGATTCGCGCGCGTCGGGATCAAATGCAAGGTCGTCGTCCTGATCGGTTCGATTCGGGAACCGCAGGACTTCGGCGGCTTTCCGGTGTCGACGCCGGACGGCGTTCGCCTGCTGCCCATGGCCTGGGCGCGCGACGCGCAGCGCCTCGCCGAGGACGGCTACATGGTGGTGGTCTTTCTGGACGAGCTCACCACCGTTCCGCCGACGACGCAGGCGGCGATGCTGCGTCTGCTGACGGAGAACGTCTGCGGCGAGCTGCACGCTGCCGGATTACGAGCCGGGGAAGGGCGGCGTCGTGTATCTGTGCGCCAGCAACGCGGTCGAATGGGCCGCCGGCGGACAGGAGATCCAGGCGCCGATGGCGAACCGGTTGTGGCACGGCGAGTTTCCGATGGATCACGAGACCGTGGTGCGACATGATGGTGAGCGACTTTCCGGCGCCCAGCGATCTGCCGGTCGCTGCCGGCCGACTACCTGCGCCGACACCATCATCGCGCAGCGGGCGACGATTGCCGCGTATGTGAGGGCCGCCGGGCGCGATGCCTGGATGGCGCCGCCCGACGATCCGGCCCGGCGGAGCGGTCCATGGCCGTCGGGCCGCACCTGGTATCTGGCGTCGCGGCTGCTGGCCGCGATCGAAGCCGTGTCGCCGGGCAATCGCCTGCTCCAGGGCCCGGCGCTCGCCGGCCTGGTCGGGCGATCAGGCGTTGCCGTTCCTCGAATATCGTGAGACCTTGAACCTGCCGGATCCTGAGGACATCCTGAAGGATCCGCGCAGCTTCGTGCTGCCGGACCGCGTCGATCGCGCGTACGCCGTCTGCTACGCGCTGGCCGGTGCCGTCATCAACAACAAGACGCCGCAGCGATGGGAGGCGGCGATGATCGCGCTCGGCGTCGCGTGCCGGAAGAACGCAGACATCCCGACGACGGCCGCGCGCACGTTGTGCGACAAGCGGAACCGTCCCGAGGGCCTGACGAAGCTGCCGGACGAGTGCCGTCCGTTCTACGAGCTGATGCAGATGGCCAAGCTCGTGCCGCGAGGACTGACGATGAAGATCCAGCGATCTGATTCGCAGCTCCGAGCGAGAAGAGCCGAAGGGTATTCGCGCGCGCTGCAGGCGGCGCGCGTGCGGGCGGCTTATCAACGCAGCTACTTCGCGCCGGCGCTGTTCAGCCTGATTCCGGTCGCCACCGACCTGATCGCCAGCATGGCTGTCGACGCGCACTGGCGCCTGTACTACAACCGACGCGTGGGTGGCGCGCCACACGGTCGAGGAGAACGCGACGTCTGCTCATCCACGAGGTCGGGCATCTGCTGCGCGATCACGAAGGACGCGAAGAAGGCCGCCGGCATCAGGGACCACAGGCGCTGGAACACGGCCGGCGACTGCGAGATCAACGACGACCTCCACGCCGAGGGACTGCCGCTGCCGGGCGATCCGCCGCTTGCCCGTCAAGTACGGTCTGCAGAGCGGGAAACGGCCGAGACGTACTACAAGCAGCTGCCGACATCGCCGCAGTCGTGCGGAGGATTGCGGATCGGGCGCGCACGGCGAACGGCGATTCTGGGAGCTGCCGGGCGACGATGAGAGCGAGCGGAGGAGTGCCGGGTGTCGACCGGCTTGAAGGCCGAGCTCGTGCGCGCGCGAGGTGGCACGGCGTATCGACGAGACCTCGCTCTTCGCAGGTGACGTGACTCCTGCGTGGCGTCGCTGGGCCCGCGCGACGCTCGCGCCGAAGGTCGACTACATGGCGACCATCCGCCACGTCGTGCGCCGAGCCCTGCGCGAGAGCACGCTCGGCCGATACGACCGCACCTACCGGCGGCCGCACCGCCGGCAGGCCTGCTACGGCGAGTTCCTCATGCCCAGCTTCCACCAGCCGCGACCGAGGCCGGGGTTTCTGATCGACACCTCCAGCTCGATGGAGGATTCGCAGCTGGCGCGAGCGCTCGCCGAACTGGCGAGGCCTCACGCGCCAGCTCTGGCTACGGCGCTGACGTCGTCGTCGCGTGCTGCGATGCCGCGGTGCGCGACGTGCAGAAAGGTGTTCTCGGCGCGGCAGGTCGAACTGTATGGCGGCGGTGGCACGGACATGGGTGTCGGGCTGCGGGCGTTCATCGAGCGGACGCAGCGATCCGATCGACCTGCTGGTCATCGTCAGCGACTGCCACACGGACATGGCCGAGAGAGGTTCCGCCATTTCCGGTGATCACGATCCGCGTCGGCGATGGCGCGCCGCCGCCGTGGGGAAATCGCGGCGGCGAACACGGTGATTTCACTCGAAGACAGACGTGGCTAACTGGCGACCGCCCGGAGATCAGCCCGTGGAGGCGCTGCGCGCTGACGATTCCACCGGACTCGTTGGCCGCGTGGGTCAGGCTCGGCGCGTGGGAGTTCTGGATGGGCAGTCTCTCTACGTCGCTATTGGCTTCGGCACGCAACTGATCGCCGCGGCTCCTCACAGCATCGTCACCGTCTTCGATTTCACGAACTGCTATGCCGCTCCGCCGGTCGTGCTGCCCTGCGAACGCGTCGCGTACCAGAGCAGGCGCGCCTGAACGCCGCGCTCAACGTGTGGTGTGGCGTGCTGCTGATCGGCGTCGCGGCGTGGCTCGCTCTGGGACTTGTGGAACGCGGCGGCGCCGAGGCCGATCACCGACGACTTCCTGAAGCTGCTCGACGACTCGTTCGGGCGCGACTGGCGCAAGCCGCGCACCTGGCCATGGGCGCGATTGGCGTGGGCCTATGGCTTCACGATCGTCGGCGTCACCTCGGCTGCTCTGCCTCGGTCTGCTGCTCTCGGCCGCAATCTCGTCGTCGACGACACCCAAGCCGCCGACGGTTGAGACGTCGCAGAGTTTCAGGCTGGGTCAGTAAGGTGCTCACCGCCCGGGAGGTGTCCAGTTCCCACCGCGCGCATCGTATCGCTTGAAGATTGTCTCCATGAAAATCGTTTGGCATGCAGCGCTGCTGCTCACACTGGTGCCGGCCACTGCGCGCGCGCAGATCAACGCGGGCGAACAGAAGCCGGAAGCCGAGCCTGCCGTTCACGATGACCCAGGTGGCGACGTTCAAACTGGCCCTGGCGCATCGCCTTTCTGCCCGATGGACGCATGCTCGTCACCGAGAAGGTTGGCCCGGTCTGGCTCGTGACCCAGCAAGGCGAGAAGACGCCGATCGAGAACGTCCCGGCTGTTCTGTGGCAGGGGCAAGGCGGCATGCTGGGCGTGTTCCTGTCGCCGCACTACGCGACCGACCACAGCATCTATCTCACCTATGCGGAGCCGGGCGACGACCGGGGACGTCAGGCCTGGCCCTCGCACGGGCGCGACTGGCGCTTGGCGAGCACACGGCGAGCCTCGAGGGACTGCAGGTGCTGTGGCGCGACATGCCGAAGGGCCGGGGCGGACAGTTCGGCGCGCAGATCGCGTTCTCGCCCGACAGTCAGTATCTGTTCCTGACGGTCGGCGATCGTCAGCGCATGACGCCCGCGCAGGATCCGAACACCGAGGTCGGCAAGATCCTGCGGCTGACGCTCGACGGCAAGCCCGCGCCGGGCAATCCGATGGCGGGCAAGACGGGCGCGGCCAGCCTGTCCGTTGATCAATCCGCCGCGCGATACGGAAGCGGCGAAGACCGCGCCGGTGATCAGCACCTACACCGTCGAGGGACCGAACCTGGCGCCCGCGGAAACCTGGAGCACGCGGTGTTCGGACGCCGTACGGTCTGGCGTTCGCGCCCGACGGCCGGCTGTGGGAAGTGGAGCACGGCCCGAGAGGCGGCGACGAGCTGAACCTGATCGAGCCCGGCAAGAACTACGGCTGGCCGCTCGTCTCCTACGCCGTCAACTACAACGGCGTGCCGATCCCGAGTCCGGATACACGGCCGGATCTGACCAAGCCGGTGATCTACTGGACGCCGATCATCGCGCCGGGCAATCTGATCTTCTACAACGGCGCGATGTTCCCGCAGTGGCAGGGCTCGGCGCTGATGAGCGGGATCGCAGACGCAGACGCTCAACCGCATCACCTTCGACGGCAAGGGCGGCGCGACGCCGGCCGAACGCTGGAGCGTCGGCCACCGCATTCGCGACGTGGAGGTCGGTCCGGACGGCGCGCTGTGGATGCTCGAGGACTCCCAATCCGGGCGGGCTGTTTCGCGTGACGCCGACGAGTAGCGTCGCGGGAGAAAGAGATGACTATGACGTGGCGATCCCCGTTTCGCTCCCCTCGCCGCAACGGTAGTGGCCGTCTCGATGGCCGTTCCGGCCGCCGCTCAGAGCGTTGTCGGCAAGGACAAGACCGGCCCCGTGCCGAACCCGGTGAATCTCGACACGACGGGACTGTTCCAGGCCAAGTTCGTGAGCGTGGGCGACGACATGTTCATCGGCGGCCAGCCCACGGAAAAGGCGCTCCGCGATCTCAGGGCCAAGGGCGTGACGACGCTCGTGAATCTGCGAATGCCGGAGGAGATGGCGCAGCGTCGGGTTCGATGAGGCGGCGCTCGTGAAAGAGCTCGGGATCAAGTACGTCTACATCCCGATGCGCGGCACGGCCGAGAATCCGTACGGTCCGAAGGAGCTCGACACCTTCGCGGCGGCGATGGCGTCGGCGGATGGCAAGGTGCTGCTGCACTGCACGATCGCGTGGCGGGCCAGCCATCTCTGGGCTGCCTATCTGATTCGTGAACGGAAGATGCCGGTCGACGACGGCGCTGTCGCAGGCGCGGATGATCAACCTGATGGACAACATGCGGATGGGCTGGCGATCAGCAGCCGCTCGAGGGGTTTCTCGGGCGCGTCGTTCCGGAGATGGGGCATCCGAAGCGATAGGGACCAGGCCGCACGCGCTGCCGGCACGCGCAGCTCATTGCGCGCACGGCATGGTGGTGTTGCCGCTATCCGCGGAAGACGGGCGTTGACCCTGATCCCGTGCGGCGATCGCCGCTCGCGTCCAGCCGCTGTTTGAGCTCACGGATGTGGCGTTCGCCCTCCGCGAGCGCCTCCGCGGACGTATGGACCGAGTAGGCGCCGAGGTGCAGCTGATACGGATGCGGGACGGCGGACCCGAGCACGAACGTCGCGCCCACATCGTCCGCACCCTCGAACGTGAGCGGCGTCTCGCTCTTCTCGAAGATCGCGAGCTCGCCCTTCGACACACGCTCGCCGGCGATCAGCGCGCCTTGCTGAGCGCGACCCACGCGATCGACATGACCTGGACGGCGGCTCGTACGTCCAGCGCTCGCCCGGTTTCAGCGTGACCAGCAGATAGTTGAGCGCACCCGGCGCGTCGCACTGGGCTCGTCGCGCTCCTGCATACGCACCGACGATGAGACGGCCCGGACCGATCTGCTCGGGATCCGCTCAGCGCCGACGTATTGCGCCTCCGGTTCCGGCGTGCTCCAGGTCCGCAGGCGAGCGCGAGCCAGAGCTGGAACCCCTGGGTCGTGGGTGACGAGGCAGCCGAGAGTTCCTTGCCGTGCCACATGCCGCGTCCGGCCCGCACCGACTCGACGCCGCCGTAGCCGGATCGTGCCGTGCCCCGCCTGCGGATCGTCGAAGGTCACGTCGCCGTCGGTAAACACCGTGACCGTGGCGATGCCGGAATGCGGATGCACCGGCATGCTGCCCGACAAGCCGCGCATGTCAGCCTCGAACAGATCGAGAAACACGAACGGCTTCAGATGCTGGCCGAGATCCGACGGACTCATCAGGCGGACGATCGGACCAGCGCCGGATCCTCGAGTTCGATGAACGATTCTGCGTGTCATGAGTGATGGTGACTCGGGACATGACGGACCTCCTGGTTGTCTACGTGATATTTAGAAATCTAACTATGTGCGCAAATTTTTTGACCTGGCATCAGTCGTCATCCGTGACCCGATCGCCGGTCGTCTGCCGTGCATGATGGCTGAGACGGCGGAGCAGTCGAGTGGCCGCCTCGCTTGTCCGACACGGACAACCCCGCCAGGATCTCGCGCAGCCGGTCGACGTGACCGGGAACACCTCATCGATGAGGGCTCGCCCCTTCGCCGTCAGCTCGCCGAAGATCACCCGTTGGTCTTCTGCGCAGGTTCGCCGGCGTATCAAGCCCGCGCTCCTCGAGCTTCTGACAACGTAGGTCGTGCTCGCGCCGGTGACGAGAATGCGGTCGCGCAGCTCACCGAGCGGGAGCGGCCCTTGTGATACAGCACCTCGAGCACGGCGAACTCGGTCATGCCGAGGCCCTGTTTCGCCAGCTGCGGCCGAACGCCTTGCGCAAGCGCCTGGCACGCGCGCGCCAGCGCAATCACCAACTGCAGAGTCGCCGCTCGATCGGGCGACGCGCTCCCACCGGGCTCTTTCGAGGTCTGCGCCATACAATAGTTAGAATTCTAAATGATGTCCGGGCGGTGTCAAGCGCCCTGCGCTCTTGGCCTAAGATGGGCCGGTCTTGAGCCGGACGGACGGAAGGAGATCGGTGAATATCACCAGAAAACGCGGCGTGCAGGGCGTGATCGCCATCCTCGTGTGTCGCGGCCGCGGTCGCGCGTGCACGCGCAGGTCGATCCGGCCTCGCGCGCTCCGGGAACAACTCGATCGCATCTTTACTGAGCACGCCTACGATCCGCCCCGATTCGGGCCGGCCATGTGGCTGCCCGATGGCACGGCCTACAGCATTCTCGAGAAAAGCGCCGGTGCGGCGGCAGGATCCGAGATCGCCCTGCTACGATGCCGCCACGGGCGCGCGAACCGTCCTCGTGCCGGCGTCGCGGCTCGTCGCGCCTGGGGCGACGCCCTTCGACATCGACGAATACGCCTGGTCGAACGACGGCCGAAAGCTGCTCATCTTCACCAATACGAAGAAAGTCTGGCGCGTCAACACCCGCGGCGATTACTGGGTCCTCGACGTGGCCAGCGGCGCGCTGAAGAAACTCGGCGGCAAGGCGCCCGGGTCGTCGCTGATGTTCGCCAAGTTCTCGCCCGATGGGACGCGCGTCGCGTACGTCCGCGCCAACAACATCCACGTCGAACGCCTGAGCGACGGCGCGACGACCACGCTCACCCACGACGGATCCGAGACGACGATCAACGGCACGTCGGACTGGGTCTACGAAGAGGAGCTGGACCTGCGCGACGGCTTCCGCTGGAGCCCGGACGGACGCCGGATCGCGTACTGGCAGTTCGATTCGACCGGCGTCGGCATCTTCTCGCTGATCGACGACACGACCGACGTCTACCCGAAGGTCACGCGGATTCCGTATCCCAAGGTCGGGACGACGAACTCCGCCGCTGCGGATCGGTGTAGTCAGCGCCGACGGAGGCACGACGACGTGGATGAAGGCGCCTGGCGATCCGCGCGAACATTACCTCGCGCAGCTCGACTGGCTCGATGCCCAGACCCTGGCGATCCAGCAGCTCAACCGGCTCCAGAATCGGAACGACTATCTCCTCGCGGATGCGTCGAGCGGATCGGTGAGGCGCGCGTTCCGCGACAGCTCGTCGACGTGGGTCGAAGTGGTCGACGAGGTCCGCTGGATCGACCAGGGCCGCGCTTTCCTCTGGGTCAGCGAGCGCGACGGATGGCGGCACGTACCGGGCATCGAAAGACGCTACCGATGCGACAGCCGCGACCTCGACACTCATCACGCATTTCGATGCGGACGTCACTGACATCGTCGGCGTGGACGAGCCGCAGGGCTGGCTGTATTTCAGGGCGTCGCCAGCCAATCCGACACAGCGGTGCCTCTATCGATCAAAGTTGGACGGTTCCGGATCGCCCGAGCGCGTGACGCCCGGCGATCAGCCAGGCACGCACACCTACGACGCGGCGCCCGGTGCGCGGCTGGCGTTTCACACGTGGTCGCAGATCGATCGGCCGCCCGCGACCGAGGTGGTGGAATTACCGTCGCATCGATCGCTTCGAGCGCTGACGGACCCATCGGCGCTCCGAACCAAGCTGACCGACATCCTGAAGCCGCCGGCGGAATTCTTCAAAGTCGACATCGGTGGAGGCGTGGTCGCTCGACGGTTGGATGCTGAAGCCGTCCGACATTCGATCGGTCAGCGCAAGTATCCGGTCGTCGTGTTCGTCTACGGCGAGCCGGCGGGGCAGATGGTGACCGACCGCTGGGGAGGCGTCAACATCCTGTTCCATCGCGCGCTCGCGGAAGCAGGGCTACGTCGTCGTCAGCGTCGACAACCGCGGCACGCCGGCGCCGAAGGGCGCGGCGTGGCGGAAGATCGTCTACGGACGGTGGGCGACCTGTCGTCGAAGGAGCAGGCGGCCGCGATTCGCGCGCATCGCGCGGAAAGTTCCCTTCGTCGACGCCAGTCGGCTCGCGATCTGGGGCTGGAGCGGCGGCGGATCGAACACGCTCAACGCGATGTTCCGCTTTCCCGACGTCTATCAAGGTCGGCGTCTCGGTCGCGCCGGTGCCCGATCAGCGGCTCTACGACACGATCTACCAGGAGCGCTACATGGGACTGCCGCGGGACAACGCGGACGGCTACCGGATCGGATCGTCGATCAACTTCGCGGAGGGCTTGAAGGGCAAGCTGCTGCATCGTGCACGGGTCCGGCGACGACAACGTGCACTACCAGGGCACCGAGCGGCTGGTCAACCGCCTCGTCGAGCTCGGCAAACCGTTCGATCTGATGGTGTATCCCAATCGGACGCACGCGATCGCCGAAGGGCCGGGAACGACGACGCACGTGTATCAGCTGATTGCCCGCTATTTTCTCGAGCATCTGCCGCCGGGCCCGAAGTGATGGGACGCTCGGGCCGAGAACGACATCGCGACCGCGAGCCGGGACGCCGACAGTTCGACGACGACGAACCGCGCGTCACGAACCGCGTAGTTTCGATGACCGACGCCGAGCGCCAGCAGATCGCGAAATCTCTCCGCTATATCGGACGAGGCGCGGCGCGCGCTCGAAAGCCAGCAGAACCCGGCGAACCGCGAGATCATCCGCGCGCTGCGGGCTTCGGCGGATCAGATCTTCGATGTGCTCAACGATCTCGAGGAAACGATCGACGATCCAGGATCTGCCCGCTAACTGGGGACCGATCTGGGCCGTCAATTCGTAGAGCGGACGCGAGCGGAGTGGTCGAAGATGTGCGACACGACCATCAGCTCATCGGGCGCGGTCAGCGCGATGAAGCGCTGGAAGCCTTCCAGCACCGTGGACGCCGACCCCACCATCGCGATCGACATGGACCTCCTCGAGCGGCGGCGCCGGCCGAACGGCACGACCTCCTTCTCGAACGCTCGATTCGGCGGCGGCAGCGTCGTCGGCATTCCCGGCGGAGATTCGCGAACGACTCTCGTCCAGACGTCGCCAGCAGACGCGCCTCCTCGTCGGTCTCGGCGGCGACGACGTTGACGCCGAGAATCGCGTAGGGCTGCGCCAGTTGCGGCGACGGGCGGAAGGCGGACGCGGTAGATCTGAAGCGCCTGCATCATGTGCGCGGCGCGAAGTGCGACGCGAACGCGAACGGCAGCCCGAGCGCCGCGGCGACCCGCGCGCCGAACGTGCTCGAGCCGAGGATGTAGAGCGGCACGCGCAGTCCGGCGCCGGGGACGGCCTGGACGCGTGCCCGGCTGTTCCGCCGCGAAATATCCCATCAGCTCGAGGACGTCCTGCGGGAACGCATCGGGGTCGCTCGCGAGCGTGCGTCTCAACGCGTGCGCGGTCGCGGGATCGGTGCCGGGCGCCCGCCCCAGCCCCAAATCGATGCGTCCCGGGAAGAGCGACTCGAGCGTGCCGAACTGCTCGGCGATCACCAGCGGGCGCGTGGTTCGGCAGCATGATGCCGCCGGCGCCGACCCGGATCGTGCGCGTGCCGGCGGCCACGTGGCCGATGACGACCGAGGTGGCTGCGCTCGCGATGCCGGGCATGTTGTGATGTTCGGCGAGCCAGTACCGATGAAAGCCGAGACGCTCGGCGTGACGCGCGAGATCGAGCGTGTTCCTCAACGCCGCCGCCGCGTCGCTGCCTTGCGTGATCGGCGCGAGGTCGAGGACGGAGAGGCGGACCATCCTCACAGTGTGTCACGGCGAGCGAACGAACCGCGCTCGCGTGTGCGGACGCGCAGTCGGCGCCCACGCGATCCACGCGAGCGGCCAGAGGTCGGTGGAGTCGCGATGGAGGAAGCTATCATAGCGAGACTCACACCCATGACACGCGACTCAGCGGCACAGATCTTATGAAACCAGCAGACTGCATCCTGTTCAGCGGCGGCGCCGGCGGGCGCGGAAGCACGAGTGTTCGGCGCGTGCGCCGAGCGCCACGGCATCGAAGAAGTGAACTTCACGTTCGAGGGGCATCAGCAGGATCGGCGACAGCGCGGCCTGCCGCGCGCTCAATCACGAGGAGCTGCAGGCCGGGCGACGTCAGTCTCTGAGCATGCGTCGCGGCTGCATGAACCGGCGGTATGCCGAGGGCATCACCATCCGGCAGGTCCTGCAGACGCTGTGGCATCAGGTGAACTCCGGCCAGGAGATCTACGTGATCGGCGCGATCCTGCCGGACGACACCGTGCGGGGCGGCACGGGCTGGGGCGCCGAGTTCGCGAAGCTGTGCAACAAGGCGCTGCACTCGCCTTCGACCAGACAAAGACGCCTGGTTCCGATGGGGCGGCAGCGACATGGGAACCGGCTCGATGCCGACGTGGCGAGCCTGATCGTCACGCATCCCCACTTTACGGGAACGGGGACGCGCAACCTCCAACCGAACGGCCAGGCCGCAGCGCGATCGAACAGCTTGCACGTCTGTTCGTTCCCCGGCTCGCGATGAGCGCGTTACACGTTCACTGTTGTTTCTGTTGAGTCGCCGCCGGCGCCGTCGACCACCGAACCCCAGAACCCGATCATCATCTCTTCCCACGTCTGGTCGCCCCATTTCACGTCCTTCGTGGGGTCGGGGTTGTACTTGTTGCCCGGCGAGTTGTCGAAGTGCGCCACGACCTCGACCTTGGTGCCCTTCGGCAGGCGTCTTCGGCTTGGCCAGGTCGTAGGTGATCTGCCAGTTGAAGTCGTATTTCGGCACGCGCAAGAGCACTTCCGACGTGCCGTCCGGGTAGAACGCCGTGTAGGTCATGTCCTTGCCGCGCACGTGCATGTGCGGCGTCAGGCTGGTGATGATCGTGTCCTGTCTGATCTCGGCGACGGCCTTCACTTCCGCGTTCGGATCGCCGGCGGGAATCACGAAGCGCGGCTGCACGGCCAGGCCGGTGACGTGGATCTGCTTCGGCGGCTCCTTGGCGAAGATGAACCCCACCTGCGTGCGATCGACGGCTGCCGTGCCGTTGGTCGTGTAGTGCATCTGCAGGATGATGTCGTGGCCGGCGCGTCAGGAGCTTCGCGACGCCAGGCTCGAAGACGAGGCCCGGCTTGTTCGGCGACACGCCGGTGATGTTCGTCGGCCCGAAGGTGTTGCCGGGACGCGTCGGCTCGTCGCTGTGACGGCTCGGTGTAGGCGATGATGTGGTGGACGTGCGCGCGCGCGCTGGGCTTGATCTCGACCGCGGTGCCAGCGGTCCTCCGGCAGGTTCACCGGAATCCGGAGATACAGATATTCGATCGTGCCCGGCGGCCGGAATCTTGTAGTCCTCGGTCATCGAGTAGACCGCGTCGGGCTTGCCGATCGTCCAGCCGTCGGCCAGCGCCGGCATCTTCGGCATGTCGGCCATGTCGCCCTTCGGCGCGCCGCCGTCAATCCACGAGACGATGGTCTGGACTTCCTGGTCGGTCAGACGCGGATCGTTGCTGGAGCACGCCGTGCGGCATGTCCGACCCCCACGGCGGCATCGTCCGCGCCGTGACGCGCTGCTTGATCGAGCGCAGCCACGGACGCGCGTCTTCGTACGACGTCAGCGACATCGGCGCGAACATCGTCGCGCGATGGCACTCGATGCACGACTTGTAGAAGATCGGCGCGACGTCCTTGGTGAAGGTCGGTGTGCCGTCGGCTGCCATCGCCGGCGCGGCGGCGGGCCGCCCGCGACGACGAAGATACTCAAAACGAGTCGCGAAACGCATGGGACGCTCCCGTCGCGTCGCCGGCTAAGGTGCCGGTCGTCCGGCCGATTATCACCTGTTAACGTATCCCGGCGCTAGAATACCCGTGCGTTTGTTCAGCTTTCCTAACGGAGGGTGTATGGCAGTCTCACGCCGCAGGTTCGTCGGAGGCATCGCCGCCGCGCTCGGCTATATCGGCGTCGGCGCGGACGTCGGATCTCTTCGCCCAGCAGCAGGGCCGCGCCGGCGTGCCGGGCCAGGTGGCGTGGCCCGCGGCCGCTCGTGGATCTCACCAAGGTCGCCAAGATCAACAACAACGAGAATCCGTACGGCGTGCCGCCCGCCGTCAGGGCGGCGATGGACGATCCCAAGGCCTGGGAATGGGCGAACCGCTACGGCGCGCCCGGACGGCGGATTGAACCAGGCGCTTCAAGAGCTGCACGGGGTCAAGGCCGAGAACATCATCCTCGGCTGCGGGTCGGGCGAGCTGCTTGAGCTCCATCACGATCGCGCTCCTGATCGGCGATCCGAAGAAGAAGGTGCTGGGCGTCAACCCGACCTACAGCGATCCCTACTCGAAGGCGGCGCAGATCGGGCGGGAAACGATCAGGGTGCCGCTGAACAAGGACTACACGCAGAACATCCCCGCGATCATCGACATCGCGAACAAGCGCGCCGCGGAAATCGGGTTCGTCTACATCGTCAACCCGAACAACCCGACGGGATGATCGTCCCGAAGGCTCAGATCAAGCAGCTGCTCGACGGCATCCCGAAGGACATGCCGGTGCTCATCGACGAGGCGTACCACCACTTCGTCGACAGCCCGGACTACGAGTCGTCGATGAAGTACGTCCTCGAAGGACGGCCGGTCATCGTCTGCCGGACGTTCTCCAAGATCGCGGCGCTTGCCGCCATGCGCCTGGGCTACGGCATCGCGCCGGCCGAGCTCATTCACAGAAGGTCCGCACCTTCACGACCGGCAGCCAGTCCATCACGGTGAAGTTCGGCGGCGCCGCGTCGCTCAAGGACACAGCCGGGCCAGGCGAAGACCAGGGCGCTGAACAAGCAGATCCGCGACGACACCATCGCGAAGCTGAAGGCGCTCGGCCACGAAGTGCTGCCGTCGGAGGCCAACTTCTTCATGGTCGGTCTCAAGCGTGAGGCGAGCGAAGTCGCGCCCGAGTTCCAGAAGCGTGACGTGCTGGTCGGCCGGCCGTTTCCGCCGATGACGCAGCATCTGCGCGTCTCGGTCGGCACGCAGGCCGAGATGGACAAGTTCGTGGCCGCGTTCAAGGAGATCATGGCCGCGCCGGCGAAAACCGCGGCGGTGTCCCAGCTGCAGGTCGGCGATCGTCAGGCGTGTCGGGTCAGACGCTGACGATCGCCGCTTCGATTGACGAAGCGTCACACCACTATTCCTTCAGAACCAGCACGCGGCGCACCAAGCTTGCTCGGATCCGCGCCGGGCTTCGCCACGAACTTGTTGGCCCAGCCGCCGTCCCAACTCGCAATGTGAGACGTTGCCGTCCTGATCCACATCCATCTGGTGCGGCAGTGACAATCCGCCCGGGAACCTGCCGCGAGTTCCTCCATAGCGCCCCAGTAGTACTGAAGCACGCCGTCGCGAGTGTATTTGAGGATGCGATTGAGCGCCGCTGAAAGCCACCCAGACCGGGTTGGTCTCATCGACAAAGACGCCAACAGGATCGGTAACATGTGGCCACTGCTCGATGAACGTGTCCGTTCTCGGTGAACACCTGAATGCGATTGTTGCATGCGATCCGCGACGTACACGCGACGGTCCTTGGTCGATCGCCACGCCGTGGACAAGATCGAACTCGCCGGGCCCTGTTCCGAGTGTGCCCCATTCCATCAGGTAATCTGCCGCTGGCGTCGTACTTCACGATGCGCGAGTTCCAGTAGCCGTCCGGCAAGCAAGAAACTGCCGTCCGGAAGAAAAGCGAGGCAGGCGGGATCGCCGAAATGATACGGGCCCGGTTTCGGGTTGGCGCGAGCTTCATCGCGATTTGGGATCCTTCTGGTCGCCGGAGCCGCATCACTAGTGTCTTGCCGTCATTGGTGAACTTCAGGATTTCCATGTGAGCGCTGCGTCCGCCACCGCGTTCGACGATCCAGACGTGACGCGCAGGATCATACGGGCTGATGTAGACCTGATGCGGTTTGTTGAGGAATGGAACCCACTGCGTCCAGCGTTCGATGATGTTCGCCGTTGCCATCGACGACAACGAGGTAGTTGGTGCCGTGCTCGGACGTTCGCGTCCCTGGCGATCGCGGTCGCCCCAGATCGCGACGATGATGCGGTTCGGGGTGTCTGCCGCGAGACCCGAGACCTCACCCCACGTCCACGTGCATCGTGTTCCGGCGCCGGCTTCCACCAACCGGGACGGGCCTCATGCTCACCTCTTCAGTCCGCTCGTCACCGCCTTTTGGTTTGTGAGGCGCGGGATGGGCGGCGCGGTCAGTCCCGTCAGAACCGCCAGAATCAGGACAAGACGGCGTGCTTTCATGGCTGTCTCCTGCGCGGCAATCGCGAGCCGAGGTGTTGCGAGTGGTAGTTGCGCAGGCGGCATCGCAGGGAGCGCCATCGTTTCTTCTGACAGCTTATCTGGACGGTGGGGCCCACTCACTCCGGGCAAAAAGTCGACAGCAGTCCCTCAGGTTTCCCAGATGGGCTTCAGGGCGATGGGCCTGCGGGTCCACCTGATTCTGAGGGGAATGCACATAGCCGGGTGGCACCACAAGCCCGAACACGTTTTCGAAGTCGAACACGTCCGACCGAGTGCCAAACGCAAAACGATATTCCCGATCGTCCCTGTGTGATTGGTGCTTGTGCAAGCAGATGCGGAAATGCCCAGATCTCGCGTGGCGGGTCTTCAGGGTGACCAGTAGCGCACTCCTCACCATGAATGAGTCGGTCCAGGCGTGCCCCTTGCGATGCGTAGCAACTGCCCGCGCTGATCCGTTGAAAGAATGCCTCTTGAGTCGAAGATCTCGACACAGGCGCGCGCGTGGCAGCGTCGCCCATCGCGAGCTTCTGATCAAACGTCATTGAGCAAAACGAAAATGTGGCGGCACTTGAACGCCTTTGATCTGGCCAAGCCGTGATCGGGCAAGGTGAAATGAAATTGATCGTGGCTTCGGACCGTCTCCGCTCGCGTCGCGTGGATCGTACAAGCCGCTAACGGGAAAGTATCGGATGGCTGCCTTCGTGGGGGTCACCGCCGCGTCGGGTCTAGTTCGTGTTTGAAAGAAGGTCAATGTAGACCAGCCACCATCGCTCCACGCTCGACCAACGCGCGCGCGCGCATACATCAGCGGAAGCACTCTGAAAGCAAGCGTGCTTGGTAACGTGCCGCTCTCATTTCGACGGCTATCGTCGGCCGCCTCGGAGACCGCCTTTACAGGTTCGAAGATGACCAGACCGTCTGGGACATATGGGTAGCGTGCGCGATTCACTGTTTCGCTGGTGGTCTTGAGAGTCGTGCGCGTTCACAGGCTCGATGACGACGAACGCCTTTGACAGGGCGCTCACCGAATTCGGCCACAACGTTTTGTGATGGTTTCTTGGCCGAGGGAGCTGCGCGCGTTACCCGGAAAGCGAATGAGGATCACACCCGCCGTCTGGCGTCCTCCCGCATAAGCGAGGACGCCAAAGTCCTTGTCTTCCGTCAAGAGGAGCCTCGCTGAGCCTCGATCGGGCGATCGCGAGGACGCGGGCGTCCTCGCTTGTGGATCAGTCTCGACGGACGATTGCCGACACGTCATGGCCAGCAGCGCGAAGAGCGACGATCAACGCCGAAGTCGCAACTCCTCGTCGGCGAGGAACCCGCACCGAAGCCACTTCTCTGCGGTCGCCGGAGTCCTTGCCGATGAAGACGACCTTCGTGGGCGATGGCGTCCGCGGCGCATCGCATCGCCGCCTGATGTCCGCGCGAGCGAGGCCGGGATAGGCGTCAAGGAGATCACCCTCGGAGGCACCTCTCGCCCAGTTTGCGCAGGATCAGTCCTTCCACGGGAATCCGGCGTTCCGGGCGGATGACCGCCTCACCAAGCATCACCCTGGGGGTTGACGGCGATGTGCGATCTGTGAGCGTCGCGCGAAGCCTTCCGCAAAGCAGGATACACCCGCGACCAACCTCGGACCTAGACCGAACGTACCAACCTTGATCCGCATGATCGAGATGAGGTGAGCGCCGACGGGCTCCGAGGTTCCTCCGGGATGGGCATCTCGGGCAAGAAAGCGGCAGGACCTCCGAACCTGCGGCGCCCGGTCATTTCAGAAACCAGGCACGAATCGCGTGAGTTTGACCGCAAAGCCGCGGCTTACCAGATCGGAGACGCGCGCGCGCCGATGCGCGCGCGTCCCGCGCGTCCGTGTAAACGATGAAGAGGTCGCCGCCAGGCTGGTACTCCCAGCGGTAGCGGATGTTCATCGTGACGGAATCGCTGGCCGAGCTGTACTCGCGGCATCGTCCTCAACGAACATGCGCGGCGTCATCGTGTAGGATCGCGCGCGCCCGCACCAGCTTCGTCGCCGTGAAGCGTCCCTCGGGGAGATCGATCCAGTCCAGCGTTAGCCCCGGCTCCACTCCCAGGCGGGCGGCGGCAAGCCGCACGCGTCCCCCGGTAGCTCGCCCCCCAATCAGATTGCCGCCAAAGAAGCTGCCGGCCTGGAGCGATACGTTCCCTGCAATCCGGCGCTGCGGACCGGATGTTGTAGTGTTCGCACGAACGCTCTGGAAGGTGTAGCCGCCCACCGGGACGTACGAGACAGCCTTCGCCGATCGCGAACGGCGTCCGTGAGGTGCGCTCAGGGCTGGCGGCTGTACCCGCCGTCCGCCACCGCTCGCCGTCTCTCGAACTGGAATCCCAAACTCCCCGCGCACGGTCGCGTGACTCGAGCGTGCCTCGTCGAGTCGCGGAGGTAGGTAATCGAGGCCTCGTCTCGAAACGTGTATTTCCTGGACGAGATCGCCTTCGAGACATGGCGGGGGCTGAAGCGGAGCTGCAGCCGAACGAGCGGCGGAAGTCCGTCCGGCGGAGGAAGCCCACCTCCGGCTGAAGTCGCGCCCTCACCCTGAGGTGCTCCGCCTGGAAGCCGTAGCGCGGTCGCCGCCGTTTTCGATCCGGGCCTGCGGTAGCTCAGTGGCGTTGCCCGATCGGCCGCGCGTGTTCGTCCGCGCGTAATACGTATCGAAGAACAGCGTGGACAACGAACGCGAACCGCGCGTCAACGCCATACGGCGGCAGCTCGGAGTCGGCGCTCGCGGCTGCCCGGAACGGTGCGTCGCGAGCAGGCCAATCGTGCGGCGGCCGAAGACGTTGCGTTTGCAGACGGACGACGGAGAAGTTCACGTTGCCCCGGCGCCCACCCGCCCATCGTCAATCGGTCTGGATGTTGAGCAGGCCGACTGAATAGGCGCCGCGGGCTCCGGCCGCCGGTCACACGTCCGCTCCCCCACAATGGGGCACGGCGCGTCCGCCGCGCCCGCCGGATCTGCCGGCTGAAAAACACGATGGGCGTGTCGCCGGCGTTCTGGCCCCTGGAAGCTGGGGCCTTCCGGCGCCGCCGAACGCGAAGATGTCCTGTCCCTTCTCGAGAAAAAGAACGGCCGCTTTTCGGGGAAGAACAGGCTGAAGCGCGTGAGGTTTACCTGCTGCTCGTCCACCTCGACCTGCGCGAAGTCGGTGCTGTAGGTGACGTCAGCGACTGGGTGACCCTCGTCAGCCCGTATTTCACGTCGAAGCCCACGCTCGCCGCTCACGTTGTTCGACAGACTGGCGGGCGGTGCGATCGGTCGAGCGTGGAAATCGCGCACGGCTTCAGCTCTCGAGATTCAGCGATTCCTCCGGCGTCATGAGACCGACGAGGGTCGCGGCGACGAGAACTCCGGATCCCCACGCGGGCCGGTACGCGACGCGGCACCAGGCTCGATGATACGAGCTCCCCGTTGCGCGCACGGTCCGGCGGACGTTGATGCCCCCAGATCTGCGCGCCGCCACGCGGATAGCGCAGCGACTTGAACGGGATCGCGATCTTCGATGGTCCAGCCGCCTCGAACCCGCGACGATCGCGCAAGCGTCCCACACGGTGTCCCAGTCCATGTTTTCGGAGCAGCTGGAGCGCTCGTCCGTGACGAGCGCATCGTGTAGACAGCCCCGAGCGTGCTGGTCTGGAAATAGAAGCCGCTGCAGGTCGGTCAAACGCGTCGAGCGTGAGAGGGTGATGCTGTCGTCGTGCGAGACACACTTTCAGGAATTGCCGCGCCGCATCTCCTTTGGCCACGATCCGATCGGCTCCGTGTCCCAGCACTTCGCGGGAGAGATAGAAGGTGCGCTCGTCGAACAGCACTCCGTGATCTCCGTCTTCTCCGAAGCCGGGCCGTCCTCTCGCGTGGTTCCTGCTGCACGAAGTCCGAGATCGAGGGGAACCTCGGCGGCACGCGGTCGTCGAGCTTGCCACCGTCCACGGCGCGAACGGCGCGCCTGCAGGCGGATTTCGGCTCCGGCACGGCGATCGGCGTCCCCTGGGCGTCTCGCGCGACGACCTTCTGGCGCTGATCGGGCGCGCCTGCGGTCCGTGAATCGGCACGGCCGTAATTCGCATCGGACGCTCGCCCGTTCCGCCTGCACGGAAGCGTCCTGTCCGCCGAGTGCCGGGGCGGCGCTGGCAGAACGCCAGCGAACAGCGCGATGAGTGCGAGAGCCGGGACGCGTCGACTGGTAGCGGCGCCGGCGGCGCGAGCAGTATAGGCGGATTCGAGAAGAGGATGAGCAGCCGACCAACGCGGAAGAGCAATACAACTGAACTAGCAATAC
>ERZ1370068.11328-contig-9951_pt1 | contig 31934 bp, 50 predicted proteins | sample MGYA00561227_ERZ1370068 | MGnify/ENA primary metagenome ERZ1370068 (study PRJEB38410, sample SAMEA6850437) | metagenome | study: Metagenomic assessment of the ecological functions of the soil: analysis of the soil microbiota associated with the...
AGTTACGTATTGCTCGCAAATCGACCAACAAATCGACGATAAAGCCTGCCAGATCAAATACTTATACACCCGAAGGCGGCACTCGGCCAGCAGGGAGGCGGTCGCCGGTCCCTGAGTGGAGTGCAGCGGTAGGGAACTTTGTGGTCGACATTTCGCGTCGCTCGCCGATGAATGGATGTTGCCTAAAACACACTTTTCGCCAAGATAGCATCGAACCCAATATAAATTCAACCTCCGTCGCTGCTGCTGACGAGTGTCATTTCCCCGCCCTTCGCCTGGGGAGGGGGGCCGGGCGAGGGGCGAGCCTCTCAAGCAGAAGGTCCGAGGACCCTCGGCGGAGATCTCAGGCGGGTTACGCTGCGCTCACCCGCCCTACGAACTGACTCTTAAAAGTCCCAAGTTCGAGGCCCGCCGTTGCAAAGTCCGGCAGGTTCGGGTCGCCAGGCGCCCGCCGTGTTAATCTGCGCTGGATGGCCGCGATCATTCCGTCGGGCGCGGTCATCGTTGCGCACGACCGGGCGATCACAGCGGGTTCGGCGCGGTCTTGCGCAGCGTCTCCGAGATGATGCCGATAATTGCTAGCTTCATAGGGCATGAGATCTCCGCTATATAAGCGCTGGCTTGGCCTCGGCAAGAGCGAAGGCTGGCAGCCGGCTGCGGCACTCACCGAACTGCGCCTCAGTTCCCCTGCCTGAGCCGCTGAGTGAGCACGGCCATGCGCCGACAAGTTGCTCCCTAGGCGACGCCGGCGAGCACGTCCCGCTGCTCGGCAAACAGCGCTCTTCATCCAATCGATTACCGCGCGCACGCAGGCGGAGCGGCGCAGATCGCGGTGGACGATGATCCAGTATTCGGCCGCGATTTCGGGGATCGGCGGGGTCAGCCGCTCGAGCAGCGGATGGCCGTCGCCGACATAGCAGGGCAGCACGCCGCGGCCGGTACCGGCGCGGATCGCTTCCAAATGCATCAGCATCGATGAGGCGCGCAGCGCCACCGGCTGTCCCGTCTCTTCGATCTGCCGCTGGACCCAGCGTGCGGGTTCATAGTGTGCTTGCTCGTCGGTATAGGTGACCCACGCACCGGCATCCGCGCCGCGACGCCGGTAGACCGCACAGGCGAAGGTGCCTGCCTTGGAGATGTAGAAGTCGCCGGTTTCCGGCGGCTGATGGCGCAACGCCATATCGGCTTCGCGTCGCGCGAGGTTTGCCGTCTGTCGCGAGTCGACCAGTTCCAAGGTGATGCCGGACGGCAGCGCCGTCGTTGTCGGTCCCGACAGGCAGCGAGCCAGAAACCCGGCGGCGCATTCGCCGGTCGATACCCGCACTGTACCGCTCAGCACCGGCGAGTGCCGCCGCCGCGCGCCGCCGCTCCATCGTCAGCACCGCATCCTCGACGCTCTCGGCCAGCCGCCGGGACCAGCCGCTCGCCGATGGCTTTGACGGCGCAGCCTGGGGCAGGCGGGATCGAACGAGGTCGGGCCGCCAAAAGCGGCTTCGAATGCGGCCAATCGGCGGGCAGTCGGTCGGTTGGTTCTTCAACTCCGAGCGCCCGCCCGGCGGCACGCATTGAGCCCTCCCCGGGCAACGGCGAGGAACACCCGGACGTCGTCCTGCAGTCCACATCGCCCCGCGCTCCGGCCGCGACGGACGGGTCGCCGGCTCATGCCGCGTCTCGCGCCCCGCAATCGCCAATCCGTCGAGAGCCGCCATGACATGTTCCTCTATAGTTTCAACCTCCCCTTGATGGCACCCTTGATGGCGGAGGGTGGTGAACTCAGGGTCTCACCGCCACCAGGCCTCACCGTGTCGACCCCAGAGGGCATTCGTATCATTAAATTAGGGTGCCACGAAAATGCGTTCCAGCGGTCTCCAAAACGAGATCGATGATGCTGGGCGTTCCGCTTGGCATTACTCTCTCGGCTCCGCCGTCCGCGGGTCGTCGACATCATGCTCGATGTGGTCGCCGGGAAGCGTCGCGCTCCAGGTCGTCCCGCCCTCCGCAGAGCGAAAGCGGTGCCACGCACCCTGCGGAACGATGGCGATCATTCCGGCGCGAAGCTCGAAGGACTTGGGCGGCCCGTCGTCGCACACGATGTCCAGGATCTTCGTGCCGTCGAGAACGTGAACCAGCTCGTCCTCGGGATGTGTTTCTACACGGAGGTTGACAGCGGTCCTGCTCGCGGATGTGGTCGGGTACAGCCGCTTGATGAGCGTCGAATGAGGAGGGTACGCAATATCCGCCTTGGCGATTGCATCAAGTGATTTGATCGAACCGACGGTCTGCGCCTATCGGGCCTGGCTCGCCCGCAGCAAGGCGACGGACTCGTGGAGTTCGACAGTGCCGTCGACGCGGTGCGCTGCGCCATCGACATCCAGCGCTTTCACTTCTTCGGAGGTGACCCACGACCGCTACGCCCTCTCCCAGCGAGGTTATCGAGCTCGATGTCGACGACCTCTGACGGTGACGCGCAAGCCCGCGTGAGGAATGGCATAACGGTCGAACAGGTACTATCCGCAATGAAGGCGTAGGTGGCCGGCTCCAGCCCGGCCACCGGGCCAGTGCGATGGGAGGCGAATTTGCCGAATGACGATGCCAAGGCAGACCCAGACATCACCGTCACCGATGAGCTGGATCCCGCCGACGTAGCGGTGATCACCGATGGTCTGCGCGCCTACGATTTGAGCCAGACCGGATACTACGATTTTCGCCCGCTCGCCGTGTTCGTCCGCGATCCGCAGACCGGCAAGGTCATCGGCGGGCTCCACGGACGGTCCGAATTCGGGCTCGTCTATGTCGCCTGGTTCTTTCTGCCCGAGGATTTGCGCGCGCGCACGGATCGGCAGCCGCGTACTGGCGATGGCGGAAGAAGAAGGCAGACGACGCGGCTGCACCCGGATCGCGTTGACGACGCTCAGCATTGAGGCGCCAGGCTTCTACCAGAAACAGGGCTACGATGTCGCGGCGACGATCGACTGCGAGCCGCCCGGCCTCACGCGCTATTACATGATGAAGAAGCTTGACCCACGGCGGCGGCCGCATAAGTCGGCGCGAAGGACCGCGCTGGGGGAGGGTCGCAATCGCCGGTTATGCCTACATCTCCGCCCGGGGTCATGTCGGCCCGCTGGCAATCGCACCGGATGCCGATGCAAAGGCGGTCGTGTGACAAACCGTCGCTGCGCTGTGCGCTGGAGGGCGGCGCAAGGCGGGGTCTCGGATGCTCGCCCCGGGACGGGCGGACGCCGTTATGCAAACGGCGCTGGCAGTTCAGGGTTCCGGCATCGAGGAGCCCCTCGTGCTGATGGCGTGGCGGCCTTTTCGGCAATTGGAGCAACTATCTGCCGAGGACCTGGTTTTCTGTAGACCCGCCGCCGCCGTCATCTCTGACCGGAGCACTGTCGCCCGCATATCCGCGCCATTTGCCGCTGACGGCAACCAGTAACTCGAATTGCGCATCGGGATCAATCGGCGATGTCATCGTCGATGAACACGACGTTTACGGCAACAGCGTCAATATCGCATCTCGGCTCGAGGACTGGCGGAGCCGGGTGGATATATGTTACCGAGGCCGTTCGCGACCACCGTTCGGGCATCCTGGCCTTTATCTCCAGGCCCTGGGAGAACGGCGGGTCAAGAACATCGACCGCCCAATCCGAGCTTTATCGCGTCAATGGCGAGCAAGAGGAAGACATCAAAATTCCTGGGGGTTGAGAGTGGCTCGACGTTTCGCCCGCCGAGCATTCTTCATTTTGGCCATCGCGCCTCTATCATGAGCGTAGGGCTATGGCTACCATTGGACGACGGGGTTGGGAAGCTGGATGTGGCGCGAACATCAGCAGCTCTCCCCGCGGCCTCAATAATGGTGCTGCTGCTCCAGAACTCAAGCGGCGATCCAGGCCAAGACTACATCGCCGATGCGGTGACAGATGATCTGACCACCGATTTGTCCTTTCTCCCGACACCTTGGCGTGTTCCGACCTTCCACGCTGCCTTCCAACACATAGCGGTTAATTAAATTTCGCGTCCGATCTCGCGTACGTCAACAGGCTTCCTTAGTTGAAAGCCGTTGCGCCGGAGATCACGGTAATTGAATTGTAGCGCTACGATTCCGCGTAACCTCAAATCTACGGCATTGGGGTCTGCAGTTCCGCTCGGCGATGGCGCGACGATTTTCCGCCTGACCAGCGCAGAGGCCGAGTGAAGCGCCAATACGCCCGGTGACGGCGGCATAGAGCTCAATCCGTGGACTGACACTGCAAACAACGAGGGCGTGAGAGCGCCGGGGCAGTGGGTGCCGGAATGATCGCCGTCGTTCCGCAGGGTGTGGCACCGCTAGCGGCTCAACTTACCGAAAAATGACCCCGAGAATATTCTCCTTCGCACGCAAATTTCTGAGCAGTCGCTGACTCCGATCCCGCACTCCCCGAGGCTTGAGCCAATTGGCTTTGGTGGTTGAAGTCTGGATTTCTTGAACTGTTGGAACGACGCCTCGAGAAGAGGAACTTGCCCAAGCAAAAGAGCGCTTTTAAGCAGGCCTTCGCGAACGCCCCATGGATCCCCACAGCGTATTTTTGCCGACGGCTTGATCTGTCGCACCGACGGAGACTGGTGACGGGGCGCTCGAATCCCTTTGAACAGGCGATCCGGCTCAATCCCAATTACGCTCTAGCCTACGCAAAAGCCAATCAATTGATTTTTCTTGGGCGGCTGAACGAGGTGCCAGCGCGCTAAAACAGCGCAATCACTATCAGCCCACGAGAGATCCGTCTATTGGGCTTTTCTTTACATCATGGGGCGCATACCAATATGAAAAGATTATGATAACGCCATCACCTGGTTGGAAAAGTCGGTTCATTCGCGACAACTTTGGTATAGCAGGGTGCATTTGATCAGTGCCTATGGTCTAACAGGGCGGGATTTGAAGCGAAGGCGGCTGTACAGGAATACCACGAGAAATTCAAAATTTATCTTTAGAAAAAGGTCCGGAGATTGGTACAGCAACGAATTTCAGAGACCCCCACCTTTACAGCAAACTTGCAGGACTTGTTCAAGGGATTGGGCAAATGGCCGGCCTGTAAACAGAAGCTGAATTTGTCCTTGCCGCCAACGCCTGCGCGGCGGAAAATGCGGACGCTGGGTCGGTCTCTACCCTTGATCGGGCCTGTGCTTCCAGCAATCGTGTTTCCGCGTCCGGCTGCGCGAACCGGATGCTTCCTGCGAGCCTCGAACGTACACCGTTCCACTACGAGTTCGAGGTGCAACTCGCAGGTGCCCGTCCCGGCGCTAACACCCGAAGCTTCGTCCGCATCGCCTTGGGGCGATGGACTGGCGTCATGTTCCACCACTGACGAAGGGGCATTCAGCCGGTTTGGCGCAGGCGGGCGGCGCGGGCGAGGTCGACCGAGACGAGCTGCGAGACGCCGCGCTCGGCCATCGTGACGCCGAAGAGGCGATCGACGCGCGCCATCGTGATGCGATGATGCGTGACCACGAGGAAACGGGTGCCGGTGGTGTCGGCGATCTCGCCGACGAGACTGCAGAAGCGGTCGACATTGGCGTCGTCGAGCGGTGCATCGACCTCGTCGAGGACGCAGACCGGCGCGGGGTTGGTCAGGAACACCGCGAAGATCAGTGCCAATGCCGTCAACGCCTGCTCGCCGCCCGACAAGAGCGAGAGCGCTCTGCAGCCGCTTGCCGGGCGGGCTCGCCATGATCTCGAGCCCGGCGCTGAGCGGGTCGGCATCGTCGACCAATGCCAGATGGGCTCTGCCGCCGCCGAAGAGCCGCGCGAACAATGTCGAGAAATGCCCGTTGACCCGCTCGAAGGCCGCCGTCAGCCGTTGCCGGCCTTCGTGGTCGAGTGCGCGCGATGCCGCGGCGCAGCCGCGCGATCGCCTCGGTCAGCTCGGCGCGTTCGCGCTGCAGACCGGCGACGTGCGGCTTCGGTCTCGGCGGCCTCGCTCTCCGCCACCAGATTGACCGGGCCGATCCCGTCGCGCTCGCGGATCAGCCGGCCGAGCCGGGCCGCCATCTCGCCAGTGTCCGCCGGCGTTTCGGCCGCGGCGAGACCGGCGAGCGCCGCCAGCGCCTCGGGCGCCGCGTCGACCCGCTCACGGATCTCGCGCTCGAGCTCCGCCAAGGTTTGCTCTCGCACTGTCGCGCAATACTTCTAATCGTGCTCGTTGCTCGCGCGCCTCCGACAGCGTCTGATCGGCGAGGCGCGAGCGCTCCACCGCCTCGCGCAGCTGCGTCTCCGCCGATGCCAGCGCATTGCCGGCGCGGCGCCAATTGGCCGCAGCGTCCGCCATCTCGACCGCCAACGCCTCGCTCTCGGCGGCGATTGCTGCGGGCGAGCGGCAAGGCCGGCGATCTCCTGCGCGAGCGCGTTGCGGCGTTCGGCGAAGTGCCGCGTGCTGCGCCGCGGCACCCTCGCCGGCGCTTGCCCCAGGACCGCTCCTCGATCTCGATCGCCGACAGCCGCGCGCGGCGCGCCTCGGCTTCGCGGGTCAGCTTTCGAGTGCCGCGCGCGCGTCACTCTCCCGGCGGCGCGCTCGACCGCGGCGGCGCGCGCCGCGTCGAGTGCTCCGCGGGCGAGCGTCGGTTCCGGGAGCGCCGCCAGCTCCTCGGTCCGTCTCCTCGGCTTGCGCCCGGACCTCGGCAAGATCGGTCGCGAGCGCCTCCACTGCGGCGACGGCGGCGGCAAGACGCGCCTCGTCGGTTACCGCCCGGCGGGCGATCTCCGCCTCGGCAGTGGCGCGCGGCTGCGGCCGCCGCCTCCGCTGTGCGCAATTCGGCCCGCGCCAGACGCTCGGCCTCGGCGGCTTGCCGGCGATCGGCGACAGACGCAGCGGCGTTCTGCCCGGCCGTCTGATCGGCCTCCTCGACGCCGGCGATTTCGTTGGCGAGTACGGCGAGCCGGTTCCGGTGGCGCAAATGTTCGGCGGCGGACGAAGGACGGGGTGCCATGCGGGTGAACCCGTCCCAACGCCACATCCGCCCCTGACGGTCGACGAGGCGCTGGCCGGGCACGAGGCTCGGCTGCAACCGGCGGCCGGCTTCTTCGTTCTCGACCCAGCCGGCCAGCGCCAAGCTGCGGGCGAGGGCGGGCGGAGCGGTCATCGCCTCGGTCAGCGGGCGGGCGCCGTCCGGCAACATGGCAGCACCTTCGATTTGCGGGAGACTCACCCAAAAACTGACCGCTGTCGGAGCCTCCCCATCCGCGATGGGGCCGCGAGCTCATCCTCGAAGATGGCGCCGATCGCCGTCTCGGAAGCCTGCGGCGACCTGCAGCGCCGAAACGATCGGCTCATCCGTGCCGGCGTCCGGTGTGGGTGCGAGCAGCACGCCCGAGCGCCTCGGCTTCGGCCTTGAGCCGGGTCAGCCGGGCCTCGATCTGGCGCGCAGTCTCGACCGCGGTTTGCTCTACGGCACGGCAGCGGGCCGCTTCCTCCTCGCCCGCTGTGACCGCGGCGCGACACTGCCTCGACCCGCTGCTCCGCCGCGGCGAGGGCGTCCGTTGCGGCAGTGACCGCCTCGACCGGAGTCATAGCCGCAGCCAAGGTCTCGCGCTGGCGCTCGGCCTCCGAGCGGCGCGCCTCCAGACGCGAGCGGCGGTCGACGAGCTCGAGGTGGCGCCGTTGGAGGGCGGCACGGCGCGCCTCGACGGCGGCAGTGGATCTCGGTCACGCGCTGCAGCGCCGCTTCGGCCTCGGCGAGGCGAGTCGATGCCTCGCGCGAGCAATCTGCAGCCATCTCTCGCGCCGGCGCGTCCTCCGCGTCGGCATCGGCGATCGCCAGGCGCTCTTCGGCCAGCCTGGCGAGGCTTCTCTCCGCCTCGGCGACATGATCGCCCTCGCGTTTCAGGTCGGCGGAGAGCTCGGTGAATCGCCGCTCGGCTTCGCCTCGGGCGGCGAGTGTGCGCTGCAATTCCTGCTCGAGCGCGCTGCGGGCGTGGGCCAACCGCTGCTGCCTCGGCTGCCGCCGCGGCCTCGGCGACCCGCAGCGGCGGCACGGCCGCTTCGGCAACCTCCCGGGCACGCCGCTCGGCGAGGGCGTGCTCGTCGCTTCGGCGACGGCACGCTCGCACGGCGCGAAGCTCGCGATCATGACGTTCCGCCTCGGCCTCGACGGCGCGCCAGCGGGCATGGAGCAGCAATGCCTCGGTGCGGCGGATGTGCTCGCCGAGGCGGCGATAGCGCTGCGCCTGGCGCGCCTGCTTCTTCAGCGTCTGAGCTGCGCCTCGATCGTCGCGATGACGTCGTCGAGCCGCAACAAATTGTCTTCGGCTCCCTTGAGCCGCAGCTCGGTCTCGTGACGGCGCGCATGAAGCCCGGTGGTGCCGGCAGCCTCTTCGAGAAGCAGCCGGCGCTCGGCCGGCTTGGCGTCGATCAGCGCGCCCGACTCGCCCCCTGGCTGACCATCGCCCCGGAATGCGCGCCGGATGCGGCATCGGCGAACAGCAGCTGGACGTCGCGCGCCCGCACCTCGCGCCCGTTGACCCGATAGACCGAGCCGCCGCCGCGCTCGATGCGGCGGACGACCTCGATCTCGTCGCGGTCGTTGAAGGCGAACGGGCGCGTCGCGCGCGCTGTTGTCGAGCGTCAGGGCGACCTCGGCGATGTTGCGCGCCGGCCGCTCGGCGCTGCCGGCGAAGATCACATCGTCCATCTCGCCGCCGCGCAGCCGCTTGGCCGAGGTCTCGCCCATCACCCAGCGCAGCGCCTCGACCAGGTTCGACTTGCCGCAACCGTTCGGTCCGACGATGCCGGTGAGGCCGGGGCCGACCGCCAGCTCCGTGGCATCGACGAAGGACTTGAACCCGACGAGGCGAAGCCGGTCGATCTGCATCATTCAGTCACACGCGCCGCCTTCCTGCCAGCTGCCATTCCTCCGCGATGATGGAGAGGGCTAGAGCGGAAGGCTCCCCAGCCACAATGGCTCACGACTTCGCCGCAAGGCTCGACAGGACTCTTGTTGAACTCTTCCGCAGTCGGCGCGCCGCTGAATTTGCTGCCGTTGATGAAGAATGTCGGCGTCGAATTGACGTCGAGCTGCTTGCGTCGCGATCAGGCGCTGTTCGACGATCCTGTTCTCGAGCGTCGGTGTTGCTGAGGCAGGCGTCGAATTCGTCCTTGCCCATGCCGCCGAGCTTTGCCAGCCGGGCAAGCGCCTCGCGATAATCCTTCGTCCCCCGCCCACTTGTCCTGCGATGCGAAGAAGGTGTCGGCAAAGGCGTAAAAGCGATCCGGTGGCGCGCAGCGCGCGATCATCGCGGCGCGCAACGACGGTTCGTCGAGCGGGAAAGTCGCGCAGCACCAGCTTGGCTTTCCCGGTGTCGATCCACGCCTTCTTGATCTCGGGAAGGACATCGTTCGCGAAATGAGCGCAGTGCGGACATGCCAAGCGACGCGTATTCGACGATCGTGATCGGGGCGTCGCGATTGCCGAGAATCCGGTCGTCCTGGCTGATCTGCAGCACTGGCTTGCGCATCGGCGACCACGCGGTTGCGGCCCTGCCGCCGCCGGATCCTGCTGCGACAAGAGAAAGGCCCAAGATGCCAAGAAGAACAACCCAGATTTTCCGCATCAACGGTTCCTCTCCACAATATATTGATGCTAATCGGTTCGCTGCCCGCGCGCAACGCGCTCAGCCCTGTGCCCGCTACCGGCGCGGCCGAGCCGGGCGAGGGCCTCGGCGGAGCTGCGGGATCGGCGATCCCGGAGAGCCGGCCGCGGACGAGATCGGTCCCGTCCGCGGCGAGCGGGCGCAAACCGCGCCCGGCTCGGCGGCGAATCGAGGGGCAGAGGCCCTTGCACCAGCACCAGCCGGGTGACGACGAGACGGCCGAAGAAAACGTTGATGCGCTCGATCAGCAGCGGCGCACGGTGCTGCAACTCGAGTGCGGCCGTCGAGGCGGCACGCAGCTTCAGCACACCGTCGCGGCCGAGTGCCGCTCGGCCAGGTCACCGCGGCCCAGTCCGGGCCGATGATCGCCGGCCATTCCGACTTGAGCCGCACGAGGATGCCGCCGCCGCGCCTGACGACAATCGGCGCGGCGAGCTTCGATACGGCGACGCCAACGGCCCGAAAGCCCGTGGTTGTAGCTGCTCTCGCGAGCCGAGGCGGCTAGGTTGGGGATCTCGTCCGAGTGCTCGCTCTGTCGCTTTGCCGTAGCCATCGCATGATCCGATCCGACGCTGCCTCGCAGCGGGAAACGCCCGATTCTGCCGTCCTCTTGGCCTGGTACGACCGCCACCGCCGCAATCTACCGTGGCGGGCGCCGCCCGGCATGCGTCCAGATCCCTACCGTGTGTGGCTCAGCGAGATCATGCTGCAGCAGACGACAGTAGCAACGGTCGGACCTTATTTTGACCGATTCATGGCGCGCTGGCCCGATATCTCGGCGCTCGCCGCGGCCTCGCTCGACGAGGTCCTGCAGCTCTGGCAAGGGCTCGGCTATTACGCCCGCGCCCGCAACCTCCACGCCTGCGCCCGCGCCGTGGTCGACCGGCATGGCGGGGTCTTTCCCGACGAGATCGAGGCATTGCGGGCCTTGCCGGGGATCGGCGACTACACCGCGGCGGCGATCGCCGCGATCGCCTTCGACCGGCGAGAGGCCGCGATCGACGGCAATGTCGAGCGCGTCATCGCCCGCCTCTTCGCGGTGCGGGAGCCGTTGCCGGTGGCGAAGCCGCGCCTCGCGGCACTCGCCGCGGCACTGGTTCCGGAGCAGCGGGCCGGTGATTTCGCCCAGGCGCTGATGGACCTCGGCGCGACGATATGCACGCCGCGCCGGCCGCGCTGCGTCCTCTGCCCGTGGCGCGACTTGCTGCGCCGCGGCGGCTGCCGGGATGGCGGAAGCCTTGCCGGCGCGGGCCGAGAAGCCGGAGCGTCCGCTGCGCCACGGCGTCGCGTTCTGGCTCACTCGGGCGGACGGCTCGGTGCTGCTCCGCCGCCGCCCGGAGCGAGGCTTGCTCGGCGGCATGATCGAGATCCCCTCGACCCCTGGCGCACCGCACCATGGACATTCGCCGAGGCGGTGCGGAGCGCCCCTGCTGCGGTCGCGTGGTCGCCGCTGCCCGGCACCGTGCGCCACGGCTTCACCCATTTTCAGCTCGAGCTCGCGGTCGTGTCGGGTGTCGGCACCACCGAAGGACTCTGGAGTCCGGTCGAACGGCTCGGCGATCACGCGCTGCCGACGTTGATGAAGAAGGTCGCCCGCCACGCGATCGCGGCGCTCGCCACAAACTCACCTACGGAAGCGGTCGCATCGAGTGCTAGCAAGAGCGGCAGCTCTCGCTTGGGCGGCGAGCCTGACCGGCGCGAACGAAGCCGATGATGGCGGGTGATACCCAGTCGGCGGATCGCCTCGCCGTGCTCGCGGTGTCGCATATCCGACATTGGTCTCCCAGCCATAGCCTGGGTAGCGCAGTGCCAAGCCGCGCATGATGCGGTCGCGTGTCACTTTGGCGATGACGGAGGCGGCAGCGATCGAGAAGCTCAGCCAGTCGCCTTTGACGACGGTCTGCACCGCGGCAGGTGATGGGCGGGGCGATGCTGCCGTCGACGAGCGCGACATCGGGGCGGATCCCGAGCACGTCCACGGCGCGCGCCATCGCCAGCAGCGCCGCGCGCAGGATGTTGATGCGGTCGATTTCGTGCACGCTGGCCGCGCCGACCCCGATCCGCGCGGCTCCGCGATCGACGCACCGCCGGAGCGCGCCGTGGCGGGCCTCGCGCTGTTCGCGGGTCAGCACCTTCGAATCGTCGAGCTCGTCGCGGAGCATCTTAGGGAAACGGCGGGGGTCGAGAATCACGGCAGCCGCGACTACTGGTCCGGCGAGCGGTCCCCGCCCGGCCTCGTCGATGCCGCACACCAGCCCCTTGCACCGGCGTTCAAGCGCGAAATCCGGCATGTCTCCCGTGCTTGTGCCACGCGGCGGGCGGTTCGGCAAGCGCGCGGCGGCGGCGTGGCACTCGCTGAAAACATCGCTATCTTTGATCGCGTGTCGAGACTCACTTCCCCGTTCGCGCGGCGGCGCCTGCGTGGGCGCGGGGCATAGCTGCCGCCGTGTTCTCCGGCAACGTTCGCGGTCTTGTGTCTCCTTGCGGGATCGCCGTCCGACGCGTTCGATCTGTTCGCACGGCACGAGGTCACCGTCCAGTTCGCGACACCCGGACGGCAAACCGATGGCGAACGCCGAGGTGCGGGTGTTCGCCCCCGGCGATCCGGACCGTACCGCGCTGACCGGCCGCACCGACGCCACCGGGAAATTCGTCTTCGACGCCGACCGCGACGGCTTATGGGGCGCTGAGGCCGGCAGTGCGGATTACGTCGCTCGAGTGATGATCCGAGTCGGCGGCGAGACGCAATCGCAGAACTGGCTGTCGCCCTTTGTTCTGGTCGGTTTCCTCGCTGGTCCTGTTGGCCATTGCCGTCTGGTACCGCCTGCTGCGCGCCTCGCACACGGGGGCCTAAAGCTTAAAGGGCCGAGATCGCTAAGCAGCCTCGCCGTCGTGAGGATGCCGTGCCCCCCTCGGTTGCCTCACTGATCCGGAACCGTTGTAAATTCCGGACGACATCGCTCAGGATCGGACTAGGAGGATTGCGGCTGCGCAGGAACTTCGCGATCGTAACGGCGATGGTGATCGCCGTCATTGTCTACGGTTCTCTCTACCCCTTCACGTTTCGTCAACCGGCCGCTGGTCTCGGCGCGGCAGCGCGCGCGCTCTTCAACAGCTGGGCGGAGGCGCCAGGCGCGCGGCGATTTCATTTCCAACGTGGCGCTTTATACGCCATTCGGCTTTTCGCGATCCTTGCCATTAGCGGGGCTGGGAACGCGGCGAAGCGGATCTTGATGGTGATCGTAGCAGGGGCGATCCTCAGCACCTGCATGGAACTGGCGCAGTATTATGACGACAGTCGCCAAACCGCGGCGACCGACCTCTATGCAAATGTCGTCGGGGCGTTGCTAGGTGCGATTGGCGGCAGCTTGACAGGCGGAAATTTCCGCTGGCCACTGCTTCGAGAGATTGCATCCAATCGCGTTCCGACGTTGCTTCTCACCGCATGGGCCGGCTACCGCCTCTTCCCTTACGTCCCGACGATCGACCTGCACAAATACTGGAACGCTCTCAAGCCGGTCGTTCTGCACCCGAGCCTGACGGGCTACGATCTCTTCCGCTACACGGCGATATGGCTGACGATCGGTGTGCTGGTCGAGGCTATTGGGGGACAGAAGCGTGCTTGGCTGATGTTTCCGCTATTCGTCGGCTCCGTGATCGTCGCCAAGGTGATGATAGTCGACACGACGCTGACTATGGCCGAGGTCGCCGGAGCGGGGTTGGCCTTTTGCGTGTGGGGAATACTCGCCGTCCGCACGCGTCTGCGCGTCACCCTCATCGCTCTGCTCTTTGCGGCTATGTCATCGCCGGACGTCTCGAACCATTCGAATTTTTGGCCTCAGGCCGTGCTTTCGGCTGGATCCCGTTTCTTGGTTTCATGTCCGGCTCTGTCGAGATCGACGTTTTATCATTTCTGGAGAAATTTTTCCTTTCGGCAGCTCGATTTGGCTCCTCACGCGAGCCGGACTTCGGCTTCGGTCAGCCACATTTGTCGTTGCGGTGATCCTGTTCATCACCAGTCAAGCGCAGACCTATCTGCCCAACCGCACGGCGGAGATCACGGATGCCGTGATGGCTTTGCTCATCGGCGCGGTGTTCGCGCTGGTCGAAGACGAGACCCGACGCAACGAGGCCTCGGTTCCGGAGCGGAGGAGAAGTCCGCAGGTCGCCGTCCTAGGACCCGCGCCGACAAGCAAGCCGGTCGTCCAGACGAGAACGACTGCCCCGGTTCGGATCGCGGTTGACGAGCACGCGCCCGGGCCACGCGATAGTGCCGGGCTCATATCAGACAAGACGAGCCACATCGATCGTGCGACCGACCCTCGCGGGGCTCGTCGTGGCGGCGGTGTGCCTCGCATCGGCGCTCGCCATCGCTGCAAACTACCCACTGGCACGATGGGTCTTGGGCGGCGCTCTTGCGCTCTATGCACTGGCATTGTGGCGCTGGCCTGCCCTCTGGCTGGCGATCATCCCTGCCGCGTTGCCGGCGCTCGATTTAACACCTTGGACCGGTATGGATGTATCTCGGCGAGGTCGGACCCGTTCGTCCTCGTCACGATCGGGATTTTGGTCCTGCGAGCGCCGCCTCGGCCGCGCCGATTTCGTTGTCGCAGGCTTCCCCGGCGTAGTGCTCGCGCTGGCCCTCGTCAGCTGTCTGCTGAGCATCGCCCTCGGGCTTGCATTGCCGGGACCGGAGGGCGGGTCGGATAATCCTTATCTCCGGCCCGACAATGCGCTGCGCCTGGCGAAGGGTTTCTTCGTCGCACTCGCGCTGCTGCCCTTTCTGCGCCAGAGTATGCGCACGCGCGGCGATGCGATGGTTTGGTTGGGCGCCGGCATGATGGCCGGGCCTGGCTCTCGTGGCGGCGGCGACGTTGGCCGAGCGTGCCGTCTTTACCGGTCTCTCGACTTCACTACCGGGTACCGCGTCGTCGGCACCTTCTCCAGCATGCATGTGGGCGGCGGCCATATCGGCGCCTATATCGCGATGGCGCTGCCGTTTCTGCTCGTCTGTCTGCTCCGGCCACGCCCGTTGACACTACTCGCAATGTTCGGCGTCGCCATTTGCGCCAGTTACGCCCTCGTGGTCACTTTTGCGCGTGCTGCCTACGCCGCTGCGCTGGTTGCGACGTTTGCAGGCTCCCTGGGCTGGGCTTGGGCGGGTCGCCGACGTCAGAAAAGCACCTTTGCCTCGGCGGTGCTTTCGGCCCTGCCGTTATTGTTGGTCGGCGTCATCGTCATCGCTGCTCTCGATACGGGCGTTATGACCAAGCGGCTGCAGACCGTGGCACGCGACCTCATCTATCGAGAGAGCAATTGGACCGGCGGGTTGGGATTGCGCGACGACAGCCTCTTCACGGCACTCTTTGGCATGGGGCTCGGAACCTACCCGCGCGTCGTTCTTGCCCGCAAACCCGACGGGCGCTTTCCAACGAACTTTGTCGTCGAGCACGACGGGGCCTACCCTTTCTGTCCGCTGACCGCCGGTTTGCCGGTCTATCTGGGGCAGAAGGTTTCCAGTCGAGACCAGGACTAGGAATATCGGCTCTTCGGCGCGTTGCGATCACCCAACGGCAAAGGTGCGCTGTCGATCAGCGTCTGCGAAAAGCTGCTGCTCTATTCGACCAACTGCCGCGACGCGACTTTCCGGCCCCGCAGCTCCGGGATTTGGGAGGATTTCGGGGCGGTGATCTCCGACTGCCGGCCTCGACAGAGGACGTCAGTCCTCGGATGGCTTCAAGCGACCGGTCGAATTGGCCTTGTTCGATCCGATGCCGGGCAGCCACGATCGAGATCGGTCATATCCGAATGTTCGATCCGCAACGACCGAGACATCCTCGTCAACGGCGATTTCTCCCGACGGTATCGAGCGCTGGTATTTCACCGATGACCAACATCTGATCTGGCGCATCCACAACCAGTATCTGATGAGCCTGTTCGAAGGCGGCTTATTGGGCCTGGCCTGCCTTCATTGCTGCTCGCCGCGGCTGCCGTCGCTGGCGCTGTGCGCGCGATGGCGCAGCGGCAACCGCATGGCGGCCGCCGTCGCGGCGTCGCTGTTGGCTTTTCTCTGCTCCAGCGTGTTCGATTGTCTCCTTGAAGCGCCGCGGCTTTCGGCGCTGTTCTATATCGTCGCGTTCACCGGGCTGACAATGATGACGCGGGTACGAGCCGGCCTCAGCCATGAGCGCGGGACACGCCGCTGCTGGCCAGCCGCCCCAAAGGAACACCCATCGGGCGGCATCCGCTGATCTCCTGGCTGCGCCCTCGCCCGAATTTCGTACGTGCCCGCGCGATCTTCTCGTTGCCGGCGATCAGCCTCGATCGAGCAGCGTCCCGATCAAGTCGGCGGGCCAAACAAGGCTTCAACGGGGCGCTCGTCAGCGCTTCGAAGGACGGGTCGCTGCCGTCCGGCAGGTCGACCATGTGATGACTGAAATGGGCGAGCACTCCCGCGAGATAGAGGCCGGTTACCCATTTCCAGGTGTGGTGGTGCGACTGCGGGCGAGCCGGTTTAGACGCAGCAAAGGAAAACACCCGACGTCCAAACTTCGGCAATCCTGAGGGCCGATCATGATCCAACCCATGCGCTTACAGAGTTACCGTTAACAATACGCAAGACTCGATCGCGCCTTCCCTCGACTTCGGCCCATGCCGTGAGGCCAGGAGGCGTAGCAGCCTAATACTACCCGGGCTTGCCGCTGTCGTCACTCTATATGCGTCGCCATGTCCCAGCTCGGACGATTAGCCATTATTGGCGGGTGGCAGGTCCGGCCGACGCTGCAAGGGTGTAGAGCCCGGCGGTGGCCAGAAGCACGATGGCGAGCACGGCAAAGCCGCGGACGCCGAGGCGGTCGCCGAGCGGTCGGCCGGCAATGGCGCCGAGCGCGGCGAAGGGGATCAAGACGCCCGCCCCGATCCAGGTGCTGGCGGGAGATGCCGACGGCGACCGCATGGGAGAGCAACGCTGCCGCGTAGACGATCCCGAAAAACGAGAGGAAGTGTCGCGCGCACGGTTGGCGGCGGGGTTCCGGCGAGCAGCAGATAGATCAGGACCGGCGGACCCGCCATTCCGACGAGCGCGGTTGCGGTACCCGATATCGCGCCGACTGCAAGGTCGCGACTGGGTCTCATGCCCAGCAGCGCCATATTCTTGTCCGGTCCGCGGAGCCTGACCCAGCCGAGGACCACGGTAAAGGCCAGGATCGTGGCTCCGATTAGCCGGCGGACGACGACCGGATCGGCATGGCCGGAGGGCAATGAGCCCGAGCGGCAACCCGGCGATGCTGCCGAGCGTCAGCCGCAGGAGCAGTGCCGGGGCGATCGCTCGCCACAGTCCCGGCAGGGTAGCAGTGATCGACAGACGCGGTTGAAATGATGATGACGAGCTGGACTGCCTGCAGGCGGATCGACAAACAGCAGAAAGGCCGGGGTCGAGAGAACCGCGAAGCCAAAGCCGGTCAACGTGTAGAGGCAGTGCGGCGCCAGCCGCCGTTGCCGCCAGCCCAGCCCAGTCAAGCAGACTGAGTTGCGAGACCACGACCGCTCGTCAGCGAGCTCTGCGGGCGACCACGCGCTGGATCCGCCGCGGTTGCGCCCCAAATCGTTTCCGATAACCGCAGCTCACGCGGGCGGCAAAAAGCGCGCCGTTCACCGCGGCAGCAGGCTCGTACCCATCAGATATTCGTCGATGGCGCGGGCGCATTGGCGGCCTTCGCGAATGGCCCAGACCACGAGCGACTGGCCGCGGCGCATGTCGCCGGCGGCGAACAACTTGGGGACCGAAGTGCGGTAGTCGATCGTGTTGGCGCGGATATTGCCGCGCGGGTCGAGCTCGACACCGGATTGCTCGACCATGCCGGGCCTGCGGGGACCCAGAAAGCCCATCGCCAACAGCACCAGATCGGCCTTCAGCGTGAAGCCGCTGTCCGGCGATTTCCTGCATCACGAAGCGGCCGTCCGGGCTCTTTAGCCAGTCGACGCGGACGCATTCGAGCTCCGTGACGCAGCCGGCTCTCGCCGATCGCGCGCTTTGTCAACACCGCCCAATCGCGCTCGCAGCCTTCCTCCTGCGAGGACGAGGTGCGCAATCTCAGCGGCCAGTCGGGCCAGGTCAGCGCCTTGTTCTCGCGCTCCGGCGGCTTCGGCAGGATTTCGAGCTGGGTTATCGACAGCGCGCCCTGGCGCACCGAGGTGCCGATGCAGTCCGAGCCGGTGTCGCCGCCGCCGATCACCACGACATGCTTGCCCTTGGCGGTGATGGTCCCGTGGGGTGCGGCGCGTTCTTCGTTGTCGCCGGCGTTGCGCCTGTTCTGCTGCGGCAGAAAATCCATCGCGAAATGGATGCCGTCGAGCTCGCGGCCGGGCAGCTTCGAGATCGCGCGGCTGCTCCGCACCGCCGGTCATCGCAATGGCGTCGAATTCGTCGAGCAGCGAGGCGATCGACAAGTCGACGCCGACCTCGACCTCGGTGCGGAAGATGACCCCCTCGGCCTCCATCTGGCCGACACGGCGGTCGATCAGCTGCTTCTCCATCTTGAAGTCGGGGATGCCATAGCGCAGCAAGCCGCCGAGCCGGTCGGCCTTTTCGAACACGGTCACGGAATGCCCGGCACGTGCCAGCTGCTGTGCGCAGGCAAGCCCGGCGGGGCCCGAGCCGACGACCCCGACTCGCTTGCCGGTTCGCCGCGGCGGTACTACGGGCTCGATCCACCCCTCCTGCCATCCCCGATCCACGATCGCGCATTCGATGGTTTTGATCGTGACCGGATTGTCGTCGATGTTGAGCGTGCACGCCGCCTCGCAGGGCGCCGGGCAGACGCGGCCGGTGAATTCCGGGAAATTATTGGTCGAGTGCAGCGACTTGAGCGCCGCCTGCCACTGGTCGCGGTAGACGAGGTTGTTCCAGTCCGGGATCAGATTGTTGACCGGGCAGCCCTCGTGACAGAACGGGATGCCGCAATCCATGCAGCGCGCCGCCTGCTTGCGGTTCTCGGCATCGGGCAGCGGCTTGACGAACTCCTTCCAGCTGCGACCTCGGATCTCCGGCTTCTCGTAGGGGCGGTCGTGGCGCTCGATCTCGAGAAAGCCGGTCGGCCTACCCATGGTTCGTCGCACCGGCGAAGGCCGGTGCCCATGGCGGAATGGATCCCGGCCTTCGCCGGGATGACAAAAAAGGTCGGTCGCGTCATTCGGCGGCTTCCGTGCGAGCCGCGAGCCGCTCGGCCTGCAATTCGAGAAGGGCGCGTCGGTAGTCCTTCGGCGTGATTTTCACAAATGACGCGAGCGTGTTGTCCCAGTCTTCGAGAAGACGCGCGCGCCCGGGCGCTGCCGGTGAACAGGTGGTGGCGCTCGAGCAGAATGCGCAATCTTGCGGCATCGAAGCGCAGCGGGTCGCCCATGCCGTTGTCATGGACGCTCGGCGCGCGCTGCCGCGGCCGGTCGTCAGGGTCAACATCGTCGTCGGGCTCGGCGGCGGCGATCGGTTCGAGCTCGACCTCGTTGCGGTTGCACAGGCTCGCGAAGCGGCCCTTCGGGTCCCAGACATAGGCGATGCCGCCCGACATGCCGGCGGCGAAGTTGCGCCCGGTATCGCCGATCACGACGACGACCCCGCCGGTCATGTATTCGCAGCCATGGTCGCCGGTGCCCTCGACGACAGCGACGGCGCCCGAGTTGCGCACCGCGAAGCGTTCGCCGGCCACACCCTCGAAATAGGCCTCGCCGGCGATGGCACCGTAGAGCACGGTGTTGCCGATGATGATGTTTTCGGTCGGCTCGCGCCGCGCTTCGGACGGCTGGCGCACGATCAGGCGTCCGCCCGACAGGCCCTTGCCGGTGTAGTCGTTGGCATCGCCATAGAGCTCGAGCGTGACGCCGTGCGCGAGAAACGCGCCAAAGCTCTGCCCGGCATTGCCGCGGAACGTCGCCCAGATCGTGTCCTGCGGCAGGCCGGCATGGCCGTAGCGGCGCGCGACCTCGCCCGACAGCATCGCCCCGACAGTGCGATGGACGTTCCTGATCGGCCGCTCGATGCGCACCGGCTCGCGCCTCTCGAGCGCCGGCTGCGCCTCGGCGATCAGCTCGTTGTCGAGCGCCTTGTCGAGATGGTGCTGCTGCCGCTCGCAATTGTAGATCGCGACGCCGGGCTTAGCCGGCTCCTGGTACAGGAGGCGCGACAGGTCGATGCCCTTGGCCTTCCAGTGGTCGATCGCCCGCACCATGTCGATCTTGTCGACCCGGCCGATCATCTCGCTGAAGGTGCGGAAGCCGAGCTTCGCCATCAGCTCGCGCACTTCCTCGGCGACAAAGAAGAAGTAGTTGATGACGTGCTCGGGCTGGCCGGTGAAGCGCTTGCGCAACACCGGGTCCTGGGTCGCGATGCCGACCGGGCAGGTGTTCAGGTGACACTTGCGCATCATGATGCAGCCGGCGGCGATCAGGGGCGCCGTCGCAAAACCGAACTCGTCGGCGCCGAGCATCGCCCCGACCACGACATCGCGGCCCGTGCGCAGCCCGCCATCGACCTGCACGGCGATGCGGCCGCGCAGCCCGTTGCGCACCAGTGTCTGCTGCGTCTCGGCGAGCCCGATCTCCCAGGGCGAGCCGGCGTGGGTCAGCGAGGTGAGCGGGCTGGCACCGGTGCCGCCCTCGAAGCCGGCGATCGTGACATGGTCGGAGCGCGCCTTGCTGACCCCGGCCGCGACGGTGCCGACGCCGACCTCGGAGACGAGCTTGACCGAGATGCGCGCCCGCGGGTTGGCGTTCTTCAGATCGTGGATCAGCTGCGCCAGATCCTCGATCGAGTAGATGTCGTGATGCGGCGGCGGCGAGATCAGGCCGACGCCGGGGTCGAGATAGCGCACCCCGGCGATGATCTTGTCGACCTTGCGGCCGGGCAATTGGCCGCCTTCGCCGGGCTTGGCGCCCTGCGCCATCTTGATCTGCAGATCGTCGGCATTGACCAGGTATTCGGTCGTGACGCCGAAGCGGCCCGAGGCGACCTGCTTGATCGCCGAGCGCATCGAGATCGCCGTTGGGCAGCGGCTTGAAGCGCTGCGCCTCCTCGCCGCCCTCGCCGGTATTGGACTTGCCGCCGATGCGGTTCATCGCAATCGCCAAGGTCGTGTGCGCCTCGCGGCTGATCGAGCCGAAGCTCATCGCGCCGGTCGCGAAACCGCCTGACGATCTCGCTCGCCGGCTCGACTTCGTCGAGCGGCACCGGCTCTCGTCGGCGAATTTGAACGACATCAGTCCGCGGATCGTCAGATGGCGCTCGCTCTGGTCGTTGATCGTCGCCGCAAAGGCCCGGTATTCGGTCTAGCGAGTTGCCGCGCACCGCGTGCTGCAATTTGGCGACCGATTGCGGCGTCCAGGCATGGTCCTCGCCGCGCAGGCGGAAGGCGTAATCGCCGCCGAGCATCGAGCATGTCCTGGTAGAGCGGGTTGTCGCCATAGGCGTTCTTGTGGCGCTGCGACCGCCTTCCTGAGCGATCTCGCTGCAGCCCGACGCCTTCGATCGTCGTCGCGGTGCCGGTGAAGTATTTCTCGACGAAATCGCTGGTCAAGCCCGACGGCATCGAAGATCTGCGCGCCGCAATAGGACTGGTAGGTCGAGATCCCCATCTTGGAGATGACTTTGAGGATGCCCTTGCCGACCGCCTTGATGTAGTTGTTTTGCACCTGCTCGGCGCTGAGCGGCAGGTCGTTCTCGACGCGGATCTGCTCGAGCGTGGCAAAGGCGAGATAGGGGTTGATCGCCTCCGCGCCGTAGCCGGCGAGCGCGCAGAAATGATGCACCTCGCGCGCCTCGCCGGTCTCGACGACGATGCCGGTGGAGGTGCGCAGACCCTGGCGGATCAGGTGATGGTGCACCGCCGAGGTCGCGAGCAGGGCCGGGATCGGCACCCGCTCGGCCGAGATCGCGCGGTCGGACAGGATCAGGATGTTGTGGCCCGCCAGCGACCGCTTCGGTCGCCTCGCGGCACAGCCGGTCGAGCGCCGGCGCCATGCCGTCCGCGCCCTCCGAGGCCGGCCAGGTCGCGTCGAGCGTATCGGTGCGGAAGGCGCTCGACCAGCTTCTCGATCGCGTGGATCTTTTCAGATCGCCGTCGGTCAGGATCGGCTGCGTCACTTCGAGCCGGTAATGCGAGCCGGCCTCGTGCCCCAGCAGGTTCGGCCGCGGCCCGATCATCGAGACCAGCGACATCACCAATTGTTCGCGGATCGGGTCGATCGGCGGGTTGGTGACCTGCGCGAAATTCTGCTTGAAGTAGTTGTAGAGCAGCTTCGGCTTGTTCGACAGCGCGGCAATCGGCGTGTCGGTGCCCATCGAGCCGACCGGGTCGTCGCGCATCGCGCGCCATCGGCTCGAGGAAGAACTGAATGTCCTCCTGGGTGTAGCCAAAGGCTTGCTGCTGCTTCGAGCTGGGTCGACGGGTCGTTGGGCCGGATCGGCACCGTTGCCCGAGCGAACTCCTCCTCGGTGCTCCTCGGCCAGGTCCGGCAGTTCGAGCAAGTTGAACTGGGTCGCTTCGAGCCACGCTGCGTAAGGATGCTCGGCAGCGAGTTTGCGCTTGATCTCGTCGTCGTCGACGATGCGGCCTTCTTCGAGGTCGATCAGCAGCATCTTGCCCGGCTGCAGCCGCCACTTGCGGACGATCTTCTCCTCCGGGACCGGCAATACCCCGGCCTCCGAGGCCATGATCAGATGGTCGTCGTCGGTGACGATGTAGCGCGCCGGCCGCAGGCCGTTGCGGTCGAGGTCGCGCCGATCTGGCGGCCGTCGGTGAAGGCGATCGCCGCCGGCCCGTCCCACGGCTCCATCAGCGCGGCGTGGTACTCGTAGAACGCCCGCCGCTGCGGATCCATCAGCGGGTTGCCGGCCCAGGCTTCGGGGATCAGCATCATCATCGCATGGGCGAGCGAATAGCCGCCGCCGATGACGAGAAGCTCGAGCGCGTTGTCGATGCAGGCGGTGTCGGATTGACCCGGCCCGATCAGCGGCACCATCTTCGCGAGATCGGCGACCCAACAGCTCGGACGTCATCGCCTGCCGGCGCGCCGCCATCCAATTGACGTTGCCGCGTACCGTGTTGATCTCGCCGTTGTGGCAGAGGAACCGGTAGGGGTGGGCGAGCCGCCATGACGGGAAGGTGTTGGTCGAAAAGCGCTGATGCACCAGGGCCAGCGCCGAGACCGTCAGCGGGTTACGCAGGTCCTTGTAGAAGCTTCCGACCTGCGGCGCCAGCAGCAAGCCCTTGTAGACGACGGTGCGGGTCGAGAAGGACGGCATGTAGAGGTCGCCGCAATGCCGGCAGCCCGTGGTATTCGGCCAATGCCGACGACGGTGTTGAGGACCTGCTTGCGGATCGTCAGGATCTTGCGCTCGAAGGCGTCCTGGTCGGCGATCTCCGGGCTGCAGGCGACGATCGCCTGGCTGATCCACGGCATCGTCTCGATGACGCGTTGCGCCGAGCCCGGTCGTGTCGGTCGGCACGTCGCGCCAGCCGATCAAGGTCTGTCCCTCGGCCCGGATGTAATCCTCGACATGCTCGATCGCGATGGCGCGCGCCTGCTCGTCCCACGGCAGAAAGCACATCGCGACGGCATAGCGGCCGGGCTCGGGAAGTGTCAGCCCTGCCGCGCTCGCCCAATCGCGCAGCAGCGCGTCCGGCATCTGGATGAGGCAGCCGGCCCCGTCGCCGACCAGCGGGTCGGCCCCGACCGCGCCGCGATGGTCGAGATTGACCAGGATCTGCAAGCCGCGCGCGATGATGTCGTGCGATTTTCGTCCCTTGATGTTGGCGACGAAACCGATACCGCACGAATCATGCTCGTTGCGCGGGTCGTAGAGGCCCTGTCTCTCCAGGCAATGCCATCGCGACTGCTCTTCACCTGACGCTAGTTGGCGACAAATCCGACCGCGCGCCTCCTCGCGGCGGCGCGAACGCAATCATATGCATAAGATGGTCGGGGACGCAGATCGCTTTAAGCACCGGTTAACCCGGTGTCAAGCGCCGGTCCGCCGAGCCTTCGATGATGGCGCGCGCCGCTGCCTAATTCATGTGCAGGCTAATCGCCGCCATCCACCGACCGGCCGCCGACCGCGGCCGTAAGCCGAGAGCCGCGGCAGTCACGATCATGCAATATCCGTGACCTTTATCGGTAACAGTTGCCGCATAGGTTCCCCGGTTTTGGGCCGCCGGATAAACCGGCGCTGTGACGGCTGGCGCTTCGGCCGACATTGACCGACAACACCGAGGGGAACGGTCATGAAGAGGACCTTCTTGCCTTCGCCGCTGCAGGGCGCGCTCGCTGTTGGCTTGGTTCCGCCAGCACATGCAGCGCCGAGCTGCCCGCTAAGCCAACCCAATTCGTCCATCAAGCAGGTCGGTGTTTCTGCAGTTTGACAACACGCATCTCAGACGCGACAATCCCAACGTGCCGTCGGATCTCGAGCAGATGCCGACGCTCTACAACTTCCTGAAGGACCAAGGGGCACGCTCGGCTCGAATCAGCCACACGGTGCTGATCTCGCATACCGCGGCCGGCATCATCTCGACGCTGACCGGCGTCTATCCGGACCGCACCGGCACCGGCGTTACCAACAGCTTCAACTACTACATGCCGGACGGAACCGCACCGTTCATCTCCGCCTTCGGCTATTGGACCAACATCATCCCCGACGGCGCTCCGCTGATGGTGAACGAGTTGGGCAAGATCGCGCCGGCTCCCTGGGCGCCGTTCACCCGCGCGGGGTGCGACGTCGGCAACGTGTCGGTCGCCAACACGGTGCTGGAGAACAACAGCACCGGACGTGAGTGAACGTGTTCGGTGTCGAGCTCGCCGGAGGACCTGCGAAACCCCGGCCCAGAAGACGGCCGATTTCGTCGGCATCGCCATCCATTGCGCGCAGGGCGCATCATCGATCTGCGCCAGCGCTGGGCGCCAATCCGAAGGCCGACACGCTGCCGGATGAGCCGGGCGGCTACACCGGGTTCCAGGCGCTCTACGGGCACAAATACGTCGCGCCAGTCGATCAATGGCGGCAGCGCCACGATGATCGACCTGCTCGGCGGGACGCTTCAGCGGCTTCCCAGGCTTCGACGGGATGTTCCCAAGGTCACCGGGGCCTACGTCGCGAAAATGCTCGAAGCCGGTGTGCAGGTGGTGTTCGGCTACATCTCCGACGCGCATGACAACCACCCGAGCGGCCCCGCCTTTGGCCCCGGTTCGGCGGGCTATGTCGCACAGGCTAGCAGGAATACGAGCGACGGGCTTTGCGGCGTTCTTCAATGAGCTGAAGGCGCACGGCATCGACGAGACGAACACGCTGTTCGTCGTCACCGCCGACGAAGGCGACCATTTCGCCGGCGTGACCAAGACGGACTGCGACGGCGTGATCACCACCCCATGCGTCTACGACATCCGGGCGAGATCGGCGAGGTGCTGGTGCTGGTGAGACCAGCTTCTGACGGACGCCGGTATCACGACCCCATTCGGCATCCATTTCGACATGGCGCCGGCCTATTACCTCAACGGCAACCCGTCCGAGACCGCTCCGGTGACCCGCCAGTTCGAACGAGAGCGCTCGCCGAACTGACCATCCTCGACCCTTATCTCGACAAGACGGTCCCGCTATCGGTCGGGCTCGCCGATCGGGCATCGATGAGGCTGCTGCACATGGTGAGCGGCGACCCGCTGCGCACGCCGACGGTCGTTTCGCTGGAACGAGCCGAATGCGTGGGTGCAGACGGGCGGCGCCGACAGGTATCGCATCAACCCGGCGTTCGCCTGGATGCATGGCGGCATTCAGCCCGAAATTGCCCAGACCTGGCTCGGGCTCGTCGGTCCGGGAGTCAAGAGGGCGGCATCGACGACGACACCTGGACCGACCATACCGATGTGCGGCCGACGATGCTGGCCCTGCTTGGGACTGCAGGACGACTACACCCACGACGGAAGGGTGATCGTCGAGCAATTGGATCCCGAGGCCTTGCCGGAGCCAGCTCCAGGCGAACCCCGCGAGCGCCTATCAGCGGCTGGCGACTGCCTACAAGCAGCTCAACGCTCCGTTCGGCGAGTTGTCGCTGGCGAGCATCAAATACTCGACCGCCCGCATCCAGACCGAGAACACCGCAGTCTACAACAGTTATCTGCGACAAGATGGCGGACTTCACCGACCGGCGTGATGCGCTTGCCGATCAGATCAACGGCGGTGCTGAAGGCGCGTGCTTTCGATGACGCCCGATCCATCCGGGAACCGCGGCCTTGATGGGCAGAGGCCCAGCGGACTGGTCGCGCAGATGAAGGGTGATGGCGAACGCCGCGCACTGATCGAGCGACGATGCGAGATCGCCGCTCGTTTCCGCTTGCGTTGAGACCCGTCCAGTGCGCGACGCTGGGTCAGCCTTCAGCGGGCGCCTCACCAATCCATAAACCGCCTGAGCCCATCGCGGTTCGGCCAAATGCTTGAGGAGGAGACGTGACCCGACCCCGCGTTGCCGATGATTTTGCCGCGATCCGTGCGCGCATGGAGGAGTTGCGCCGCGAGCGTGCGCAGGCCGTGAAAAAGGAAGCTCAAGACACAGACGAGACCGGCCTCGGCGGCCGCGGCCTGTTGAAGAAGGCTCGAAAGCCGCCACCGGCCGGAACCCCACGACCTGCCTACGGGCTTGCCGAGCCGGCGTTACGGATCCAGCCGCTAGGCGAGCCGCGCCGCCGTTCTCGCGGAGGTTGCCGGATGACCCCACGACAGACGATGAGAGCGCTGATCGCGCGCCGCGGCTGCACGATGGTGCCGGGCGCTTACGACACGCTTGACGGCGCGGCTCGTCGAGCAGGCCGGGTTCGCGGCGGTCTATCTGACCGGCGGCGGCTATTCGCGGGCCAACGGCTATCCCGATCTCGGGCTGCTGACGCTTGTCGAGAACGTCCGCTTCATCGGGCTGACGGTCGAGGCGGTCGGCATCCCGGTCATCGCCGACGCCGATACCGGCTACGGCAACGCGATCAACGTGATCCGCACGGTCCGCGAATACGAGAAGTCCGGGGTCGCCGCCTTCCACATCGAGGACCAGGTCAGCCCCAAGAAATGCGGCCATTACGAGGGCAAGGAGGTGATCAGCGCGGCCGAGATGGTCGGCAAGATCCATGCCGCCGTCGACACGCGGCAGGACCCCGACCTGGTCATCATCGCCCGCTCGGATGCGCGCGCGATCGAGGGGCTGCAGGCGTCGATCGACCGGGTCAACGCCTATCTCGAAGCCGGCGCCGATGTCGGCTTTGTCGAGGCGCCGCAGAATGTCGAGGAATTGCGCATCGTCGGCCGGCAGGTGCACGGGGCCGGCGCTGGTCAACGTCTTCGAGGGCGGCAAGACGCCGATGCTGCCGGCGAGCGAGCTCGAGGCGATGGGTTTCCGCCTCGGCATCTACCCGTCGCAGACCCACCGCGCCGCGATCCGCGCGGCGCAACGGGTGCTGGCGGCGCTGAAGGAAGACGGCGACATCGAGCCGCATCGAAGGCGACCTCGCCACCTTCCAGGAGCGCGAGGACGCCGTCGGCACCGCCCGCTGGCGCGCCTCGAGGAGAAGTACTTGCGGGCTCGGGTAGAGGAGCCTACACGCACCGGCGAGCTGCCGCCGTCGACGTTGATCGGCGCAGCCGGTCACATAGGAGGCGGCGTCGGAGGCGAGGAAGCAGGCGACGTTGGCGAATTCCTCGGCCCGGCCCATGCGGCCCAGCGGCACTCGCCGTGCCGGCCTGCGGCGATGTAATCCTCGAGCGAGACGTTGGCGCCCTCGCGGTCGATGGCGGCGCACGATCTGGTCGCTGACGATGACGCCGACATGCAGCGAGTTGACCAGCACGTTGTGCGGCGCGCCTTCGCTGCGACAGCACCTTGGTGAAGGCCATCTGGGCGGCGCGGCTGACCGAGGTCGGCGCGCTGTCGGCGCCCGGCGCCTTGGCGCCGATGTTGAGGACGCTGATGATGCGGCCCCAGCGCCGCTCCTTCATCTGCGGGAAGACGAGGCGGCAGAAGCGGATCTGCGGCGAACAGCTTCAGGTCGAGATCGGCCTGCCACATCTCGTCGGTCAGCTCTACCGAGCGGGCCGCGGGTCGACTGGCCGGCATTGTTGACGAAGATGTCGATCTTGCCGAACTCGGACATCACCTGGTCGTAGGCGCGTGCGGATGTCGGCGGCGCTTCGACACGTCGCAGCTGATCGCCGACGACCTTGCGGCCTGGCGCGCCGGCCTCGATCTGCTGGCTTGGCCTCGGCGAGGGTGCCTGGGTCGCGCGCGAGGATCGCCACATCGGCGCCCGAGCGCGGCGAATTCCTCGGCGATCGCCAGAGCCGAGCCCCTTGCTGCCGCCGGTGATCACCGCACTTCGTCCATCCAGTCTTACGTCCATATCGGGCCTCCTTCCGCAAGGTTGCTGACCGGTCGTCACGGCGGTCATGCGATCGATCTGCCTGCATCTCCTCGTCTGTCAATGCCCAGCCCGCGCGCGCGGACATTCTGCTCGACCTGTTCGGGCTTGGTGGCGCCGGCGATGACGCTCGCCACCTGCGGGCGCCGCGCCAGCCAGCTGAACGCGAGCTCCAGGAGCGTGTGGCCGCGCTCGGCGGCAGAACGCCTCGAGCCGCTCGACGACCGCCCAGTTGTCGTCGGTCAGATAACGGTCGGCGGCGCGCTGCATCATAGGTCAGCCGGCGCGCCGTCGGGCAGCGGCGCATCGCGCTTGTACTTGCCGGTCAGCAGCCCGTTCGCGAGCGGCGCAGAACGGGATCAGGCCGAGATCGTAGGCCTGCAGCACCGGCATCATCTCGCGATCGAGCCGGCGCGCCAGCAGGCTGTACTCCTCCTGGCACGAGACGAAGTGGTGGAGGCCGTGATGCCGCGCCGTCCACTGCGCCTCGACGACCTGCCAGGCCGGCAGGGTCGAGCAGCCGATGTAGCGGACCTTGCCCTGCCGCGACGAGATCGTCGAGCGCCCGCAAGGTCTCCTCGATCGGCGTCAGCGGATCCGGCTGGTGCTGCTGGTAGAGATCGATCCAGTCGGTCTTGAGCCGTCTGCAGGCTCGCCTCGACCTCGGCCATGATGTAGCGGCGCGAGGCGCCCTGAAAGCGGCCGGCGGTCGTCCATCGGCCGCGCGAACTTGGTCGCCAGCACGATGTCCTTGCGGCGGTCGCCGAGCGATCTCGCCGAGGCACGTCTCGGAGCTGCCGCGCGGTCGCCGTAGGTGTCGGCCGTCGTCGAAGAAGGTGATGCCGAGATCGAGCGCCTTGTGGACGACCTTGCGGGTCGCTTCGAGATCGATGCGGCCGCCGAAATTGTTGCAGCCGAGACCGACCACCGAGACGCGGAGGCCGGACTTCCCGAGATTTCCGTTGTTCCATCCCTTTGATCACTCGAAAGCCGCGAATATTTTCGTCGAGGGCCGTCAGCTGATTGCCGTTGACCGAGTTGGGGACGAGCACCCGGCGTGTTGAGACCGGCGGCGTACCAGGCTGCGAGGCTGGTCGCGCACCTTCGCCGGCCGGGCCGTAGAGCGTGTTGTCGGCGATCCAGCGGTCGGTCAGATAGCGCGGGATGTCGTCCCGGCGATTCTCGGCCAGCGCCCGTTCGATCGCTCGCCATCTCCTCGCCGTAGCCGGCTTCCTTCCAGTAGTTGCGGTAGTTCGGCAACGGCACGTAGCGCACCAGCCGGCGGCGGTGCAGCGCCAATGCCGCGCTCTCGTCCTCGGTGATGCACACCGGCAGCATGTTGCCGATCAGGAAATTCGGGTCGGCGCGCTTGGCCGCCGGCAACCACCGCGAGCGACGCCGCCAGGTGCGACAGGCTGGCGTTGGCGAACAGCACGCCGTCGGCGATCTCGGCGGCGAGCGCGCCACCATCCGCTTGCGCAGTGCGGCGAGCACGACCGGCGGCAACGGCGCCGATCGCCGTCATAGGTCTTCAGCTTCCTCGACAAAGGCGCGGGTATCGGCCAACGGCTTGCCCGGCGAGATGCCGAGCCGCTGATGCGTCGGGCCGTGCGCGACCCCGATGCCAAAGCGGAAGCGCCCGCCCGAAACCTCGTGGATGTAGGCGGCACCGGCCGCAGAATTCCTCGACCGTCTGGGCATAGATCGGCGCGATCGCGGTGCCGAAAGTGATCCGCTCGGTGGCGAGTGCCAGACCCGTGCACTGCGCCATACTGTTGCCGTAGCGGCTCGGCATGTAGATCCCGGAAAAGCCGCGGCGCTCGATCTCGCGCGGCGATCTCCAGGGTCTGGCGGCGCCGTCCCGGCACGGCGACGAGGCTGATCGCGGGCAGAGGAGCTCAGGCATCGGCGGCTCCGGCAGCGTAAGGTTAGAAGGAACGACGAGCGCTTATTGCTAACATGCGCCTCCTCCGGGAAGGAGCCGAGAACCAGAAGCGGCTCGCATCACATCGCACTCAAAAAGTGAGTACGCGACGCTCCGTTTTGCCATCTGCAGCCAGATCTGGAGCAAAAATCTCTCCTCAGGGTTGCGAGAGCGGCCTCTGAGCTGAAATGGGCGAGGTCGGTATTCGCCATTTCGCGAATGGCAATTGCTTGTGACGATATATGGCGGACAACTCCGTTCCACAAGGTGTGGGGGACAGACCGTCGCGATCCAGAAGAGACGATTGGGTCGATCCGGACCCCGAGCGCTCAGGGGCTGGGCGCGACCAAATTCCGCGCGCCGCTGCTTGGGGAGCAGCGAATGATAGATGAACTCATGCGTCAGGGCGCGGAGGCCGTGTTCTCGCGCCAGTCGCACTGACGGCACCGTTCCCAGTATTCGAGCTCGCTCGGCTTGCCGTCGATGATATCCCGCTGCAGCGAGGTCGCGTCCAGATCCGCGGCCAACGCGTGTCGATGAACGTCATCGTGTCGGCAACCATCGGCATCCGCCAATGCGATCTGGCGAGAACTGGGCGACGGCAAGCACTTCGTTCATGCATTGCTCGAGCAGCCGCCGGGTTTCCGGTAGTGCTCGAGGTCACGCCGATCGCAGCCCGCGTTACCGCCCCGACGCCGCCAACCGACGTGACCGTAAGAAATTTCTCCCACAAGGCCGCCCGTGCACGTCCGGCAAACAAGGATCTCGACGGCCGACACCCGCCTTCCGAAAGGCGTCCGCAAATCGCGCCGTTCGCTCGCTCGGCCCGGTTGTCCAACTCGGCAAAATTTGATGAAGTTGGCCGCCCCCGGCGCTGCGGATCCGACCGGGGGCGGTCGCCCAGCTCGAAGGTCCACTGCGGCAAGCCGGCCAATACATGTCCGGAGCCCAGCGCCGCGGCGAGCTCCGAGGCCGCATCGACCCCGTTCTGCAGCGGGAACGACAAAGGCCTCGGGGCCGATCGCGGGCCGCATCGTCCGGGCCGCTTCCCCCACCTGCCAAGCCTTGACGCCGACCAGCACGACCTCGACATCCCGCCACCTCCGCCGCGTCATCCGTGGCTTGGGCCGGAACAATGGCGATTTCGCTTCCCCGGTGTCTCGACCCGCAGGCCAGTCGGCGCGGATTGCGCGAAGATGCTCGCCCACTACGCGATGAAGATGACGTCCTCGCCGGCGCGCGCGCCACGGTTGCGCACCGGAAGAACCCCGCCTGGCCCCGCCTGTTCCAAACACCATGACGCGCACGGCAGCCCCCTGACAAAACGCTCGACGCCAACGATCGCTGGCGTTTATCGCAGCTCATACGCCTACACCCAGTCCCGACCAATTTGCCTGACTCGACTGCTGGTCGCCGACGCGATAAAGCGATTCTGGGTTCAGGTGCCACTCCCTAAGCGACAGAGCGACCAGATCTCGGTTGTCACAGGCACCTAGCCACTATCCAAAATAAGCCATGTCGGGCTTCGCGCGCAGAAATTGCCCTCACCCTAGCTCTCTCCCCGCTCGCGGGGGAGAGCTAAGTGAAGAACGCTGAAGCGACGGATTTGGCCGGGTTTGCTGCGGCCTGCCGCGGTCGGGAATAGCCGGGGACGAGCTCGGTAAGACGAGAGGGCGTAACTGTGGATGCAAGTCACGCGTTGCCCCGAACGCGTCAGCCATTCATTGTGCTCGCGCCATGAGAACGCGGGGCGAGAACCTTGGGGAGGGCGCATGTGGCTTAGCAGGTTTACGACCCGTTCAGCAGTTCCGTCCACTGTCGACGATCGCCGCGGCGATCCGGTCGTGACGCTGCTCGTCCTGATCGCGACGGGTGCGGTCAGAACGCATCTCGCGGCGCTGATCGCTGCTGGTGGCGATGGCCATCGCCATCTTCTTGTAGCAATACGTA
>ERZ1370068.394-contig-10356_pt1 | contig 31934 bp, 58 predicted proteins | sample MGYA00561227_ERZ1370068 | MGnify/ENA primary metagenome ERZ1370068 (study PRJEB38410, sample SAMEA6850437) | metagenome | study: Metagenomic assessment of the ecological functions of the soil: analysis of the soil microbiota associated with the...
TTTTTCTTACGTATTGCTCAACAGCCTTCAATAATAAGGACATCGGAAGGAATCCGGCAGCCGCCTCGCTGTGTCTGGCGTGAGACGGCGCCGGCGGTCACAGTCGCGGGGCGAATTCTTTCAGGGAAGGCTCATCGCGAGGCGCCTCGTCCCAACGCCATCATGTCGAGGCTCCATCGTCTCCGCTATCGATGATGGCGACGAGTGGAAACGGCAGCAGCTCGTCGGTGTCCACGGTTTTCAGCATCGCCGGCGCAGGCTGAGCAAATCTCGACGTGCCGGTGTCGTGCGGTTCGGCAAGAGGCGCCGTCGCCGAACGACTCGCCCCACTTTCACGACACGCGCGGCGTGGCGGCACCTCCCACGCCAACGCGCAGAACGAGCACCGCAGCACGCGGTGGCCTCGCGCCGATTTTCCGCCAGCGCCGCCCACGAACCAGCACGCTGGGCAATAGCCGTGCGTCCAGCCCGCCAGAGCCGCCGGAGAGCGTCGAGGTCGTCGGCGGGCCGGGTCGAGACCAGGTCCTCTGTAACGCGTGTGCGCGAATGCGCTGGACGGTGGTAGCCGCCGCCATGACGAGCCACAGCAGGTCCGCCGCGAGCTCTCCGGAGGCGCTCGCCGCCGGCTCGGATGGCTTTTTGATCGCGCGTGCGAGTGAGGCGAGAGCAGCCAGGCAACCGCATCCAGTCGCGCCTCGACGATCGCTGAACGGGATGTGGTCACCGGCCTCGCCGGCTCCGCCGCGCGACAGTTCGTCACATTGCAGGCCCAGCAAGGTCGGTTTCAGAGCGGCGACCGGGAGGGGGGCACCGGCTCGCCGGCGAGGATCGGGGACGGCGCGAGGACCACGCTTCGCGGCGAGGTACATTCGGCGGCAGGGACAGCTTCGGCAGCCGCGCCCGCGTTCGATCGTCTCCGGTCAGGTCGACGCGACGAGGCCGATCAGGCGGCGTTGCAGAGCACGCTGCGCAGGCGCGAGATCCGCACGGTTGAGCCGCGAGAATTCTGGCCCAGCGAGTGGCCGCCAGGGCACAGCCTGGACTGGCGCGGCCGGCCGGCGCCACGGCGACAAATGGCATCGGACCGCCAATGGTATAATGATGCCAACCCTGGGAAGCGATGATTAACGTATCGGAGACAGCGGCGGCGAGAAAATCAGCGAGCTGTTGGACAGAAGAGAACAAGGCCGGCAGCGGTCTGCGGGTATTCGTTCAGGGCGGCGGCCGCTCGAGGCTTCCAATACGGTCTGATGATCGAGGAAAACGGGGCAGGGTGCGGGCGATCGGGTGTACGAGTCGCATGGCGGCGTCAAACTCTTTGTCGGCCCGTGGATCGGCATCCAGGCACTGAAGAACGCGCCGAAGTCGATTTCGTCGACACGGTCAGCGGCGGTGGTTCGCCATACCTGACACCCGAAACGCCGAATCCGCGGTGCGGTGCGGACGAGTCGCTTCACCGCGGAGTAACGGTTATCCGAAGTCGGGTAATCAGGGTATCCAGTGATCCGGGCCATCAGGCATCGCCGGGTGTCCAAATCACCAGATTATCCATCCGCGCCCGATTCCACTGATGGAGACCATCACTCTTCCCGGACATTTCGAGCTTTGCAGGCCTGCCGGCAGCGCCGGCGGCTCCACGACCAGCGACCGACGTTCACTCCAGCATCTTCGTCCGCCAGCAAGGCCACCTCTGAGCGCGGACGATTTGGTGCGATCTCGTCCGCCGCGAGGTCCGGGCATCGGCCGCGCGACTATCTATCGCACCCTGCAGTGGATGGTCGGCGCCGGCGTCGCGCGCAAAGTGGATTTCGGCGACGGTCGATCGCGTTTCGAGCCAGCGTATCGCCATCCGCGGCACTTCCATCTCATCTGCACCGTCTGCCACCGCTCGTTTGAGTTCCTCAGCTCCGACGTCGAGTCGCTGCTCGAGGAAATCGCCGGGGCGATAGCTTTACGCCGGTGCAGACCGTCGTGCAGGTTTCAGGCACCTGCGACGCCTGCCGCACCGGCGCGATGCCGATGCCCACCGACGGCGGCACCACCGAGCTGGTGTTCGCGCGCGACGCGCTCGCGCATCGCCATCGCGACCGAGCGCGGCGGGCTGGAGTTCTACAGGCGCGCGGCGAGCCTCACGAGCGATCGCGCGCGGGCGTGGGGTGTTCCAGCGGCTCGCCGCGGAGGAAGGCGAGCACCTGAGCACGCTCGAAACCGGATGCGCGCGAGCCATGGCCGAAGATCCGCAGCTCGAGTCCCGGCCGGCGTTTCTTTTTTCAAGGGCGCGGCGAGCGGATTGTTCGCCGAAGGGACCGAGAAGCTCCGGCAGTGGCATCGACGATCTGCAGGCGCTCCTCATCGGCATCAAATGCGAGCGCGGATCGCACAAGTTCTTCAAGCGATACGGCGAACGATTCGAAGACTCCGAAGGGCAAGCGCATCTTCCTCGAGTTCGCTGACGAAGAGCGCGCGCACCTGGAGCTCCTGATCCGGGAATTCCGTGCGCTGCGTGAGCGCCGCGGCTCGCGCCGGAGTCGAGAAGCCGCCACGCTCCGGGCGTCCGCGTTGATCGATCTGCACACCCACACGACCGCCTCGGACGGCCGGTGCGCGCCGGCGGAGCTCGTGAGCCGCGCGGCCGCGCGGCCGGCGTGACGGTCCTCAGCGTCACCGACCACGACACCGTGGCTCGCGGCTACGTCGGCCGCCGCGGCTGCTGCTGCGGCGGCCGGCGTCGAGCTGGTGCCTGGCATCGAGATCACCGCCGTCGTCGACGGCGCCGACGTGCACGCGCTGGGGTACTTCATCGACGTGCATGCGCCGCGCCTGCTCGCGTTCCTCGCCGAGCAGCGCCGGCAGCGGATCGACCGCGTCCGTCAGATCATCGACAGACTCGCCTCATGCGCCGTCGTGCTCGACCCGGACGCCATCTCCTTCAACCCGGCCTCGACGATCCGGGGATCGCGATCGGCCGGCCATGGGTCGCGAGGGCGCTGGTGGCGGGCGGTCGCGTCGCCGACAGCAACCAGGCGTTCGCGCGCTGGCTCGGGCGAGGGCGCCCCGCTTTCGTGCCACGCCTGGGGGCGATGCCAAAGAAGTCGTCGCCCGCATCCACGGGCCGGTGGCGCGCATCGCTGGCGCATCCGGGGCTCATCGGGCGACGACGAATGGCTCCCAGGCTTGCTGGCCGACGGTCTCGACGCGCTCGAGGCCTATCACTCCAACCACGATCCACGGCGACCGACCATTACCTCTCGGAGGCCGCCCGGCTTGGTCTGGTCGTCACAGGTGGATCCGACTATCACGCCGACGAGGCGCACGCGCGGGCGGTCCGGGCAGCGTCTCGCTGCCGCGGGAGGCATACGCGAAACTGGTTCGCCTGAAGTCCGATACGACGACGTCGGATCGCCCGCGCTCCGCCTGATCAGCTATCAGCTATCAGCTATCAGCTATCAGCTTGTGTCAGGTAGCCGGCAGTTGCCCGCGCCCAGCTGGTCCCGTCAGGCCCGGTTCAAGGCGGCCCAGCTGAAAGCAGCTGAGAGCTGATAACCGAGAGCTCTGCATACGTAGTGTCCGGCTTTAGCCGGACCTCTGGGCTGGGACGGTCAGCCGGACTTCCTGGCAACGATCCGCGCGACAGCGTCGGGTTCCAAGACCTCCTCGTAAAGAGCACCTCGAACGTGTCGAAGCGCGCCCGCAGTTCGCCCCGGCGCCAGCAGATGATCGGGCGAAGTGGGCCCACGCCCGTATCCGCGCTGGGCTTCGGTAAAGGTTTCAAACAACACGACGCCGCCGGGTGTCAGGCGTCGCCGAGCGACGGAAAGAGGTCGCGCTGCAGGTAGCGCGAGACGACGATCAGCTCGAAACGCGCACGCGGGAGCGGGAACCGGGTCAGATCCGCACACCAACCCCGGATCACCAGCCCCCGCGTCGAAGCCTGCGCGAGCGCGTCGCGAACCGCCTCGAACTCTCGCGTCGACTCCGAAGACGCGAAACCCGAGTTCTGCCGGGACCAGCGCGTGACGCCCGCGACCCATCGCGAGGTGCGAGCGCTCGCCGAGGCGGCGGGCACGTCGCCGCCGAGAGGGCCGCCCATTCCGCGATGAATTGCGAGGGTTGATCTTGATCAGCCATACTGAATGTCCGTGGCACAAGCTCTTTTGACCGCTGTCGGAGCCGGCATCATCGGGCTCGTCGTCACCGTCGTGTTCGGCCTGAGCGGCTTCGACCTGTCCCGCCACATCTCGTTCGGCATCTTCTCGACCATGGTCACGCTCCTCGCCCACTCGATGATGATGTTCTACCTCATTGGCAAGGGCAAAGCGGTGAAGGACGCGATGGCCGAGGGTGGTCTGAAGGGCAACTTCTACAACCGAATCGCCCGCGCGCGCAAACCGGTGTTTTCGATCGGCACCCTGGCCATGTCCGTCACCATCGTGGCCGCCATCCTCGGCGCCAGCGTGGACACGGGAGCGTTGCCCGCGATCGTCCACGGGATGATCGAGTGCAGGGCGGTGGCCGCCAACCTTGCCGCAGCCAAGATCGAGACTCGACGCGATCGGCGAGGCGAGCCGCGTCGTCGACGAGGTCAATCGTCTGCTCGGTTCGTGACTCTCCCACTCCTGCAGCTCTCGGCCGTCAGCAAGGACTATCACGGCCTCCGCCCCCTGCGGATCGAGCAGCTCGAGGTCGCTCCGGGCGACCAGCTTGCGATTGATCGGCCTCGATCGGCCGGCCGCCGAAGTCTTCATTCATCTCGTGACGGGCGCGACGCTGCCGGATCGAGGGAAATCGATCGTGTTCGGCCGTCCGACGGCGGCCATACAGGATCAGTGCCGACTGGTTCGCAACCCTCGATCGCTTCGGCATCGTCAGCGAGCGAGCGGTTCTGCTCGACGCCCTCTCGGTGATCCAGAATCTTGCCGTGCCGTTTTCACTGGAGATTGAACCGCCGCCAGACAGCGTGCAATCGAGCGTGAGGCGACTGGCGGGCGACGTGGGACTGGATGCCGCCTCGTGGGACCGATCCCGGTGGCGGAGCTCGACCCGCCCTCGCGTCTGCGTGTCCGGTTTGCACGCGCCCTGGCGCTCCAGCCTGATGTTCTCCTCTTGGAGCATCCAAGTGCCGGCCTCACCAGTGGGCGACGCGGCGCTGATCGCGCGCGACCTTCGAGCGGTCAGCGAGCGCCGCGGGGTTGCAGCGCTGACGTTGACCGCGGATCCGGCATTCGCCGCCGTCATTGGCGCGCGTGTGTTGACTCTCCAGCCCGCGACCGGTCGTCTCGTTGAACGGTCGGCGCAGCTGGTTTCCACGAATTCTAGAACTCATCTCATAAATGCGCCGGCATTCGGCCGGCGATGCATCCTGCCTGGCGGCGTTGCTCCTCCCTCACATACTCCCGGTATGCTCGGTCGTCGCGCCTTGCCAGCCAGGCGCCTCGCCGCCCTCGGTGCTTCGCCGCATTTATGAGATGAGTTCTAAGTACGACTTTGTCACTCTCTGTTCGTGTGCATTGGCCGAAAACATGCTGCGGCAGCGAACCTTGCGAGCGGCGCGACTCGCGCGACAGTCGGGAAAACGCCTCGGAGGGCCGAGTCCAGGCCAGGTCACGGACCTGGCCGGCGCTGTGCCCACGTTCCCGGAGAGGCGTTTTCCCGCGCCGTCGAGCGGTTCGCCGAGCAGCATATTTCCGGCCTGAAATCCTGAAGTGACAAAGTAGTTAAAACGCAGCCTTGATCAGCCGAGACAGGCCACTCGTCCACGCCAGTTGCGCGAGGGGCGAATTGCGGAGGACAATGTGGCCCGAAAAGGAGACGTTCCCATGACGCTTGCGAAGTATCTCGGGGTGCTGGCCGCCGTCGCGCTGATCGGCGGGTGCGGTTCGCCGGCGGGCGGTGGACCGCGCGTGTTCTTTGCCGAGCCGAAAGACGGCGCCACCGTGAAAAGCCCGGTTCATTTGGCGTTCGGGATCCGAGAACTTCGAGATCGCGCCGGTTCCATCGGGCACGGTCGAAAGCGTCCGGCCGAACGTCGGGCATCACCATGTCGGCGTGGATACCGATTGCCTGCCGCCCGGGACTGAAATCCCGAGGGCGAGCCCGTGGGTGCACTTCGGCAAGGGCGACAACATGATGGACATGCAGCTGCCGCCCGGACCGCATAAGCTGACGCTCGAGATCGGCGACGACAAGCACACGACCATGCCAGGCCTCTGCTCCACGATTAACATCACAGTCGAGCCGTAGCCGATTGGCCGGCCGCCATCGCCGTGGACCGTGCTCCCGTGAGCACGGTCCGCAATCTCTTGCTGAGTCTCCGCTGTCGGATTCGTCCTGCTGGAGATTTGCACACAGGCGTATGAGATCCGGTCGGGATCTGGATGAGCTTCGGCGGCCCGCCGAGATTCAACCCAGGTTTCGGTCGCCTGCGGGCGGAACGAATCTTGTTTATGAAGGCCTTGGGGTACGCGTCCCAAGGAGACTCGCATGACAGGCGGCACGATCAAACGACTCGTACGGGATCGGGGATTTGGCTTCATTCGCGACGACAGCGGCCAGGAGTGGTTCTTTCATCGCAGTTCGGTTCAGGGAGTTTCGACGAGCTGAACGAAGGTCAGCGCGTCAGCTTCGAGGAAGAGCCACTCAGCCAAGGGCCCGCGCGCCGGCAACGTGCGCAGCGACGCGGCCTGAACGGCGCCCGACTTCGGCGGGAGTAGTAAATCTGGGCTTCCGCTGGTGACACGACTCATCCTTTTCGACATTGACGGCACCTTGTGCGCACAGCCGACGCGGGCCGCCGTGCGTTGTCTCGCGCCTTCGAAGTACTCTTTGCGGTCACCGACGCGCTCGACGGCGCATGCCCCCGCGGGGCGCACCGATTCCTGGATCGTTGCCGACGTTGCGGCAAGGCGCAATCTCCGATGTGACGTCCACACGGTTGAGCGCCTGCGCAGCGCCTACCTACGCTACCTTCCGACGGAGCTCCACGAGCCGGGCTTCGCGCAAGGGTGTGATGCCCGGCGTCCGGCCATTGCTGGAAACGCTGTCGGCACGCGATGACGCTTATGTCGCGCTGCTTACTCGGCAATTTTGAGGAAGGCGCACGCATCAAGCTCGAACACTCGACCTGTGGCGTTACTTCCGGTGCGGCGCTTTTGGCGATGACACGACCGAAAGGAACGAGCTGCTGCCGCGAGCGCTGGCGCGCATGTGCAGGCGTGCGACGGCCTGGCGGTCGATCCCGGTGCCGTGGTCATCGTCGGTGATACACCCCTCGATGTGGCGGTCGCCGTCGCCGGGGGGCCAGGTCGGTGGCGGTGGCGACGGGTGATTGCGATGTCACGACGCTTCGTGCGAGCGGTGCCGACGTGGTGCTGGATGACCTGGGCGATGTCGCCGCGGTGCTCGAGGCGATGGGCTTTGAGAGGAGGTAGAAAGGAATCGACCCGCATCGTGGAAGCGAACGGGGCCCGGTGGCCCTCCCGGTCTTCAAAATCGGCCGCTCCCCGTTAACGCGGGGAGGCTGGGTTCGACTCCCAGGCGCTTCCGCCAGCCATTCGAGCAGAAAAACGGCCCGAACCGTGAGAGTCCGGGCCAGAAGTCGCCAAGAATCACGACGTCTGTCAGCCTTCGATCAGGCGACGTCACCCGCCCGCGGGCCTTTGCCGGAATCCTCGGGCGTGAACTCCACGCGCTGCCCTTCGCGCAGCAGCTCGAACACCGCGCCTCGCACCGAGCTGCGGTGGAAGAAGTGCTCGATGCCGCCCTCGTCGCGGATGAACCCGAATCCCTTGTCGATGAGGAGCCGTGCGATTGTACCGGTCGGCATACCCGAAGCCCTCCGTTACTGACACACCCAAGGGAATCCCCAGGGCACTCAGCCGGCAACGGTCGCCTACGCGGAAACACCAGCCGTCGGGGACGCGGGGCCAGCTGAATTCGGTCCAGCCCTTTGATGAGCTGTCAAATCGCGGCAAGTCTAGGCAGTTCAGAACCGGAAGTCAAGCGGGAAGGTCGGGCTTTAGCGTGAGCCCAGCGCCGGCGTCCACCTGCCAGGTTTCCGGCTCATCCTCGTCGGCGTCCTCGTCGTCGCCGTTCTCCTCGTCGCCGAACTCATCGTCGTCTTCCTCGTCCGGCTCATCATCGAGCGTCGCCGTCGAGGTCAAAGGTAGGCATGGAATACCCCTTGGTATCAGGAAACCGGTTCCGTCGCAGGCTTGACTTTGCTCACGGTTGGGCGGCGGGTAGGTCGACCAGAAATGGCGACCGCAGCGCGGGCAGACCCAGAATTGATCGGGAGTCCACGCCATGCCGGGACCAGGATCGCGCATCTCCATTTCGGTGCCGCAGCGCTGACACCGGATATGCAGTTCGACATCCGTCATGGGCGGATTCATCGCATCGGCTGAATTGACAGTTGACAGTTAACGGTCAACCGTTGATCCAGCCACCAGGGCTTGCTCTCAATGTCCTCGGCTCAGTGAGCGCTAAGACTGCGAGCTGATCCGATAGCTGAACGACGCTCCGCAACAACTGTCGACCGCGAACCGCGAGAGTCACCGCAATGATCTCCAGTCGCCGGTGCTTGCAGCCGGCAAATTTACGCATGAAGGTGCCTTTTTCGATATTGATACCCCGGAAGACGACAGGCGTGTCGTCGGAGCCCGGAACGAAGCCTGGTGATTCCGAGAATTCCGGAGACCGCAGTTGACAGCCACTGCACGCAGGTCTAGTGTCTCGTCCAGGCTTGCGTAGCCGCACTGGGAATGGCGAGGGAAGAGTTCGTAAACAGGAGCCGCGGCAGAACATCGGCGTCCAGTTCTCGAAACAACTCCCGCGAGCATCCTCGGGCATGGACATAAGGAGGGCATCAGATGGCATGCTTCGCTCGCCTGGCATCACCGATCGTCGGCTTGCTATTCCTCTTCATCGGCATGTTTCCGCTGGCAGCGCCCGCGACCGCTGGCCAGGGGGCTGCGGCACCGGCCGGTATCATCGGCCAGATAACGGACGGAACCGGTGCGGTCCTGCCCGGCGTCACGGTCACCGCGACGAGTCCCGCCCTGCAGGTTCCTTCGGTCACGGCGGTGACCGACGAGCGGGGCGACTACCGTCTGAGCCCGTTGCCGATCGGGACGTACACCGTCACCTACGAGCTTCCGGCTTCCAGAACCTCCGTCGCGAGGGTGTGCGGTTGACGGTCGGATTCACCGCTCGATTGGATCAGGTGATGAACGTGGGCGCGGTGTCGGAGACGATCACGGTTTCTGGCGCCTCGCCGCTCGTGGACTACGACACAGACCGCCACGACCACGGAACTGACGCGCGAGCAGGTCGACGTGCTTCCGACCAACCGTGACGGCCTCAAGGCGTTCCTCGGCCAGGTGCCCGGCGCACGCACGAATCTCGAGGTCGGGATGTCCGGTCTGAGCGACGGGGTCGGCTTTCGAGTCTACGGGCAGGCGGGCGAGCAGTGGCACATGATCGAAGGGTGCTTGGCACGACTGGAGGCGCCCACTTCGATTTCAACTCGATTGACGGGACGCGCGTCCAGAGCGTCGGCGCGAATGCGGAGATGCCCAGACGCGGCATGCTCATCGACGCCGTCGTGAAGTCCGGAGGGAACGGAGTTTCACGGTAACGCGGTCGCCTATGGGACGAACAGTAATTTCGAGGATAAGAACATCGACCAGGAATTGATGGATGCCGGTATCCGAGGTACTCCCGGAGCTGCACTTCCAATCGGATTTGAGCGGGGGCTGGGCGGACGCATCATCCGGAACAAGCTCTGGTTCTTCGGCGCCGGCAGCTTGAAGGCGTATGACCGGGAGGTTCTCGACGCGTTCATGCCCGACGGCACTCCCGTCGTGCTCACCACGGACATGCACTATTACGTGACGAAAATCTCCTACCAGGCGACGCCCTCGAATCGATTCGCCGGCTTCTACCACAAAGCGCAGGACATGCAAGTGCGTGACGCGAGCCGCATGTTCTCCGCCGGAGTCGCGGATCGAGGCGTTCAACCCGGTCGACGTCTGGAAGGGAGAATGGCAGGGTGTGCGCGGCAATTCGATGGTCGCCTCTGTGCGGTACGGGGCCTTCGACTATAACGCGATATACGACGGGTGCGCTGAGGGTGCTGGCAAGCTGGCGACCACCGACATCGCGACGTTGTATCGTGACGGGTGCCCACCTCAACGACGGCCGGAGGAACGTGGAGTACCGGCATCACACGAAAGGCGTCGTGAGCTGGTTCCGGTCGGACCTGTGGGCCGGCAACCATGACTTCAAGGCGGGGTTCGACGAGATATTCTCGTGGAGGAGCGAGCGGTTCATCAACCGACAGAGCGGCAACTATCAGCTCCAATACAACAATGGCGCGCCGTTCCAGATCGCGACGTTCAACTATCCGGTGACGCCGTTGAACGACGACAACTATCTCGGCCTGTATGTCCAGGACAGCTGGAACCTTGCCCGCCGACTGACGCTCAATCTGGGCGTTCGCTATGCATGCGACAACGCGTATGCGCCGGCGCAGTGCCACGATGCCACCCAGTTCGTGCCGCGCACAGTGCTACGACCAGATTGATTTGGTGACGTGGAACTCGGTGTCGCCGCGCCTGCATGCGGCGCTCGATCTGTTCGGCAACGGTAAGACAGTCGTCAAGGGAGGGTGGGGGCGGTTTCGCTCATCTGCGCGAGATCGTCAATCGAGGTGATGCCGGTCAATCGCAACAACCCCACGACGACAAACTGGACGTGGCACGATCTGAACGGCAACCGCGTCTACGATCCCGGTGAAGTGAACCTCAACCCGAACGGGCCGGACTTCCAGGGAATCGCCTCCCGGCGGGAGCCTTGGCGTTGTCAACCCGGACGAGAAGATGCCAGGGACCGACGAGTTCTCGGCGACGCTCGAGCACGAGGTGAGAGCAAACTGGGCCGTCAGAGCGTCGGGTATTTATTCCCGCAACTTCAATCAGTACAGGACGGTCGAGGTCGATCGGCCGGCCTCGGTCTACACCGTCCCGATCACGAATAACGGATCCCGGTCCCGATGGGCTGGTCGGCTCATCCGATGATCCGGGGACGTTCATCACGTAGCTCGACTATCCCACCGCGCTACGTGGACGGCAATTCGCGACCACGATGTTGGTCAACGACCCCAACGCGGACCAGAACTTCAAGACTTTCGAAGTGGCAGCTCTGAAGCGGCTATCGCAAGGCTGGCAGCTCTCCCTGGCGTATTCGGCCACGAAAGAGCACCCAGCCGTTCACATGCGGCAACAACAATACCCAAACCTCCCGGTGCGCATGGAATCCCAACGCGGAAATCTTCGCGGCCAATAACATTTGGGAGCGGACGGGCAAGATCTCGGGCGCATACACGTTCCCGTGGGACATTATCGGGTCGGTCAACTACGAGTTCCGGAGCGGACACCACAGGCTCGGCAGGTGCTCCTCACCGGCGGCCAGGCCATTCCGTTCTCTCGTTGTCAACGCGGAGGAGGTTGGCAGCATCGCCCTTCCGAACAGCAACATGGTGGACCTCAGGGCGTCGAAGCGGCTCGCACTCGGAGGAGGACGATCTCTGGAGCTGCGCGCGGATGTCTTCAATGCGACGAACGAAAATACCACGCTCGTCAGGGTTCTGCGGTCGGGGCCAGAGACTACCTGAAGCCCGGCGTGCCATTTACAGGACAGCTGGCGGTGGTCCAGGCAACCGTGTTGCCGAGGATCATGCAGTTCGGCGCCCGCGTTCACCTTCTAGGCGCTCCCAACGATCAGGAGCATGGCAGGCGCGGGGAAATTCCCGCGCCTGCGGTCGTTTAGGTCTTCATGGTTGAACGACGCCCCGTCAACTGTGAACTGTCAACTGTGGACTGGAGAGAGTCACTCCCATGGTTCCCGTCGCCGTGCTTGCAGCCGGCAAATCTACGCGAATGGGCCGGCCGAAGGCCACACTGCCGCTCGATGACGCCGACACATTTCTGACCCGGATCATCCGTGCACGTTTCAGGAAGCCCAGGTGGACGATGTGGTCGTGGTGCTGGGTTATGAGGCGCAGGCCATTCTGAAGAGTGTGGAGCGGTCGGGACTGTCGCCGCGATTTGTCGTGAACGAGCAGTTCGAATCGGGACAGCTGTCCTCGGTGCTGGCGTGGGCTGCGCGCGATCGACCGTCCCGGCGTCACCGCGATGCTCATGACGCTGGTCGACGTGCCGCTTCGTCTCCGCCGCAACCGTCCGCGCCGTGCTTCGACCGCTATCGGACGACGCGCGCGCCCGTCGTCCGGCCCGTGTGTGGCGCACTGCACGGGCATCCCGTGCTGGTCGATCGCTCCCTGTTCGACATAGATTTCGCGCCGCCTGACCCGCAACGCGGCGCAAAGCCGATCATTCGCGCGCACGTGTCGGCCGCCGGCGACGTCGAGGTCGAGGACGAAGGTGCCTTTTTCGATGTTGATACCCCGGAAGACTACAAACGTCTCGTTCACCTCAGCACGAAGCCGGTGAGTGACAAGGAACACGCCTGATACACGTCTTTCCCGACATAGATCGCAGTTGACAGCCCCTGCCTGCGGGTCTTAGTGTCTCGTCGGTAGCTGGAGCGGATGCGGCGCTCAGGGGGATGTGTCACATGACCCTTCATGAACAGGTGATGCGGCGAGCGGTGCTGCTGGGGGCCTTCGCGCTGATCACGAGCGTGGGCGCGGCGCAAATTCGCCCGCTGACGCTGGTGGTCGTCAACAGAGACGAAAACACCGTGGCGTTTCTCGATCCGGCGACCGGCAGGATTCTCGGCCGCGTGGCGGTCGGCGAACAGCCTCACGGCCTGGCGGTGTCCGACGATGGAAGGCTGGCGTTTGTCACCAATACCCTCACCACGCGCAGTGAAGGGAAGCTGGTCAGCCCCAGTATTTCCGTCATCGATATCGCCGCTCAGAAGGAGTTGCGGCGCGTCAACACCGGCCCCTTCAGCCGGCCGCACGGGATTACTTACGCCGGCGGCAAGGTCTACTTCACGGCCGAGGGTTATCGGCTCGTCGGCTGCTACGACCCGGCGACGAACCAGATCGAGTGGATGCTTGGCAACGGCCAGGAGCGGACGACGCTCATCCTTGCCAACAAGGATCGTGACCAAGCTCGGTTGCAGGGAACATCGGTTCCGACACCGTCACCATCATGGACCTTGTCTCCGGACCCGGCGAAATGGACCGTACGCGTGAACTGGAGCCTGACCACGATCCCGGTGGGCGACGGTCCGCATGGTGTCGACCTGTCTCCGGATGGCAAAGAGATCTGGACAGCCAATGAGTTCGACAACACGGTGTCGATCATCGATGTCGCCACCAAGAAAGTCACGCAGACTCTGAAGGTGTCGACAAAAGCCTCCGCACGGCTGGCCTTCACACCTGACGGCAAACGAGTGTTCATCTGCGACGACCTGGGATTGCTGGTCCTCGATGCCGTGACGAGGAAGGAGCTCAAGCGGGTGAAGCTCGGCACGCCAACCCACGAGGAAATCCCTGTTCTCGCGGGACGGTGCGCGTGTTTACATTCCCAACATCGACACGATCAACGTTCTCGACATGAGGACGCTGGAGGTGACGGGCCACCTCACCAGTGGCAAGCATCCCGAAGGGATGGCCTGGTCAGCAGTGAGCCCGAGCACCCGCTGAAGGCCAGCTCAAACGGGAGCTACGCGCTGGCACTGGCTTCCTGGCCCTCGCAGTGGCCGTTCCGTCACGCGCCGCCGCACGCGATCGACGGCGTCCAGCCCTGAATGACGACGCGTCGTTTCCTCGGAGGCAAGGAGGAGCAGATGACACGTTTCGGTCGGCCGGTCTCACCCGCATCGATCGTCGGCTTGCTACTTTTCGCGGTTGGCCTCTCTGCCTTTGCGGAGCCCGCGACCGCGGGTCAGGGGCGGCGGCCCCAGCCAGCATCGTGGGCCAGGTTACGGACGGGACGGGGGCTGTCCTTCCGGGCGTGACCAGTCACGGCGACGAGTCCCCGCGTTACAGGTCCCTTCGGTGACGACCGTCACGGACGATCGGGGCGACTACCGCCTGAGCCCGTTGCCGATTGGCGTCTATACGGTCAGCTATGAGCTGGCTGGTTTCCAGATGCTGCGGCGCGATGGCGTGCGGTTGACCGTGGGATTTGCGGCGAGAGTGGACCAGGTGATGAACTCTGGGCGCCGTCTCGAGACGATTACCGTGTCCGGGGCATCGCCACTGGTGGACACCACGCGACGGCCACCAGGACCGAGGTGAGTGGGGAATCGCTGGAGGCGCTTCCGACGACCCGGGATGGACTCAAGGCCTTCCTGGGCCAGGTGCCAGGCGCGCGGACGACCATTGAAGTGGGCATGTCCGGCCTGACCAACGGCGTCACGTTCAAGGTCTACGGACAGCTGAATGGTCAGTGGAACATGGTTGACGGGCTGCTGCTGGTCTCACCGAGCGGCACGAGCTCGAGAGGCTCCCATCTGGACTTCAACGCGATCGAGGGCACGCGGGTCCAGACCGGTCGGCAGCAACGCGGAGATGCCGCGGCGCGGCATGCTGCGTCGATTCCATCGTGAAGTCGGGCGGCAACGAGTTTCATGGCAGTGTCACGGGCTACGGGGCCAACAGCCACCTCGAGAGCAACAACGTCGACGACGCCCTGCGAGCGCAGGGCATCAGAGGTTCGCCGAAGCTCCACCATCAAGCGGAACTGAACGGGAACCTGGGCGGCCGGATCGTCCGGAACAAACTCTGGTTTTTCGCCGGTGGCAGCACCAAGTCGATCGACCGCGACATCCTGGACGCGTTCAACCTCGACGGCACACCGGTGGTGCTTCCCACGGACCAGAGCTATCACGTTGAGAAGCTGTCCTACCAGATGACGGCCGGGAATCGCTTCAACGGTCTGTTCCACCGGGCCTGGGACAAACAGGTGCGTGATGCGAGCCGATACGTTCGCCGGCAGCGTCGAGACTCCGTGGCGGAGACCGGGGTCACCCTGGCGAAAGTCGAATGGCAGGGCGTGCGCGGCGAATTCGCTGGTCACGTCGCTTCAATATGGTTTCTGGGACTTTCTCGGAGAGTTACGACGGCGTAGACCCGGGGAACGTGGCGACGACCGATATCGGCACGCTGTATGTCACGGGCGACCGCGCTCCTCGAGGGCCGGAAGAACTCTGAATTCCGCCATCACAGCAAAGGCGTCGTGAGCTGGTACGCAGTCGGATCTGCTGGCGCGGCAACCACGACTTCAAAGCGGGGTTCGACCACCTGATGTCCTCGATCAACGACGCGCGGGATTCACGCCGCCAGCGAGAACTACCAGCTGCAATTCAACAACGGCGCGCCGTTCCAGCTGGCCACCTTCAACTACCCGGTCAGCCCACAGAACAAGGAGACCTATCTGGGTGTATGCGCAGGATGCCTGGACGATCGCACGGCGGTTGACGCTGCAGCCTCGGCCTCCGCTACTCGCGCGAGAACGCCTATGTGCCGGCGCAATGCCGCGATGCCGCGGACTTCGCGGCGGCCGAGTGCTGGCCGAACGTCCAGATGAATGTCTGGAACTCGGTCGCGCCGCGCCTCCACGCGCGCGTTCGACCTGTCTGGCGACGGCAGAGACCGTCGTCAAGGGAGGCTGGGGACGGCTTCGACTCATGCGGGAGCAGATTCCGGAGCTGACGTCGACCAATCGTAATAACCCGACGACGACCAACTGGACCTGGCGCGATCGGAACGGCAACCGCGCGCACGATGCGGGCGAAGTCAACCTCGATCCGAACGGACCGGATTTTCAGGGATCTCTGGGACGACCGATGCGGTGCCCAACCCGGACGAGAAGCAGCCGAAGACCGACGAGTTCTCGTTGACGCTGGAACGGGAGCTGATGGCGAACTGGGGCGTCCGGGTCACCGGGATCTATTCCAGCGAAACGTCAACCAATACCGCCTGCTCGAGCCGCTGCGGCCCATCGAGGTCTACAACATTCCGATCACGAACCCGGACCCTGGTCCCGACGGTCTGGTCAAGACCGCCGACGATCCGGGCACGTTCCTGACCTACTACGACTATCCCGCCAGTTTGCGCGGCCGTGCGGTTCGCGGGCACGATGTTGATCAACGACCCACGGGCCGATCAGACGTTCAGGGACCATCGAAGTGGCGGGCACCAAGCGCGCTGCCCAGGGCTGGCAGTTCATGGCGGCGTATTCCGCCACGAAAAGCCACGTTCCATTCCCGGCCACGACGACGCGGATTCCCTACAATCCGAATGCCGAAATCAACGTCGCGAACAACACGTGGGAGTGGATGGCCAAGTTTTCAGGCGGCTATGACTTCCCGCTTGGGATTGCGTCGGGTCGGCGAGCTTCGAGCACCAAAGCGGCGAGCCGCAGGCGCGGGAGGTGCTCTTGACCGGAGGCACCGCCATCCGGTCGCTCGTGGTGAAGGCCGAGCCGGTTAGGGCATTCGCTTGCCTCACATCAACCTGCTGAATATCCGTGCGGCGAAGCGATTCTCAGTGGGAGCCGGACGGTCTGTAGAGCTGCGTGCGGATGTCTACAATGCGACGAACATCAACACGACGATAACCATGGTCCTCCGCTCCGGGCCGGAATACCTCAAGACAGGGACGCCTAACACTGGCGGGGGGAACAGGGGTCATCCAAGCGATTGTGCTGCCGAGGATTGTGCAGATCGGCGCGACGTTCAGTTTCTAGAGCTTCCACTTTCTAACTGTCAGGGTTGCCGGCTTTTTCAGCAACCTGCTAGACGTTCCGAACCTCAGATGGGGCAGGCGGGCTAATCCCCCGCGTCTGGCCTTTCCCTGCCCCCGCCCTCCTGCCCCTCCCGCCTCTCCCGCCCGTCCCGCCTCCCTGCCCTTCCCCGCCCCTCCTGCCCTTCCCGCCCTGATGTCTTCCGCCCTGGCTGGACCGAGAATTCGCCCGGCGCCCGAACGTCCGAAACCTCTCGACATGAGGGTCTCTTCAGCGCCAGAATCAGCAGGCTCCGACCAATCAGCCGTGGCGCCACTGAGGGATGAATATGGCAAAGAAAGTATCCGCTGTCTTTTTGTGCTACTGACGCTCGTGGTCGGGACGGCGGCCGCCCAGGATGTCAAAGCGCGTCCTGCAAGCGGCGGCCAAGAACATGGGCGCCGAGAACCTGAAGACGATCCAGATTACCGGAAAGGGCTGGATCGCCGGCGTGGTGCCAGAGTTACAGCCCGACCGATGACTGGCCGCGGTTCGAGGTCGACAACGTATACCAGGACGATCGATTACGACGCCAAATCCTCGCGCGAGGAGCTCACCCGCCGGCAAGGGAACTATCCAGCTCGCGGTCAGGTGATTCGGGCGAACAGCAGCTCATCACTCTCAACACCGGCAGCATACGGCTGGACCATGCAGGGGACCAACGCGACGGCGATGGCACCCGACGCCGCGGAAATCACGAGCAGCCGAAGATCTGGCTCACGCCGCACGGCTTCCTCAAGGCCGCCATGGCGCCGAACGCGAACCTGACGATGCTTCGCACCCACATCTACTGGCGACTTCGACGATGGCGCGGACGTCGACCATCGTGTCCATCACGGCGCTTGGAAAGTACAGGGTGAACGGCACCATCGCGCCCGACAACACGGTCCAGCGCGTGCAAACCTGGATTCCCAACCCGGTCTTCGGCGACCTCGTCCTCGAGCATCGCTACGAGAAACTACAAAACGTTTCGGCAGCGTGAAATTCCGGGCAGCCTGCATTCGCACATGGGCAACCCTGTGCTGCATCCCGGCCATAACTCCCAGGACATTGCGGTCGCCAATATCGTGGCGAACGGCCCGGCGCCTCGCACTCGCGATCCCGGAAGCAGGTGCGGAAGGCAGCCGTCGCGCCGGTCAAGGTCGAGTCGTTCGAAGCTGGCGGAACGGTGTGTATCTGATCGGCGGGGGGCACGCACAACAGCGTGGCCGTCGAGTTCAAGGATTTCGTCGCCGGTCGTCGAAGCGCCGCTGAACGAGGAGCGGTCGCTGGCGGTGATTGCGGAAGTGAAAAAGCTCATTCCCGAGCAAGCCGATCAGCATATATCGTGAACACCCATCACCATTTCGACCACTTCGGGCGGGGCTCCGCACGTGCAGTGGCCCAGAGCGCGACGATCATCACGCACCCGATCAACAAGGATTTCTACCAGAACGTGCTCCTGTATCCGTCAGCACGGACACTGCAGCCGGACATCATGTCCAGGTTTTACCCTTGGGCGTCGTTCAACCGCACACCATCTTCTCGAGCCGGTCGGCCAGAAGTACGTGTTGAGCGACGGCACGCGAACGATGGAGATACGCCCGTGACGCAGCTCGCGCACACCGCCAGCATGCTGCATCGCGTATCTGCCGGCCGAGAAGATCCCGATCAACGCCGACCTGTCTCGCCGCCCGCTCCGGGCGCGACGCCCCCGGCGACGCCCGAATCCAAGCACGGTGAGCCTGAGACGCAATATCCAGGCGCCTGAAGCTGGATGTCGCCCAGCATGTGCCCATCCACGGGCGAGTGGGCACGAACGAGGAATTCCTTGCGGTGGTCGGCAAAGCGGGCGCTCCCGCGGAGCACGACCTCGAGCGGCAACTAGAGGGGACGAACCGTGAAGCGTAGCCGAGGTGGCGCCACTTCGGCTCGTTCGCACCATGCCTCTCCGGATTTCCCGGACCTGCCGGCGGTATGTACCTCATCTACAGCCTGCTTACGCTGGCGGTCTTCATCGTCGTCTCGCCGTATTTCCTGTTCCAGGCGCGTCCGTCACAAGAAGCTACATCAGCAGCCTGCGGCAGCGCCGCGGGTCATCTGCCGGTGTCGCTCAACGTCGACGGCGAAGAGTCGATCTGGATTCATGCCGTCTCGGTCGGCGAGGCGCTGACGGCGCGCGCGCTCGCCGCCGATCTCGAAGACGCGCTATCCCGCGCCTCCGGCTGTTCCTGTCGACCACGACGATTGCCGGGCAGCAGGTCGCCCGCCGCAGCCTGCAGCACGTCGACGCGGTGTTCTATTTCCCGTTCGACTGGGCGTTCATCGTCCGCCGCACGCTGAACCTCGTGAAGCCGCGGCTGTTCGTGATGATGGAGACCGAGATCTGGCCGAACCTGCTGCCGGCTCTGCCGCGGCGCGCGGCGTCAAGACGGTCGTCATCAACGGGCGCATCTCGTCGCGCTCGTATCCGCGCTACCGGCTGGATCCGGCCGTTCTTCCGCCGCGTGCTCGCCAACGTCGACCGTTTCTGCATGCAGAGCGACGAGTCGGCGCGCCGGCTGATCGATCTCGGCGCCGATCCGTCGCGCGTGACCGTCACCGGCAGCCTGAAGTTCGATTCGCTGGAGCTGCCGGCGCCGTCCCGCACGGCAAGCCGCGCGAGCGGGTGCTGCGCTTCTTCCAGCGTCTCGCCGAGCCGGGTGGTGATCGTCGCGGGCAGCACGGTGCGCGGCGAGGAGGCCGCCGTGCTGCGCGCGTTCGCGCGGATCAAGACGACGACGCCTGGCGCGCTGCGCGATCCTGGCGCCGCGCCAGCCCGAGCGCTTCGGCGAAGTCGAGCGCCTGGCCGCGCGACGCCGGGTTCGTCACCGTGCGCCGGTCCGAGCTGCCGATCGACGCCGAGCCGCGCGCCGACGTCGTCGTCCTCGACACGATCGGCGAGCTCGCGCAGCTCTATCAGCTCGCGACCGCCGTGTTCGTCGGCGGCAGCCTCGTCGATCACGGCGGCCACAACATCCTCGAGCCGGCGGTCTTCGGCAAGCCGATTCTGTTCGGCCCGCACATGCAGAACTTCAAGGAGATCGCCGACACGTTCCTCGTCCAACGGCGCGGCGGTGCAGGTGCAGTCCGAGCGCGAGCTCGACGAGGCGCTCGCTGACGCTCGCTCACCGATCCGGTGCGGAGGGCCAAGCTCGGTGCGGCGGCCCGTGCGCTGGTCGAGGCCAATCGGGGCGCCAGGGACAAGACGCTGGCGGTCATTCGCTGAGCTGCTCCCGCCCGCGGACGTCGGGGGCGTGGTTCGTCCCTTCCGTCGGGTGCACTCGGATCGGGCCGGCTTTCGCCTTCGAAGCCTCGGCTCAGTCAGCTATCAGCCAGCTGCGATTTCTCTCGGCTGGAGCTGACGACTGAAAGCTGTTCTTCCCGCTTTCAGCTACCATTTGAGTCCCTCTCGGCTGGAGGCGCCTGCTCGTTGCCTGACAGCTGAGAGCTGACAGCTGTTTACCGTGATCCTCACCGCAGCGAGCTCTCTGCGGCGCGGCCGCCCGGTGGCGGCGGCGATGGTGCGCCCGCGATCCGCGCGTCAGCGGTACCTGTCACAGCCGGTCGTCAGTGTCGGCAATCTGTGCGCGGGCGGCAGCGGCAAGACGCCGGTGGTGGGCAGATAGCGCGCCTGCTCGCCGCCCGCGGCGAGCGCCGGCGATCCTGACCCGCGGGTATGCGCGGCGGCTGGCGCTCGACGGAGTGACGGTGGTCTCCAACGGCTCGACGATCCTCGCCGGGCTCGATGACCGCGGGCGACGAACCGCTGATGCTCGCGCGCGCGCTTCCTGGGGTGGCGGTGCTCGTGGCAGCGGATCGGTACTCGCAGGCCGGCTGGCCGAGCGCCAGCTGGGCGCCACAGTGCACCTGCTGGACGACGGATTTCAGCACCTCGCGCTGGCTCGAGATGTCGATCTTCTGCTGGTCGCGGAGGAAGACCTGACCGATCGCATCCTTCCGGCGGGCCGGCTGCGCGAACCGCTGACCGCCGCTTCCTCGGCGGACGCGCTGCTCACAGCCGCTGAAGGCGACGGCCCCGGCGGCTGCGGCAGGCGCTCGGCGTCGACGACGACGTTCCACGTCCGTCGGGTGCTCGGGCCGGCAAGATGGATGAGCGGCCATGAGTCGGCTGTTCCGGCCGAGGAGCCTCGCTTTCGCGGTGGCCGCGGTGGCGCGTCCCGAGCGATTCTCTTGCCGACGTCGCGGCCGCCGGATGGCAGCGTGGCGGGCAGCCATCGTGTTCCGCGACCATCATCCCTTCACCGACCTCGACGTCGATCGCATCGCCCAGGCCGCGCGCGCGGCTGGAGCAGGCGTCGTGCTGACGACGGAGAAGGACGCCGTGCGGTTCGAAGCGTGTCATATCGGCAACCTGCCCCTGGCGGCCGTGCCGCTTGGCGTGACCATAGAGCCGGAGGCCGTTTTCTGCGATTGGCTGTCTCGCCCGCATTCATTCCCACGCGCTCGCCTCGAGAGCCCAAAGGCTCATCCCCGCGCTGGCCCCGGACTCTGGCCCACCCAGATGAGGCATCGTCTCGAGTATATGGCTGTGAGAGCGCCTCGTCGCCTGCCTCCGGGTGCTGCCGGTGCCGGCTGGTCGAGCGTGCGGGCGCGCTTCTGGGACTGGCCGCCTTGCCTGTTCGACCGCGCGCACCGCCGGATCGCGCGGAGAAACGTCGCGGCCAGCGTTCCCCGGGCGATCGGCCGCCGAGCAGCGCGCCATCGTTCGCGGGGCGTTCGCCCATTTCGGGCGACTGCTGTTCGAATTGCTGAAGTTCAGCACGCTGACGCTCGGCCGCCATGCTGGCGCGCGTGGAGTTCGAGGGGACGAGCGCGTCCGGCAGGGCTTACGCGCAGGGAAGGGCGTGCTGTTCGTCACGGGGCACTTCGGGTTCTGGGAGCTGCAGGCGATGGTTCATGCGCTGCGGCTTCGGCCCATGGCCGTGTCGGCCCGCGCGCTCGACAACCGCGCACTGAACGACCTGCTCGAGCGGATCCGCACGCGCACCGGCAACACCGTCATCTATCGCCAGGGCACCATACGGCGCGTCGCTGCGGCTGCTGCACGCGGGCGAAGGCGTCGGCATCCTGATCGACCAGCACATCCAGAGCCGCGACGCCATGTCAGTCACGTTTCTTCGACCGGCCGGCGGCGACCACGTCGGTCGTGGCGGCCCTGGCGCTGAGGACCGGCGCGCCCGTCGTGCCGCTGTTCGCGCTGCCGCTCGGCGGGGCCGTTACCGCATGATCTACGAACATCCGGTCCAGCCGCCACCGGAGGATGCCGCAGACGCCGTTCACGACTTCACGCAGCGGTGCACCGACGTTGTTGGAGATGTATGTCCGCCGTCACCCCGAGCTATGGCTGTGGATGCACCGCCGGTGGCGGGATGACGATTCGGCCCAAAGTGATGGTCAATAGGTGAGAGTTCACAGTTGACAGTTCACATGTTGACAGTGACGTCCTCAGACTCTGCCGCTAGGGCGTTCGTCATCTCCGGAAAGCTGAAAGCCAGAGAGCTGAAAGCTAAAAACAGAAAGCCTCGCCGTCAACTGTCAACTGTCAACTGTTAACTGTTGACAGGTGAGCGTCAGCCATCCAGCCTGGCGGCGATCGGCATGCGCCAGCCGGTGCCGAATGCGCGATCGGTGACCTTGAGGCCGGGCGCCGCCTGCTTGCGCTTGAACTCAGCCGCGCGGACCAGACGCAAGACGCGGTGCACCGTCGTCGGGTCGAAGCCCGCGGCGATGATCTCGTCCGCCGGTCTCGTGGCGCTCGATGTGGCGCTGCAGGATGTCGTCGAGGACGTCGTACGGCGGCAGCGAGTCCTGATCCGTCTGGTTCGGCCGCAGCTCGGCGGACGGCGCCTTGGTGAGAATCGGCTCAGGAATCAGTCTGCGGCCGCGCTGTCTCGTTCAGCCATCGCGGCGACGCGATACACCATGGTCTTCGGCACGTCGGCGATGACACGCGAGGCCGCCCGACATGTCGCCGTAGAGCGTGCAGTAGCCGACCGCCAGCTCCGACTTGTTGCCGGTGGTCAGCAGCAGCGCGCCGCGCTTGTTCGACAGCGCCATCAGCAGGTTGCCGCGGATGCGCGCCTGGATGTTCTCCTCGGTCACGTCGCGCGCGGTCCCGGCGAACGCCTCGGCGAGCGTGCGCGTCCATCGCCTCCATGGCATCGTTCGATCGGCAGCGTCAGCGTCTCGGATGCCGAGGTTGGCCGCCAGCTGCCAGCGAATCGTCGATGCTGCCGCGGCTCGAGAAGGGCGACGGCATCAGGACGCCGAGCACGTGATCGGCGCCGAGCGCTTCGGCCGCGATGGCGGCGGTCAGCGCGGAGTCGATCGCCGCCCGACAGGCCGATGACACGCCCGTGAGAAGCCGCACTTGCGGCGTAGTCGCGCGTGCCGAGCACGAGCGCGCGCCAGATCTCCGATTCGACGCCGGATGTCGTCCGGCGGCGCGATCGGCGTCGCGCCGTCGATGATCGCAGATGACACGACGTCGGCGTCGAACGAGCGGCCGCGGGCGATCGGCGCGCCCGTCGGCGTTGAACGCGCAGCTGCGGCCGTCGAAGACGAGGTCGTCGTTGCCGCCGAACTGGTTCACGTAGAGCGAGCGGGACGCGGTGGCTGCAGCGCCATGCTGCCGAGCATCTCCTCGCGCCGGCGGTGCTTGCCCGACGGTGAACGGCGACGCCGACAGGTTGACGATCGCGTCGGCGCCGGCGCGCGACGAGCTCCTCGATCGGATCGTGGTGATAGCGGCGGCGCTTCCAGAAGTCGCGATCGTTCCAGACGTCTTCGCAGATGCTGATGCCGAGCCGCCGGCCGCCGAGCGTCGAGGATCTGCGCGCCGTGGAACGGCTCGAAGTACCGGTCCTCGTCGAACACGTCGTAGGTCGGCAGGAGCGCCTTGCGAAAGCGCTGCTCGACGCGTGCCGCCGCGGAGCGAGCGCCGCGCGTGTTGAACAGCGGCCGTCCTTCGTCGGACGGGTTCGGCTCCGGCAGGCCGACGAGCACCGGCGGCAGGTCGCGCGAGCGTCGCGCGCGAGGTCGTGCGAGCCGATCCCAGCTGCGGCTGACGAACGCCGGACTGAGCAGCAGATCGCGCGGCAGGTAGCCGACGAGCGCGAGCTCCGGCGTGACCGCCAGATCCGCGCCCCGCGCGCCGCGCCTCGCGCACGGCGTCGGCGATCAGCGCGCGCGTTGCCGGCGCAGATCGCCGACCGTCGGGTTGATTTGAGCAGCGATTGCATGGCCGCGAGCTCGCTTCATTCGGTGAAGCGGTACTTCAGCAGCACCCACAAGCGCGACGAAGCCGGCGCGCCCAGGTGATCTTCTTGCCCTTCGTCGTAGCTCGCGGCCGGCGTAGCGTGATCGGAACCTCGTAGACGCGGTACCCGCGCTTGAAGATCTTTGCGGTGAGCTCCGGCTCGATGCCGAAGCCGTTCGACTTCGAGCGTGATCGATCGCAGCACGTCGATCGCGCATCGACCTTGTAGCAGGTCTCCATGTCGGTCGAGCATCGTGTTGTAGCAGGACGTTGGTCGCCAGCGTCAGCAACCGGTTGCCGAGGTAGTGCGTGAACAGGAACACGCGGTGGCGGCCGAGAAACCGCGACCCGTAGACCACGTCGGCGCGTGCCCGCTGCAGATGAGCTCGATGAGCTCGGGATACTCCTCCGGCGAGTACTCGAGATCGGCGTCCTGGATCACGACCAGGTCGCCGGTGACGGCGGCGAAGCCGCGGCGCGAGCGCCGCGCCCTTGCCGCGCGTTCGGCTGGCGCAACAGCGTGAACTTCAGCTCGCGTCCGCAGCTCGTCGAGGATCGGCCCCGATGCCGTCGGTCGATCCATCGTCGACGACGATCAGCTCGATGCGGAGCGGCACGGCGAGCACGCGGCGGATGATCTCCTCGATCGTGGCACGCTCGTTGAACACGGGCATGACGACCGAAAGCAGCGGGTTCGGCAGGAACGGCTACGGCCGCCGCGCGTCTGATTCATGGAAACAGAAAACGTAGCACACGCGCAGCGCGATGCAAACGGCTGATCGTGCTTCGCGCCGAATTGGCTCGGCGACGCGGTCATGGCGCTCCCGGCCATCGCCGATGTCCGCCGCGCATGCGCCAGAGCGCGAGCATCAGCGTGGCCGCCCGGCCCGTCGATCGCGCCGCTCTTCGCGCTGGTCGCCGGGGATCCGCGACGTCGTGGTCGTCGATCGTCAAGGCGCGGGTGGCGTGACGGCGTGCGGCAACTCAGGGAGCGGCGCGCTTCGACACGGCGCTACTCCTGCCGAACTCGTCTGCAATCGGCGCGTCACGGCATGGCGCGCCGGCATTCCGGAGCGCTGGGGCTACCGCGACGCAGGGCGTGCGCGCGCTGCTGACGCGCGCTGTCCGGGCGCCGGCCGCTCGGCGCGCATCAGGCTCAGTTTACTATCAACGCCTGACTGACGGCGCTGGGTCTTCGCGCCCGGTCCGCTCGCAGCCGCGCCTCGACGCGCCGGCGGACGCGCCGCCGCGCGCGCCGCCGATCTGCTGGCGTCAGCAGGGTGGAACGGCCGCGTCGCCTCGGTCGCGCTCGCGCCAGGCGCGGCGTACGGCGGCGCGAAAGCGCTGGCCGGCCGCATCGTTCGCGCGAGCTGCAGCGCGCGCGCGCTCGCGAGCGGCGGCGTCAGTCGAGTGCTCGTCGGCGGCGCAGGCTGACGCGGCCGCCGGCGCCGCGTAGGTGACGGGATCGCGTTTGCGGCGGCGCCCGGCGAGCACTCCGTCTCCATCAACTGATCGGCCAGACACGGATCTGCCGACGCTGGCGGGCGTCGCTCGCGCAGTGCCGCGCGCTCGTCATCGAACGATTCGGGCGCGATGCATGTCGGCGGCCGCGCTGGGCGTGCACGCTGGTCGCGATGTTTCGGACCCGACCAACGAGCGCGAAACGCGCCCGCTTGGCCGATCGACCCTGTCGTGCTCAGCCACGACGTCTGGTGCCGTCCCTGTGCATGCTCCGCGAATGCCCGCTGACCCATCGCTGCATGCGTGGTCGCAGTCGAGACCGTGCCGCGGCCGCTACCGCGGCGCGCCGTCGTGACGACTGGCCGCCGTGTTTCTCGATCGCGACGGCACGCTCATCGAGGAGAGTCGGCTACCTCGATCGGCCCGATCGTGGACGCTGTATCCCTGGAGCATCGACGCGATCCGCGCCTTCAATCCGCGCGGGCCTGCGCGGTCGATGGTGACCAACCAATCGGGCGTGGCGCGCGGGTTCTTCACCGAGGCGGTCGTCGACCAGGTGCACCGGCACATCGCCGGCCTGCCTCGAGGCCGGCGGGGCGCGCATCGACGCGTATTACTATTGCCCGCATCACCCCGACGGCAAGGTGGCGTCGCTAGTGCGCGCGCCTGCGATTGCCGCAAACCGTCGCGCGGGCTGGTCGATCGCGCGGCAGCGCGAGCTCGGCATCGATCCACGGCGGTCGTTTGCGGTCGGCGACCGCTGGCTCGACATCGCGCTGGCGCGGACGGTGGGCGCGCGGGCATCCTCGTCCGGACAGGGCTACGGCGCGGCGGAAGAAGCGAGCGCCTCAGGAAGCGGCTGCACGGCCGACTGCGGTCGTCAATAATCTGGTTGAAGCGCGCGGGCTGGATCTTGAGGAGCCTGAAATGTTGATCGCCGCGATCGGTTCACCCGCTGCCAGGCGATGCCGAGCGCAAGGAGCGGCTGCTCGTCGCTCATCGACGGCTTCGCGAGCCGCCGCGTCCTCGTCGTCGGCGACCTGATTGCCGACGAGTTCATCTACGGCGAGGTCGCGCGGGTCTCGCGAGAGGCGCCGGTGCTGATTCTCAAGTACGACGCCACCGAGACGGTCGCCGGGCGGCGCCGGCAACGCGGCCAACAACGTGGCCGGCCCTCGGCGGGCGCGCGGCCGCTCGCCGGCCTCGTCAGGACCGATCGCGGAAGGGCGCCGCCTGCTCGGCAGCTTTCACCGCGGCGTCGATCGCGGCGCCATCGTGCGTGCGCCGCCGACTATCGCACGCCGGTCAAGACGCGCATCCTCGCCGGCGGCGTGCATTCGGCGAAGCAGCAGGTCGTCCGTATCGACCGCGAAGCGGGCTGGCCGTTGGTGGCAGACGTCAGCCGGACGTTCGTGCGGAAACTGGGGCCGGCGCTCGCCGACTGCGACGCGGTGCGTGCTCTCCGACTACGGATCGGGCTCGGTCACGCCCGCCCTGGCGTCGGCCGATCCGCGCTCGTGTTCCGCGCGCGCGCGCCGCCGGCCGGTGCCGGTGCTGCTGGACAGCCGCGTATCGGCTGCTCGACTACCGCGGCCTGACGATCTGCACGCCGAACGAGTCGGAGGTCGAGCAGGCGCTCGGACGTTCGCATCGACGACGACCTGGCGCGTGCTCGAGCGGGCGGGCCGCGCGATGCTCACGCGCACGCGCATGCAGGCGGTGCTGATCACGCGCGGCAGCCGCGGGATGGCGCTCTTCGAGCCCAAACGGCCGACCGTGCACATTCCGATCTTCGGATCCGACGAAATCGCCGACGTCACCGGCGCCGGCGACACCGTGATCGCGACCTGCGCGCTGGCGCTCGCCGCCGGCGCGTCGTTCTACGAGGCCGCGCGCGCTGGCGAACTACGCCGGCGGGCTCGTCGTGATGAAGCGCGGCACGGCGACCGTCAATGCGCGCGAGCTCGGCCGACGCCGTCGGGCGATCACGATACGTCGCTCGAGAACTGGTCGCAGGAAGGGCCGGCGCAGGGGCGGAAGAAATAAACGAACTGAAGTCTGAAATCTGAAGTCTGAAATCAGAAAGTCTCAAGGCTCAAGTCACTCAAGGCTAATTGGCATCGCTCAGCATTCGCACTTGGCATTCAGCACAGCTTGCACTTCCAGGCACGGGTATCGTCCTGCGAACCGGAGCTGGTGGAAGCGGTGGCGCGCGATCGCGAGCACGGCCGCACGATCGCGCTTCGCGAACGGCTGCTTCGATCTGCTGCACGTCGGCCACGTGCGATATCTGCAGGGAGCGGCGGCGGAGGCCGATCGCCTCGTGGTGGCGGTGAACGACGATCGGTCGGTGGCTCGTGCTGAAAGGGCCGCGGTCGGCCGATCCTGTCGGCCGGGGACCGCGCCGAACTCGTCGGCGCGGTCTGCGGGGTCGCTTACGTGGTGATCTTCGGCGAGCAGACGGTCGAGCGGCTGCTGCGTGCTGTTGCGGCCGGAGGTGCACTGCAAGGGCACCGATTACACGGTCGAATCGGTGCCGGAGCGGGCGGTGGTCCTCGCCTACGGCGGCCGCACGGCCATCGTCGGCGATCCGAAGATCGCACGCGCCGCGCGCGACCTGTCTCACGAATCGCTCGGACGTCGAACGACGAACACCGAACGTCGCCACGGCGAACGACGCCCGTCGAACGAGTAGCCTTGTCGCGATTCCTCCTGGTCCGCTTCGGCGCGCTCGGCGACATCGTGCACGGCGATACCGCGTCGCGGCCGCTCTGCGCCGCGCTCTTCCATCCGCGCGCATCGACTGGCTGGTCAGCGCGAAGCATCGCGAGATTCTCGATCTCGTCCCGGTGATCGATCGCCGCCTCGTCGTCGATGATCGCGCAGCGCGCCGGCGCCGGCTCGCCGCGCTCATCGCCGCGATTCGCGAGTTGCGGCGGACGCACTACGACGTCGCGATCGATCTCCAGGGACTGATCAAGTCGGCGCTCGCGGCGCGCGCTTCCGGCGCCGTCGCGCGTCGATCGGCTTCGCCTCCCGATACCTGCGCGAGCCGCTGGCGCGGTGGCGTACACCGACGGTGCACGATCCTGGCGGCGACGGCGTCCACGCGCCAGCGTCGAGCGGCGACACGTCGTCAGCTCAACCTCGGGCTGCTCGAGCGCCGCTCGGCATAGCCGCGCGGCAGCCCGGAGTTCCCGCTCGATCCGGTCGAGTCGGAGGCGGCGCGGCAGTTGACGCGAGCGGACCGGCGGCCGCTATGCGCTTCCTGAACCCTGGCGCCGCCTGGCCCAACAAGCGATGGCCGCCTTCGCGCTTCGCGGAGGTCGCCACCGCGCTGCGCGAGCGTCGCGGGCTCATGTCCGTCGTGCTGTGGGGCCCGGCGAGGCATCGATGCTCGGCGAAGCCGTTCGTTTCGCAGGCGCGACGGCGCCGGCCGTGTCTCGCCGCCGACGTCGATTGCCGACATCCTGGCGCTCGCGCGCGGCGCCGCCGTGATGGTGTCGGGCGACACGGGTCCCACGCACATCGCCGCGGCCGTCGGGAACGCCGATCGTGGGCCTCTACGGACCGACACGCCCGAAGCGCAACGGTCCCTGGCGTGCCGAGGATCTGACCGTCTCGCGGGCGGAGGTCTGCCAGTGCCATCACCTGCGGCGCTGCCGGCTGGAGCGCATGTGTCTGCCTCGACATCCGGGCTGACGAGGTCGTTCGCGCGGTCGAACGGCGGCTCGATGGCGTGAACGTCTTGCGCGACTCGGCGACGCCTCGGCGAATGCTTGCGCGCAGGCGCGCTGCGTCGCCGAAGCCCGCGTAGGCGCGTGCCGCTCGGGTTCGTGTGCGGCGGTCTGGTCCTCTGGCTCTCCCGGCCGACGAGCGCCACGTTGATCGCCGGGTTCGCGATCGCCAGCGTCGGCGAGGCGATCCGGTTCTGGGCCGCGGGGCATCTGCACAAGGCGCGCGAGGTGACCTTCGTCGGGCCCGTATCGGTGGGTCGCGCATCCGCTGTATCTCGGTTCGTCGGTGATGGGGCGGGTCTCGCGGTGGCGTGCCGCAGCGCGACGGTCGCCGTGCTGATCGCGCTGCTACCTCGGTGCCGACGCTCGTGGCGGCGATCAGGAGCGAGGAGGCGTTCCTGCGTCGCAGCTTCGGCGATCGGTACGATCGATATCGCCGACCGGTCGTCGGCAGCCCCACCAGATACCGACGGTGGGCCGGGGCTTCAGCCTGGCACAGGCGATTGCGAACCGCGAGCACCGCGCGGTGCGCCGGTTTGGTGCTCGCGCTGTTGCTGCTGCTCTGGAAGACAACGTATAATTGACAGCTCGGTGGACGGCCGGCGTCAGGCTACTGGGATGCAGACTGTCGATTTCAGAATTAAGGTTGACTAGATAGGCACGCAATCCACAATTCAATCTGAAATCTGCACTCTGAAATCTACAATGATGTAAGGGCGGTTAGCTCAGTGGTAGAGCACCGGCTTTACACGCCGGCTGTCACAGGTTCGAATCCTGTACCGCCCAATCAGCGGTGATGAACGCAGGCTGATGTGCAGATTGCGAGATGTTGATTGCTCATTTCGATCAACAGTGCAAACTGGCAACTGCAATCTGCGAATCTGCATTCTGCAATCTGCAGTTGAATTGTTAGGGGTCGTAGTTCAGTTGGTTAGAACGCCGGCCTGTCACGCCGGAGGCCGCGGGTTCGAGTCCCGTCGACCCCGCCAACATCTTGCGTAGTTCAAGCACGTTGGCGCCCTCGAGTGTTTCAGTGACATGCCTGCCGCGCGCTGTGCCGGTGCCACTTTCTCGTTCCTTCCGCTCTCTTCCCCAAATAGCTCGGTCCCAATCAGGTTCACGGTCAACGCGCGTGCGCATGGCCGCCGGAAGTGAGCGCCAGAACGATCGATCTCTGCTTTATCGATCACGGTATGAGTCGCGGCGCTAACGGCCAGCGCTCACCCGCGACCGCCAATCGCACCAGCGGCCGTCGGGTGCAGCTGCTTGTTCGACGGCCGGTTCGAGTGCTAGCATTGTGCTAGCAAGAGGCGCCACATGGCAACCCTGACCGTTCGAAACGTATCCACCAAAGTCGTGAAGTCGCTCAAGGCCCTGGCTCGCCGCAACCGCCGCTCGATGGAGCAAGAGGTGCGGGCCGTACTCGAACAACACGTCGGCGACCGGCTGGCGCTCCTCGACGAAATCGAGCAGTCGTGGACGCGGCAAGCGCGCCGACCCAAAGCACGTGAAGTGGAAGCCTGGATCGGAGCAGGGCGCGAGTGAAGGCGGTCGTCGATACAAACGTCGTGGCCTACTACCTGCTCGGCACCGAGCCGTTTGTTGAGGAAGTGCGGCAGTTCTGGCGAACCGTCGAAGAACGCGTGTGCCCCGAGCCCATTGGGAAGCCGAGCTGGCCAACGCCGTCTGGATGGCTGTTCGGACGGGCGTCTTGCCTACCGAGGAAGGACACCAGAAGCTCGACTTGGCGGCGCGCCTCGGAATCGAGTCGGTTGCAAATCGATCGCTGTGGCAACCCGCGCTGACCCGAGCACTGAGCTTCTGGTGCCGCAGTCTACGACACGCTGTTCGTTGAGCTGGCAGCGCAACGCAGCCTACCTCTCGCCACCTTCGACAGGAACGTCCTCAAGACGTTTCCGGAGATTGCACACCGACCCGGCTCGCTTCCTCGAATTGAGCCCGGCCGTTCAACGAATGCGGCTCACGCAGCGGCCGCCCAGGGTTTTGCGGAATCAGTTCCATCCTCGCGCGCGGTCGCCGCCGGGTGCAGCCGCTGTCAGGCTTCCTTCTCCATCGTCATGAAGTCAACGGCGCGGTGTCGTATGTCTGCCTTTGTCCCTCGTCCGATCTCTCGGAAACCACATGCCCGATAGCAAGCGATCGCACGATCGTTGTTGAGCCGCACTGCGAGACGCACCCGCGTGAATTCGAAGGCCGCATGAGTCTGGCAGATGGCCTCCGTTCAATCGCGAAGCGGCGGCCAACACCCTTGCCGAAAGGAGGATTCGTCGCCCAGGAAAATCCCGGGCGCACCACGCCCACACTCCCGCCAGGCTCCCTTTCAAGCCAAGATCGCGCCAGTGTCCAGATCGTCGCAACGATGATCGGCGAAACCACCTTATACTCCGGACTTGAGTGATCCACAGTGCCGTCGAAACACGATGGAGCACTCCGAGACATGAACTGGTCAATGTCGATTGCCGATTTCCCACCGCTGCCAGGCACCGATGTCGCCGTTCGTGAAAGGGCGCAATGCAACGACCGCGATGACCGGCTGTCCCAAGGCAAGCTAACGCAACGCGACTGAGGCGGCCGCACATCACACCGTTCCAATCAGTTCGACTGATCGTGCGGCCGCCGACGGGTCCAGAGCAATACGTAACTGAACGAAGTACA
>ERZ1370068.8107-contig-6987_pt1 | contig 31923 bp, 30 predicted proteins | sample MGYA00561227_ERZ1370068 | MGnify/ENA primary metagenome ERZ1370068 (study PRJEB38410, sample SAMEA6850437) | metagenome | study: Metagenomic assessment of the ecological functions of the soil: analysis of the soil microbiota associated with the...
GGTTCGCGCCGAGGCCGCGGAGGCTCAACGTACGCGCGCCGATCGTGTTGTTCGCGGTCTGCTGGACGTCGGTCGTCGTGAACTGAGAGAGGGCCGGAACGAACTGCGGCAACTCGTTGAGAACCTTCTCGACGCCGATCGTGCTCGTGTTGCCAGGAACGAGGCCTCGTCGATCGTCGTGATCGGGCTGTTGGCCGATGAAATCTTGGCGCTGAATGCGCAGAGCCGGTGACCGTAATCTCCTCAAGCTGCTGCGGCGCCGGCGGTTATGCTGAAGCTAAGCCGCGGTGAGGCGGCGCGATCGCGAGCGCAGCGCCAAGAATCGCTCCACTCGAGACGGCAAGCACGGGAGCGCCTCGAAGCACTTCGGTGACGGCACTTAGACAATGAGTTGTGCGCGCGGCGGAACCACGCAGAGACGTTGCAGCCTTCATCGTACTCCCCTGTTGTTGACGCGTACCCGAACTGAGAGGCCGGCATCCCTGCAAGTGTCACCCGGGAACCCGGCTCTGACGCGGGGTGCGCGGGTTCAGGAGACTAACACGTTCCGCATTCCGGCGCAATCGCCCTGACCTTCGGGAGTATCGTTGTCGCCCCGGCGCCACGAACTGGGGAAGCGAATGACCGGACACTCAATATTAGAATCGATGCCCGGCTCGAAGGCGCCAGGGTTAGCGGAAGCCGGCAGCGAACACCAGTGGCTGCGTACATCGCTCACGGCGGCATCAAGATTGCGCAGGCCTACGTGATCCGTGAGGGACGAGATCGCGCCGGGCACCGGCATCGCGCCGGACGCCGTGTGGACGCTGCTCGACTACGATCGTGCGCGACGCTCGGACCGCGCAATCGCGCGTTGCTCGAAGCGCGATGCGTTGCAAGCGAAGATCGACGCGCGGCTCGCAGCGCAGCGCGGCGCCGCGCTCGACGCGAAGGCGATCGGCCGCGTTCCTGCGCGAGATCGGCTACCTCGTGCCGAACGGGCCGTCGTTCGCGGTGACGACCGCGAACGTGGACCCCGAGATCGCGACGCTCGCGGGGCCGCAGCTCGTGGTGCCGTCGACAACCCGCGCTACGCGCTGAACGCCGCCAATGCGCGCTGGGGCAGCCTCTATGACGCCGCTCTACGGCACGAACGTGATCCCCGAGGACGACGGCGCCGAGAGGGGCCGCGGCTACAACGCCGTTCGCGGCGAACGCGTGATCGCGCATGGCCAGCGAGTTCCTCGATCAAGCCGTCGCCGCTCGCGAGCGCCAAGTGGACCGACGTCATGGGCGTCGACGTCGACGGGCGCAGCGCTCGCGCTGCCGCCTGCGCGACGACCGCACCACGACCGGCTTGGCTGACGCCGCGCAGTTCGCGGGCTATCGCCGCAGCGGCGACGCGCTGACGAACGTGCTGCTGCGCAACCACGGGCTGCACATCGACGTCGCGATCGACAAATCGCATCCGATCGGCAAGCAGCATCCGGCCGGCATCAAGGACGTCGTGCTCGAGAGCGCGCTGACCACGATCATGGACTGCGAGGACTCGGTCGCCGCCGTCGACGCCGCGGACAAGACCGTCGTCTACCGCAACTGGTGCGGCATCATGCGCGGCACGTTGACGGCTTCGGTCGCGAAAGGCAGCGGCACGGTCGAGCGCCGCTTGAATCCCGATCGAGAATACACGGCGCCCGACGGCGTCGACGTTGACGCTGCCCGGGCCGCAGCTTGCTGCTCGTGCGCCACGTCGGCTCGCACGTGCTCACGGACGCCGTCACGGACAGCGCGGGCAAGCCGATCGCAGAAACGTTCCTCGACTGCGTGCTGCACGACGCTCGCCGCGCTGCACGACATCAAAGGTACGGGCCCGCTGCGCAACAGCCGCACGGGCAGCCTATACATCGTGAAGCCGAAGCAGCACGGCCCCGAGGAAGTCGCGCTGTCGGTCGAGCTGTTCGCGACCGTCGAGCGCGCGTTCGGCCTGCCGGCCAACACGCTCGAAGATCGGCATCATGGACGAGGAGCGGCGCACGACCGTGAATCTCAAGGAGTGCATTCGCGCGGCGCGAGACCGGATCATCTTCATCAACACCGGCTTCCTCGATCGCACGGGCGACGAGCTGCACACGCACATGGAAGCCGGCCCGTGATCCCGAAGCCCGAGATCAGAGGCGCGCGCTGGATCGCCGCCTACGAGGACTGGAACGTGCGCGTCGGCCTCGAGGTCGGGCTGCCCGGCCACGGCCAGATCGGCAAGGGCATGTGGGCGATGCCCGACGAGATGCGCGCGATGCTCGACACGAAGCATCAGGCCATCCGAAGGCCGGCGCGAGCTGCGCGTGGGTGCCCTCGCCGACGGCCGCGACGCTGCACGCGACTCACTATCACCAGATCGACGTCGCCGCGCGGCAGCGCGAGATCGCGACGCAAGGCGGCGCGACGCCGGAGCTGCTCGAGGGATCCTCACGCCGCCGCTGCTCGATCGCGCAGCTCACGGCCGCGGAGATTCAGCGCGAGCTCGACAACAACGCGCAGGGAATCCTCGGCTACGTCGTGCGCTGGGTCGAGCAAGGCGTCGGCTGCTCGAAGGTGCCCGACATCAACGACGTCGGGCTCATGGAAGACCGCGCGACGCTGCGCATCTCGTCGCAGCACATCGCGAACTGGCTGCGCCACGGCATCGTCGATCGAGACGCAGGTGCTGCGCGACGCTCCGAGCGCATGGCCGAGGTCGTCGACCGGCAGAACTGCGGGCGACGCGCAACTACCGCAACATGGCGCCGAACTTCGAGCGACAGCGTCGCGTTCCAGGCGGCGCTCGACCTCGTGTTCAACGGGTTGAAGGAGCCGAACGGCTACACCGAGCACGCGCTGGCTCGGCGCCGGCGCGAGTTCAAGGCGAAGCACGCCTAGCCGGACGGAGACCCGCGGCGTCAGTTGACCTGCGAGGACGGCCGGCGGCCGCTCGACTTCGTCTCCGCGATCGCTTCGCGGACCTTCGCGACGGTCGCGTCGTTGCACGGCGTGAAGACGATGAGCCGCTGCTTGAGCTTCCTTCCGGAACGTACGAGGAGTGCTCGAACGTGAGCCCGCGCGGATGCGTCACGATGGCTTCGTGCGTGCCGACGACCTCGGCGAGTCCCCACAACCGCGTGAAGATCGGGCAGGCAGCGGTCAGCTCGGCGATGAGCTCCTCGAACGCCGGGATCGCCGGGCGCCTGGCTATAGTCGACGCGGAATTTCGCGAGCAAGCGCCGCGCAGTCGCTTCGTAGAGCTCCGGTTGCTTCCGGTACGCGTCGTCCTCGACCAGCAGAATGCGCAGCAGATTGCGGCGGTCCGGAGGCAACGCGCTGTAGTCGCGGACGACCTTCAGCGCAATCTGGTTCCACGCGATGACGTCCCAGCGAGCCGGTCAGCACGATCGCGGGAACCGCGCAGCGCGTCGAGCATGCGCTTGATCGACGGGCTCACGGTCTCGATGCCCGTCCGCGGTCGGCGGCGCTGGCGCGGTGCTGAACGAGCGCGAACAGGTACTCGCGCTCATCGGGCGACCATGCGCAGCGTCGTCGAGATGCGCTCGAGGACGTCGGCCGAGACCTGGATATCGCGTCCCCTGCTCGAGCCAGGTGTACCAAGTGACGCTGACGCCCGCGAGCGCGGCAACGTCCTCGCGGCGCAAGCCGGGAGTGCGACGGCGATTCGTGTCGGGCAAGCCGACCTGCGTCGGGGTCAAGCGGGCGCGACAGCCCTTCAAGAAGTCGACGAGCTGACGCCGCTGCGTTGTCGGCGCACTGATCCTGTTCAAAGCTCTAGTCCCTCGCGGCCGGGAGCTCCGCTGCGGCGGCGACATTCGGCCGCGCCTCGAGTGTTATGCAAGCATTACACCATGAACGAGGCGCCCCGTCCCGCCCTCGGGCCCGGCGTAAGATGCGTTTGAAGCACGACATTCCTTCTGGATGTGGTTCCCATGACCGCTCGACCATTGACCCCGGCCGCTCTCGCGGCTTGGCTCGCGCGTTACGAAGAAGCATGGGAGCAACGCGATCCCACTCGCGCGGCCGCGCTGTTCACCGAGAACGCGGCGTATCACGAGATGCCGTTCGACGTACCGAAGGCCGGCCGCAGCGGGCATTCGCGACTATTGGGCGACCGTGACGGCGGATCAGCGCGACGTCGACTTCAACGTCGCAGCGTCGTCGCCGTCAACGGCCGAACGGGAATCGCACGCTGGTCGGCCAAATTGAAGTCGGCGTCGAGCGGTGTGCGCGTCGAGCTCGACGGTGTCTTCGTCTTGACCTTCGACGACGGCGGGCTCTGCAGCGAGCTGCGCGAATGGTGGCACGTCCGCACGTCGTAGACGCCGTCCGGAACAAATTCGCGCAAGTTGCGGAGCACGAGTGGTATAGTGCCGCGCATTCCGGCACCCTTTCGGTCGGTGCCCGACGCAGCGCAGCCAATTCCGGCCGCGCCTGCCGCTAAAAATCCGATCCCCTTGGACCGTTCCTCGGCCGCACTTGCGACCTTGGGCAAGGCGATCGTGGAGCTTTCATTACATGTCATTTCGATCTCTCGGCCTTTCGGCCGCGTTGCTGCGTGCTGTCGCAGGAACAGGGCTATACCGAGCCCACTCCCATTCAGGCCAAAGTCATTCCCGTCGTTCTCGCAGGCCGCGACGTCATGGCCGGCGCACAAACCGGCACCGGCAAGACGGCCGGATTCGCGCTGCCGCTGCTGCGAGCGGCTCATGGCCAGCCGGCGCGCCGAACGGCCGTCGCCATGTGCGCGCGCTGATCCTGCACGCCGACGCGCGAGCTCGCTGCGCAGGTCGGCGAGAGCGTCGCACGCTACGGCAAACACGTGCCGCTGAAGTCGACGATCGTCTTCGGCGGCGTCAGCATCAACCCGCAGATCGCAGAGCTGCGCCGCGGCGTCGACATTCTCGTCGCAACGCCGGGGCGCTTGCTCGACATCGCGCAGCAGCGTCACGTCGATCTCGCGCACGTCGAGACGTTCGTGCTCGACGAAGCCGACCGCATGCTCGACATGGGTTTCCTGCCCCGACATTCGTCGCGTGATCGCGCTGTTGCCGCAGCGACGGCAGAACCTGTTGTTCTCGGCCACGTTCCCCGACGACATCCGTTCGCTCGCGAACAAGCTGCTGCGCGAGCCCGTCAGCGTCGAGGTCGGTCAGCGGAACGCGGCCGCGGACGAGATCGAGCAGGCCGTGTATTTCGCGGACAAGGGCCAGAAGCGCGGCGCTGCTGTCATGGCTCATCGGCTCTGGCAACTGGCGCCAGGTGCTCGTCTTCACGCGCACCAAGCACGGCGCGAACCGCCTGGCCGAGCAACTCGTCGACGACGGCTTGACGCCGCCGCGATTCACGGCAACAAGAGCCAGGGCGCGCGCACGCGCGCACTCGCCGACTTCAAGCACGGCGCCGTGCGCGTGCTCGTCGCCACCGACATCGCGGCGCGCGGCCTCGACATCGACCAACTGCCGCACGTCGTGAACTACGATCTGCCCGAAGTGCCCGAGCATTACGTCCACCGAATCGGACGCACGGGCCGTGCGGGCAACGAAGGACTTGCGATCTCGCTCGTCGAGCGCGACGAGCGGCCGCTGCTCAAGCCAGTCGAGCGGCTGCTCGGACTGACGCTGCCGCGTGCGGCAGCTCGACGGCCGCCGCACGCCGAGCCGAGCAGCGGCCGCAAGCCGCAACGTCATGACCAGCGGCCGCACGCAACAGGGCGCAAGCAGCGCCGCGGCACGACGGCCGTCATGGGCACGGCGGCGCAGCGGCGACGGCGTGGCCAGGCCAGCGCCACGGCGGCACGTCACCAAACCCAGGCTCGCGGCGCGCAAGAGCAACGCCGCGGCAACCAGCGTTGAGACGCTCGGCGCAGACGGCCCTGCCTCAAGCCGCCGACACACGGTCTCAAGGGCGACACGATGTCGGGCCTGACGTATATTAGTGAGCCCCATTTGCACGGGCCGTTCGTAGGAGAAGTGCCATGCCGTTGGTCAGCCTAAAACCCGTGCTCCGAGAAGCCAAAGCCAAGGGCTACGCGGTCGCCGCGTTCAATCCCGGTCGACTACGGCGTCGATGAAAGCGATGGTCAAGGCGGCCGAGGAGCTGAACGCGCCCGGTCATCATTCAGAGCTCGGCGAAGACGATCAAGTACTACGGCCACGAGGCCATCATCGGCTGGATGCGCGAGATCGCGGACGACTCGCCGGTGCCCGTCGTGCTGCACCTCGACCACGGCAAAGATCGTCGACATGATCAAGAAGTGCGTCGAGATGGGCTGGACCTCGGTCATGATCGACTGGTCCGACAAGCCGTTCGACGTGAACCTCGAGCAGACGCGCAAAGTCGTCGACATCGCCACGAAGGCCGGCATCGGCGTCGAAGCCGAGATCGGCGAGATCCACGGCGTCGAGGACGACATGGTCGTGGATGCCGTGCACTACACCGGATCCGAGCGAGGCCGAGAGGTTCTGCCGCGAGCTCGATCTCGCGGCGTTCGCGGCCGCGATCGGCACGGCGCACGGCTATTACAAAGGCGAGCCCGACGTGAAGTTCGACCTGATCGGCGAGATCAACCGCCGCACCAACACGCCGATGGCGCTGCACGGCGGCACGGGCTTGAACGACGAGATCATCCAGAAGTGCATCAAGCTCGGCTGCGCCAAGATCAACATCTCGACGAACTTGAAGCACGTGTTACATCGACAGCTTCATCGACTATCACAGCAGAAGAACAACGAAGTACGAGCCGCTGCACGTGCTCGGCGCGCAGTACGAGGCGCTGAAGCAGCTCTTCAAGGAAAAGATCGCGCAGTTCGGCGGCACGAATCGCGGCGAGCGAAGCTGCTTGTCGAAGGTCGCCTGAGCTCGCGCCGACGCGCTGTGCATGAAGGCCCTGATCTTCGACTGCGACGGTGTGCTCGTCGACACCGAGCGCGACGGCCATCGCGTCGCGTTCAACCGCGCGTTCGCAGCGCTCAGGTCATCGACGCCGAATGGGACGTCGACCTCTACGGCGAGCTGCTCAAGATCGCCGGCGGCAAGGAGCGCATGACGCACTACTTCAACGAAGCACGGCTGGCCGAACGGCAAGACGCGCGCGAGACGCTGATCCCCGAGCTGCACAAGACGCAAGACCGCGATCTTCACCGACCTCATCGCGAAGCGGCGAGCTTGCCGCTGCGGCCCGGCATCTCGCGCATCGTCGACGAGGCGCACGCGGCCGGCGTCCGGCTCGGCGTCTGCACGACGTCGGACCCGAAGGCCATCGACGGCGTGCTCGATCTGTTCGGCGCGCAGCGCAAGAGCTGGTTCGAGATCGTGCTCGCGGGCGACGTCGTGACGAAGAAGAAGCCCGATCCCGAGATCTACAACCTCGCTAAAGCGAAGCTCGGGCTCGACGGCGCGCGACTGCGTCGTCGTCGAGGACAGCCGCAACGGCTTGCTCGCCGCGCTCGGCGCGGGCATGCCGACGCTGATCACGACGAGCACCTACACCATGGACGAGGATTTCACCGGCGCCGCGAAAGTCGTGCCCGAGCTCGGCGATCCGCCGAACGTCCTCGTCACGCTCAAGGACCTCAAGTCGCATCGCGAGCACGCGCGCGGCGTAACCGATTCCGCCGTGGCTGACGGAGAAGAAAGAGATGAAAGCGAAATCACGCTTGGCGGACGTCGAGACTGCGGTCAAGACCATCGCGCGCGACCGCGCTCAAGAACGAGCAATACTTCTGCGAGCTCGACTCGTATCGCCGGCGACGCGGACTTCGGCGTGTCGCTTGGCGTCGGGCTTCCGCGTCATCGAGCAGGACTGGAAAGCGCTCGACCGCAGCTCGATCGGCAGCCTCGCTGCTGAAGATCAGCATGATCATCACGCAGCAACGTCGGCGGCTGCTCGGGCCCGATCTGGGGCACGGCTTCATGCGCGCCGGCGCTGCTCGTGCAAGGATCGCACGACGATCACGCTCGACGATCTCGACAAGATGCTCGCGCGCGGCGATCGAAGGCATCCAGAAGCGCGGCGGCGCGCAGCTCGGCGACAAGACGCTGCTCGATGCGCTGATCCCGATCCGCGACATCGTGCACGAGCAACGCCGGCAAGCCGGACGTCGACGCGCGCGACGGTGCTGAAACAGGCGACGCAGGTCGCGAACGACGCGATCGAGCGCACGAAGCCGTGGGTCGCGAAGCGCGGCCGCCAGCAGTTCACGGGCGATCGCAGCAAGGCACGCCCGATCCGGGCATCGTCGCGATCGCCGACGATGATGAACGACATCTGCACGCGAGTTCGGCGTCGCGACCGCGCGCCGAAGCAAGACAACTGATAGCACTCTCACCGACTCCGGGGAACCACCATGAAGAAGTTCGTCAACGATCCGGCCAAGTTCGTGCCGGAGATGCTCGAAGGGCATCGCGCTCGCCAACCAGGACAAGCTCAAGTACGAGCCGAAGTACAACATCATCTATCGCGCCGACCGGCCCGAGCAAGAATCAGGTGTCGGTCGATCCAGGGCTCGGGCAGCGGCCACGAGCCGGCGCACGTCATGACCGTCGGCCCGCGGCATGCTCGACGCGGCGTCGCCGGGCAACGTGTTCGCGGCGCCGCCGATGGAGTACTGCCTCGAGTGCATCAAGCTCATGAACTCGCCGAAGGGCGTGCTCGTGCTGATCAACAACTATCAGGGCGACCGCATGAACTGGGACATGGCCATCGAGATGGCCGAGGCCGAGGGCATCAACGTCAAGTCGTTCATCATCGACGACGACGTCGCCGTGCAGAACAGCTCGTACACGGTCGGCCGCCGCGGCGTCGCCGGCAACTTCTTCGTGATCAAGGCGCTGCGGCGCGGCCGCCGAGAAGGGCGCGAGCCTCGACGACCTGCTCGAGCTCGCCAAGAAGGTCAACGCGAACGTGCGCTCGATGGGCGTCGCGCTGACGTCGTGCACGCCGCCCGCGAAGGGCAAGCCGATCTTCGAGCTCGGCGACGACGAGATGGAAGTCGGCGTCGGCATCCACGGCGAGCCGGGCCGCCGCCGCGACAAGATGAAGTCCGCGCGACGCGATCGTCGACGAGCTCTTCGACGCCGTCGCGAAGGACCTGCCGTTCAAGAGCGGGCGACCGCGTCGCGCTGATGATCAACGGCCTCGGCGGCACGCCGCCGAGCGAGCTCTACGTGCTGTATCGCAAGGCCGCGCTGCGCTGCGAAGACGCGCGGCTCGAACATCGTGCGCAACTACGTCGGCAACTACTGCACGTCGCTCGAGATGGCCGGCGCCTCGCTGACGCTGCTGAAGCTCGACAAAGAGATCGAAGAGCTGCTGGCGGCGCCGGCGGAAATCGCCGTTCGAGTGTTTTGAGCGACGCAGCGAGCGTCAAGCTTCTCGCCATCGATCTCGACGGCACGCTGGTCGACTCGGCGCCCGATATCGCGCACTGCCTTGGGCGTGCGCTCGAGGCGATCGGCTACGCGCCGCCCGGCGAGGCGCGCACGCGCGTCTGGATCGGCGACGGTCTCGAGACGCTGATCGCGCGCGCGATCGCGCACGGCGGCGGCACGCAAGCGCGAGCCGACGGTCGGCCGGCGAGACGCGGCACAAAGCCGCCCTCGCCGCACTTCCTCGCCTGCTATCGCCGACAACCTGTTCGTGCGCAGCCGCCTGTACCCGAGCGTGGAAGAGACGCTCGACGCGTTGCTCGCGCGCGGCATCAGGCTCTGCTGCATCACGAACAAGCGTTACGCGTTCTCGCACGAGCTGCTCGTGCGAGGCGGGCATCCGCGACCGCTTCGAGCTCGCTGCTCGGCGGCGACAGTCTCGCCGGAGAAGAAGCCGAGCCCGCTGCCGCTGAACGGTCGCCGCGGAGACGCTCGGCGTCGCGCCGAGCGCCGCGGCGCTCGTCGGCGACTCGCATCAAGACCTGCGCGCTGCGCGTGCGGCGGGCTACGGCTTCGTGCTCGCGAGCTACGGTTACGGCAAGATCGACGAGACGGAGCCGGCGCGAGCCCGCGCATCCGCAGGTTCGCGGACTTACCGGCCGCGCTCGACTCTGACGTATCATTGCGGAGCAGAACAGGCGGTTCCATGACGTGAAGACTCGTGCGCTCGTGGTGCCTCGTCGTCGCGGGGCGGCCGTGATCACGGCGATCGGCCTCTGGCGCCGGTCCTGCCGCGTGGCAACACCGAGAACGCAGTGTCCGACTCGCGCGCTTGTCGCGCCGGAGCCCGTCAGCACGTCGCCGAGCGCAGACCTCACGAACACCGGCAACGTCGCGCCCGGAGCTGCGCGCGGTCGACCCGGCGTGGCGAACGCCGTCGTCGCCGAGCCTCGCGCTATGCCGAGCCTCCGAGGAGATCGAGCGCCAACTCGCGCAATTCTTGGCCCAGCAGCCCGGGCTCGAAATCGTGAGCTTGTCGTCGATCCACTGCGGCGCGACGGCCTGCGAGATCGCGCTGACCGGCAACGAAGTCAATCCGCGCCACGTCGACGCGTACCACGACCTGTTTGACAATGGTGACCAGCGCGGGCGGGAACGACTTTCGAATCCGGTCCGCCGGCCTCGGTACACGCGAGATCGCGCCGGGCGCTCGTGAGTATGTGATCAGCTTCGAGTATCAGCCGCTCGTGGATCTCAGTGCCGACCCGCCGATCGCCGCCCGTCAGTACGCCGCGTGCGCAGCGGCTCTGGCGACGAGCGACCGAGAACCCGACGCCCGACGACATCGCGCGCTCTTCACCTCGACACATGCCGAGCACTACGTGGCGCTCGCAGCGAGCGTGCTCGGCGAACGCGCAGCGCGCGCGTCGGCGGCGGAGACGCGCGGAGGACCGGTGCTTCGCGATCTGCTTCTGAAGTCGGCTTCGGCCGCGCCGTGCTCAGACGCTTGCCGGCGTCGGCGGCGGCACGTTCTTCGGCGCGTGCCGCGCTCAGCATGTTCGCCGAGCCCGAAGTTGCCCTCGTGGCACGCGTACTCGTAGATCTCGTAACCCGGCTTGCTGTCGAGGTCGAACGCGGCGGTCCACGGCTGCGTGTACGTCTCGCGGATCGTTCACCGTGAACTCGTAGCGCAGCGTGTCGGCGTCGACGCGCCGCAGCCGCTCGACGAGCGTGAGGTTCTCGCTGTGCACGGCGCCGTTGCCGTTGCCGCCGAGGCCGGTGCGGTCGGTGAAGTTCGTCGTCTCGATGACGAGCGTGTCGCCGTCGAAGCGGCCGCGCGAGTCGCCCATCCACATGCTTGACGCCGCGCGCTCGCATGCGCGCTGCCGTCGAGCGGGATCACGCGCGCTTCGTGGATCATCTCGTTGCGGATCACGACGACACCCGGCGCCTGCACGATCTGCGTGCCGTTGCCGTAGATGACGGGAACGATCGAGCCGACGAGCCCGCGCGTGAGGCAGCGATCGTAGTTCGTGAAGTCGGTGTACGACGCCGGCAAGCCCGCGGCCGCGCTGCCCACGGCGCTCCGCGAGACGTTGCTGGCCCGCCGCGCGTCAGCTCCGGCAGCCGGCCGTTCGGCGGGTCGACGACGAGCGACGTCGCGCGCGACGGCACGTCGGGCCGCTCGAGCCAGTGGCGCGACGCGTTGATCGCGGACGGATCCTCGGCCGAGAACTCGCTCTCGGGCTGCGGGTTCTGGTCCTTCGCGATCTGCTCGTCGTTGGCGCGTTGACCTTCGCGGCGTACTCTTCGTCGGTGAGCTCGGCGCGCGTCGCCGAACTGTGCGGGCGCCTCGAACGGCACGCCGATCGAGTTGTCGCTCGTGTACGTGCCGCTGCAGATCGGGATCGCCCCACGGCGTGCGCGGGTACTCCGCGCACTCGCGACGGCCCGGCAACGCGCCGCTGCGGCCCCGCCGTCAACCCATCCAGCCGTTCTCATCGTCCGACTCCGTCGCCTTGCGTGCTCCGAATTGCCGAAGAGAATAAGCCTCGCCTCGCGTCGGAAAGCGCAGCGCTCCGTGGGTTTCTTGCAGACTCCCGGACTGCGCTATCGCGCGCGGCCTGCTGGTAGTATCGCGCTCGGATTCAGGGGTTCGTGCGGGGAGGCAGCCCATGCTGCTCGATCGATGACGCGGCGGTCGCGCTCGGCGCGACGCCGATTCGCAGACTATGTCCCGCCGCGTTGCTGCTCGCCGCTGGCGTTGCGCGCCTGCTCGCCGCCCGTCCGAAGACGCGCGAGCGGCAGCGCGGCGGCCAGACAGCCCGGCGGCAGCTTCGACTTCGAGGGCTGGGACCAGTACCTCGGCGGCGCCGACTCGTCGCAGTACTCGTCGCTCGAAGCAGATCGACAAGAGCAACGTCGGCCAGCCTCGAAGTCGCTTGGACGTATCGCGACCGACGAGAACTACCTCGTTCAACCCGCTCGATCGTCGGCAGCACGATGTACGTGCTCGCGAAGGGGCGCTCGATCGTCGCGCTCGACGCGGCGACCGGCCGCGAGCTCTGGGCGCACGCCAACGAAGGCGCGCAGTCGGCACGCGCGGCATGAACTATTGGCGCAGCCCCGACGGCAGCGAAGGAGCGCCTGCTGTACTTGAACGCCGGGCTACCTGACCGCGATCGACGCCAAGACCGGCGAGACGATCACGAACGTTCGGCGTCGACGGCCGCGTCGACTTGCGCATCGGGCTCGACGGCGACATCACGACGATCCGCGCGCTGCAGACCAGCAATCCCGGGCCGAATCTTCGAGGACTTGATCATCATGTCGCTGCCGGCCGGCGGCGGCGGCTACGCGTCGGCGCCGGCCGACATTCACGCGTACGACGTTCGCACCGGCGCGCTGCGCGTGGATCTTCCACAACGTGCCGCGCCCGGCGAGTTCGGCGCCGACACGTGGCCGCGAGGCCGGCCTCGGCAACTACGGCGGCGTGCACAACTGGAGCGAGATCGACGGTCGACGAGGAGACTCGGCATCATCTACATCCCGACCGGCACGGCGCGCTACGACTTCTACGGCGGCAATCGCCACGGCGACGAATCTGTTCGGCAACAGCCTGCTCGCGCTCGACGCGCGCAGCGGCAAGCGCCTCTGGCACTTCCAGACGATCCATCACGATCTCTGGGACTACGACTTGCCGACGGCGCCGAAGCTGCTGACCGATCGTGCACGACGGCGTGATCGATCCGACGTCGTCGCGCAGGCCGAGCAAGCAGGGCTTCGTCTACGTCTTCAATCGCGTCACCGGCGCGCCGCTCTGGCCGATCGAAGAGCGGCCGGTGCCGCAGTCCGACACGCCGGGCGAGATGAGCTGGCCGACGCAGCCGTTCCCGACGGCGCCGCCGCCGTTCGCGCGCCAGTCGTTCACCGAAGCCGACATCAACCCGCATCATCTCGGCAGAGGATCAAGCGAAGGTGCGCGAGTTGCTGCGCACTGGCGCGCAACGAAGGCCTGTTCACGCCGCCGAGCCTGCAAGGCACGGTCATGCTGCCGGGACACAACGGCGGCGCGAATTGGGGCAGCTCGGCCGTCGGACCCGCATGAACGGCCGGCTGTCTACGTCGTCTCGAAAGAGCTGCCGACGACGGCGAATCTGCGCGCGCCGCAGCCGTCCCGCGCCCGGCGCGACGCCCGGCCCCGGCGGCCCGCCGCGCGGCGCGCACGGCGGCGGCGGCAACCGCCCGCCGCAGCTGCCGCCGCCGAACGCGGGCCCGGACTTCATTCCGTACACCGCGCCGGCCGACTTCATGATTCCAGCCGAGCACGGGTCTGTCGGCGCTCGGTCCGCCGTGGTCGCAGATCACGGCGTACGACCTGAACAAAGGGCACGATCCTCTGGCAGATCCCGAACGGCGACGTCGCGAGCCTCGCGCGCGCAAGGGCATCACGGGCACGGGCAGCCATGCGCCGCGCGGCGGCGTCGTCGCCACGGGCGGCGGCCTGCTGTTCATCGGCACGTCGTCGGATCGCAAGTTCCGCGCATACGACGCCGACACGCGGCAAGGTGCTCTGGAGCTACGACCTGCCGGCCGCGACGGAAGGCGTGCCCGGCCGTGTACTCCGTCGGCGGCAAGCAGTACGTCGCGATCGCGGTCGGCGGCAATGGATTGTTCAGCCAGGGCCTCGATCAACCCGAGCCCGGCCCCGGGTCAGTACATGGTGTTCGCGCTCGGCAGCAGCAATCAATGAGCAGTGACGAATGGGAGAGCGATCGATGCGCAGTTGACGAGTCTGGCAGTGGCGGTCAGTGGCGCTCGGCGCGAGCGGCGGTCGTCTCGCCGACGACGCGGCGGCGTTGCGCGAGAGCGCAAGACCGCGCTGCGATCGAGGCGTTGATGTGGCGCTACGTGCGCGCGCTCGACACCGATGGACGCCGATGGCTACGCGGCCGTGTTCACGGAAGACGGCGCGTTCGGCAGCGGCAGCACTCAGCAGCAAGGCCGCGCCGAGCATGAAGGCAGATGGTCGCCGACTTGAAGAAGACGCGCGACGAGCGCGCGGCCGCCGGCACGCCGAGCGCGCCGATGTATCACGTCATCGCGAATCACCAGATCGACGTTCACGGGCGCGAACGAGGCGCGCTACGACTCGTATTGGATGACGGTCTTCGGCGCGGTCGGGCCCGAGCACGCCCGTGCGCGTCGCGGCCGCCGGGCGCGGCGTCGACCAGCTCGTGCGCGTCAACGGGCAGTGGCTCATCAAGAACCGTGAACGTCGCGCCGCAGTGAGCGGCGGTTGGCTCGAAATGATCCCTCCGCGGAGGGATTCTGCCCTGTTCTGTGCAAAATCCTCGGCGGAGGATTTCTATCACGCAAGGACCGTACCCCGCACTCGCACGCTTCGGTCTAGCGCTGAGCCGCCGACGAGCGGCGTATGAGCGCCGATGAGCGGCCAGAACCGACCGGCGGTAGCCCTGAGCCGACGGCTGACCTCGACGCTGCGCTCTGCCGTCGGCCGTAAACTGCCTCCATCGGCAGCGTCTCGCGCTGCGAGCGGAGAACGGCGATGCCAGGCACGCTACCTCACACGCAAGACGGCTTTGCGCAAACGGTCGCGGAGCAGCACTTTCGCGAGCAGCTCGGCGACGACGACGGCCGCGCACGATGATCCGACGACGCTGAAGTTCGACGGCAAGGTCGCGGTCAGCAGACGAGGACGCGGGCAGCGACCCGTACAACCGGACCGGTCGAGTTCGACGGCTGGTCGTCGCTGAAATCCGCTGCAGAGCGCGGCGCTCGCGGCGCTCCGCTACTCCATCGAACTCATCGGCGCGCTCAGCGCGTCCGCATCTGCGCGTAGAGCTTGTCGTAGAGCTCGAGCCGCGCCTTCGCCGGCAACGTCTCCGAGCTCGGCTCGGCGTCGAGAATGATCGCGCGATCGCTCCCGCCGACCTTGATGCTCTTGCCACGTCGGCAGCCCGGAACCGTTCGGATTGCCGCTGCGCGCGAAGTTCACCCAGTACGACGACATCTGATCCGCGACCTTCGGGTCGGGCGCCGACGCGGCCGACGAGCGTCGGCTCGTCGGTCGGGAACAGCGGCGCCGTAGCCGAGGTTGTTGAACACGTACGGGAGCTCGGACGCGTGCGCCGCCGGGAACGGCGGCTGCCCCGCGGGGCCGGGCGGGTTCTGCGCGAAATAGAAGAGCCACGCCTGCCGGCCTACGCTGCTTCTGATAGTCCGCGAACAGCCGCATGTGCCAGAACGCGCCGTCGTTGGAGCTGTCGGCTGCGACTTGCTCGCTTCCTCGTCGGTCGCGTGCGGATACAGCCTCAGGAACTCGTCGGCGAAGGTCGCCCCAGCGCCGCGCGCGCTCGCTGCTCGAATTGCTCAGGCGTCGCGTTCTGCGGCGCGAACGACAAGTCGTCCTTGTTGGAGCCGACGAGCACGTCGACGGCGTTCTGCCGGCCGGCCGCGAACACGTCGACGGATCCTCCGGGATGACCCAGCCGTCGACGATCATGCCGGCGCTGCGGAACTTCGCCGTGACGTCGGCCGTCGACATCGCGCGCAGCTGCTCGAGCGTCGTGACGCCGGCGTCCGTCGCGGCCTTGCGTCCGCCTCCTGCCGCGCGCGCGCGTGCGCATTGCCGGCCGACGGGCCCGAGCCCCATCCACGCGCCGCTCTGCGCCGATCGCGCGGTGAAACAGGCCTTTCGTCTTCGGGCGACGCGACGAGCGACGCCGATCGCCATCGCGCCGGCCGACTGACCGAACACCGTCACGTTGCTCGGATCGCCGCCGAACGCCGCGATGTTGCTCTGCACCCAACGCAGCGACGCGAGCATGTCCATGAGGCCGTAGTTGCCGGACGCCTTGTGCGGCGACTCGGCGGTCAACGCGGGATGCACGAAGAAGCCGTACGGCCCGAGCCGATAGTTCATCGTGACGACGACCACGCCTTTGCGCGCGAGCGCGTCGCCGTCATAGAGCGGCATCGGAGCCCGCGCCTTCGGTGAACGCGCCGCCGAAGAAATACACCATCACGGGCCGGCGTTCGTTCGCGGCCGCGCGCCGGTCCAGACGTTCAGATACAAGCAGTCCTCGCCGAGCGGCGGCGAGTCCGGCAGCGACGGCGATGTTGAGCCGCGCCTGCGGGCCCTTGGCCGGCACCGTCCGGCTGAATGCAGACGTTGCCGAACTTGCTCGCGTCGCGCACGCCGTCCCACTTCGCGACGGGCTGCGGCGCCTGCCAGCGCAGCGCGCCGACCGGCGGCGCCGCGAACGGAATGCCTTTGAACGCGCGCACGCCCGGCGACGACTCGACGCTGCCGCCGAGCAGGCCCGCATCGAGCTTCGACGGGCTCCGCGAGCTGCCGCGGTCGCGGCCGCGGCACTGCAGCGCGCGGACGCCGACCGCAGCAGCGACCTGCGGCCAGCGCAGCGCCGGCGACCGCGCGATCGCAGCGCTCATGTTGCTGACCTTCGCCGCTTGGGCGCGCTCGTAGCGCGAAGTGACGATGAAGTTGCGCACGGCGGTGTTGTCCTCGTGGCAGGCGTACTCGAAGAACTGATAGCTGTCGTCGCGCTGCATCGGATAACGCGCCTTCCACGGCTGCGTCAGCACCTCGGGATCCTCGACGTACATCTGCGTACTCGAATCGTGTCGTCGTCCGTGCGCGTGAAACGCTCGGTGATCTTCATGTTCGTCGTCGTCGGCGTGTCGCCGCGCGGCGAGCCCGGGATGCCGACGTTCGTCATGCCGCCGACGCCGTTGAAGTTCGTCGTCTCGACGACGAGCGTGTTGCCTTCCGAAGTGGCCGCGCGACTCGCCCATCCACTGCTTGATCGCCGGGTCGAGCGTGCGCGCGGCCGTCGACGCGGAATCGACGCGCGCCTCGTGGATCATCTCGAGGCGAATCGACGACGTAGCCCGGCGCCTGCATGATCTCGATGCCGTTGTTGTAGTTGAACGGGAACATCGACGGCGGCAAGCCGCGCGTGATGCAGCGATCCCACGTGTCGAAGTCCGTGCGGCTTGTCGAACGCCGTGCCGCTCCAGCTGCTGCTCATCTTCGACGCGAGCTCCTTGCCGCGCTCCGTGAGCTCGGGGAAGCGGCCGTTCGTCGGCTCGACGAGCAACGACGTCAGCCGTGCCGCGTCGTCGCTGTGGCTCGCCTCGGCCCAGTGGCCCATGCCCATCTTGTTGCTCTTGATCTCTTCCTGATAACGCTCGTCGCGCGCGGCGAGACGCTGCCTGCGTCGCGGCGTACTCTTCGTCGGTGAGCTCATCGCGATCGCCGTAGATCGGGTTGCCTTCTGTCGACGGGGCGTTGGAACGGCGTGCTGATCAAGTTGATGATCGGCCACATGCCCTGCAGATCGGGATCGCCCCACGCCGTGCGCGGCTGCCGCCAGACGCGTCGGCAGCGGCCGCCGCTGTCGTGCTCGAGCGCCGGTCGGACGCCGACTGCGCGAGCAGCGCGGCGAGCGCAACGCTGCCGCCGCCAGCCAGACACCGAACGCGATGATCCGCTCGCTCATCTGCAACCTCCAAAGCCCGCTCGGCGCATTCAGCCGACCGCGCCACTGCCGCGATGCCGGAGCCGACGCAACCGAAGTTCCCTTCGCAGACGCCGCAGCATACGCAGCCGATACGACCGCTCCGGGCCGCGGAACGCCCGCGGCAGGAATCGTACGGCGAGCGCGTCGAGGACATCGGCGCTGGGCACGGTGTATCGTACGCAGCCGAGCGCGTCGCGCGGTGTCACGGGGAGCGATCATGCAAGCTGTTTACGAGTGCATCGCGGCGTTGCGTCGACTGCTCGCGCTCGCCGGCTGTGCGGTCGAGGCGCCGCAACCAGCGGATCCGGCGCGCCGGCCGCGGCACCGCGCACCGCGCGACGACGTCGCCCCGGGTGACTGGCCGCTCGATCAATCGCGACCTCAGCGCGAACCGCTATTCGCCGTTGACCGAGATCACTGCCGGCGAACGTCGCGAACCTCGACATCGAGCTGGACCCATCAGCTCGGCGGCAACTCGACCGCCGTGCCGATCGTCGTCGGCGGCGTCATGTACGTGCCGAGCCGCGACCGCGTCGTCGCGCTCGACGGCGACACCGGCGCGCATGGTCTGGGCAGTACGTGCTGCCCGCACCGCCGCTCCGCCGCGCGAGCGCCGCGGCGCCGCCTGCGCCGCCGGTGCCGGCGGTCGGCGGCGGCGGCGGACCGACGGCGTCGACGCGCGGTGTGAGCTACTGGGCCGGCGACGGCACGCTCGCCGCCGCGCATCCTGTTCATGAGCCGCGCGAACCTGATCGCGCTCGACGCCGCGACCGGGCACGCCGGCCGCGGGCTTCGGCACGAACGGCGCCGTCGACGTCGGCGTTCCGTACGGCGGCACGCCGACGATCTATCGAGAACGTCGCGATCATCGGCGCGGCGAGCGGCGAAGTGCCGCAGGGTCCGCCCGGCAATCCGCGCGCGTTCGACGTGCGCACCGGCGCGAAGCTCTGGGAGTTCCAGACCGTGCCGCGCGCCGGGCGAGCCGTTCAACGACACGTGGGGCAACGGCTGGGAGGATCGCGGCGGCACGAACATGTGGGGCTTCGCTGCGCCGATCGACGCCGAGCGCGGCATCGCGTATCTGCCGATCGCGGGACCCGCGGCGAACTACTACGGCGGCGACCGCCCGGGCAACAACGCGTTCGGCGAACTCGATCGTCGCGGTCGACGCGCAGACCGGCAGTACCTGCTGGCACTTCCAGACCGTGCATCACGATCTGTGGGACATCGACATGCCGTCGGCCGGCGCGCTTGTTCGAGCTTCGTGCAGCAACGGCACGCGCGATGCCGGCGATCGCGCAGGTCGGCAAGTCGAGCGTACTTCTACGTGCTCGAATCGCGCGACGGGCAAGCCGCTGCATCGACGTCGAGGAGACGCCGGTGCCGAAGGGCGACGTGCCGACCGAGTGGTACTCGCCGACGCAGCCGATTCCCGGTGCGCCCGCCGCCGCTCGCGCGCGTGAGCTTCAGCGACGAGACCGATCTCGTGCGGCCGGAAGACACGACGCCCGAGCACGCGGCCGCGTGCCGCGACTTCATGGAGCGCAGCGGCGGCTTCTACAACGCGGGCCGTTCACGCCGTTCATGTACAAGGCGCCCGACGCGCCGCCGAAGTCGACGATTCAGTTCCCGGGCGGCACGGGCGGCGTCAACTGGGGCGGCATCGCCGATCGATCCGACGACGCGGCTTCGTCTTCGCCGACGTCGCACGACGGCGCGCTCGTCGGTTGGGTGCAGGACAAGGACCCGAACGTCACGTACAGCTTCGAAGCCGTCGGCTCGAAGCAGCCGTACGATCGCGCGAGCATCAACGGCGTCGGCCCGTTCTTCACGTTCAGCGCGCCGCTCAGCGGTCAAGTACGACGCAGAACGGTCAGGCCCGTCGGTCCGAGCGCGCCGTGCCAGCGTCCGCCGTGGGGCAAGCTCGTCGCCGTCAACGCGCAACACGGGCGAGATCGCCTGGGAGAGCGTCGCTCGGCTTGAACGAGAGCTTGCCGGAAGGCAAGCAGCTCGTCGGCAGCGCCGGCAGCGCCGGGCCCGACGCGTGACGGCGGGCGGCGTCGTGTTCGTCGGCGCCACGAGCGATCGCGCGCTTCCGCGCGTTCGACGCGCAAGACCGGCAACGAGCTCTGGAGCGCGACGCTCGCGAACAACGCCGGCGCGAACCCGATGAGCTACGCCGGGCACGCAGCGGCAAGCAACGCGTCGCGATCGTCGCCGGCGATACCGTCAACGTGTTCGCTCTTGCCGTGAGCGGAAGACATGACGCCGCAGAGACGTTCACTTATCATTCGCGCGCTAGACCATCTCGCAGAGACAACGTAGGGATTCTGCATGCAGCTCCACAAGAAGATCGCACTGACGGCCATCGCCGCGGCAGCCGTCTATCGCGCGCCGCGCCGAGCTTCGCGCAGCAAAGTCGGGCGCCGGCGAGCACGTCCCGCGCGCATCGCCGGCCAGCCGAACATCAACGGCGTCTGGCAGGCGATGAACACGCGCGAACTGGAACCTCGAGGCGCATTCGGCGCGAAGCTCGGACGAGTTCTGGGCGCTCGGCTCGCTCGGCGGCGATCCCGGCGGGCCAGAGCGTCATCGACGGCGACGGCAAGATCCCGTATCTAGCCGGAGGCGCTCGCGCAGCGCGACGAGAACCGCGCCGGCTGGCCGAAGTCCGATCCCGAGACGAGCTGCTACCTGCCCGGCATTCCGCGCGCGACGTACATGCCGTTTCCGTTCCAGATCGTCCAGGGCGGCGGCAACATCCTGTTCGTCTACACGTACGCGAGCGCGAACCGCGCTCGTGAACATGGGCGAGCCGATCGCGAGCCGCCCGTCGACACTTGGATGGGCCAGTCGAACGGCCGCTGGGACGGCGACACGCTCGTCGTCGAGACGACCGGCTTCAACGACATCGACGTGGCTCGACCGCGCCGGCAACTACCACAGCGAGTGCGCTGAAGGTCACGGAACGCTTCACGCCCGTCGACGAGAATCACATGCAGTACTCGGCGACGATCGAGGACGCCGAACGTGTTCTCGCGGCCGTGGACGATCAGCATGCCGCTGTACCGGCACATCGAGCCGAACGCGCAGATCCTCGAGTTCAAGTGCGTGCCGTTCGTCGAGGAGCTGCTTTACAAGGACCTGGAGCTGCCGCAGCAGCAATCAGGCCGAATCACAGGATTTGCCAAGCGGATTGCCGCAGGCGCGGACGACCCGAGAACGAGATAAACTAGACAGCTAGATCGGTTCTACCGAGAACCTTGAGGAGACTGACGATGCGAACGAAACTAATCAGCCTGGTCGCGGGCGTCGGGCTGTCGCTGACGGCGGCGGTACCGGCACTCGCGCATCACTCCTTCGCCGCGGAGTTCGACGCGAACAAGCCCGTCACGATCGAGGGCACCGTCAAGGAGTTTCGCTGGGTCAACCCGCACTCGTGGCTGCACATCAACGTGACGAAGCCCGACGGCACCGTCGAAGAGTGGGCCGTCGAAGGCGGCGCGCCGAGCGCGCTGCTGCGCCGCGGCTGGACGCGCGACACGTTGCCGCCCGGCACGAAAGTCACGGTGCAAGGCTTCATGTCGAAGGACGGCGCGCTGCGCGCGAACGCGCCGCGACATCACGTTCCCCGACGGCAAGAAGATGTTCATCGGCTCGTCGGGCACCGGCGCGCCGGACGAGCGCACCCCAGTAACGACGTCCGCGGTAGCGTTCAGTGATGAGTCCAACCGGGGGCCTGCGCCCCCGGTTGCGTTTTAGGCGGCTAGCGTTGCTGCGCGCCGTCGAGCGTCGCGCGCGCAACTCCGGCGGCAATCCCAGGCGCGCGCGCGAGCGCGTCCAGATACGCGCGCTCGGCCGGCTCGTCGGGATCGATCGCGAGCCGCGCGGCGAGATAGAGCTCTGCGCCCTGCTCCGGCGTCGTCGGCGGCACTCGCGAGGCTCGTAGAGATCGACGTCGTGCGTCAGCAGATCGAAGACGTAGGCCTTGGCGTCGGCGTCGAGACCGAGCCGCTCCACCTCGGCGAACAAGCCGGCGCTGCTCCGCCGCGTCGATGTGGCCGTCGGCCTTCGCGGCGCCGACCATCGCGCGCACGAGCGCGAGCTCGAACGGGCTGCCGTCGGCGGCCGCGGCTGCGCGTGCGGCAGTCGCGTGCGGGCGCGACAGTCGCCGGCGGCGGCAGCGTCGCGGCCGCCCTGCTGCTGGTGCTGGTAGTTCTGATACGCCTGCAGCGCGAGCGCGCCCAGCGCCGCGCGCGCCGTAGCCGAGCAGGCCGCCGACCGCGGTGTCGCTGCCTCCGCCCAGCAGCAGCCGAGCAGCCCGCCCGCGACGGCGCCGCCTGCGAACGCGTTCGAGCCTTGCTGTCGCGTCGAGGCGGTCGACGATCTCGCGGCCGCGCGCTGCGCGCGTTGCCGGCCGCGGTGGAGCCGAGGACCTGCTCGAGAAGCTGTTTCGGATCGATCATGTCACTTACCTCCGTTCGAGTCGTGCGGCATTCGCTCGCGAGCCGCTGCCATGACGTCCGCGAGCGCCGGCGGCCGCGGCCCGCCCGTCGCCCAGTCGAGCAGCTCGACCGTGTGCACGACGGGCAACGCCGGCGCCGGCCGCGAGCTGCGTGATGCAGCCGACGTTGCCCGTCGCGACGACGTCGGCGCGCGTGCGCGCGACGTGCGCGAGCTTGCGCTCGCGCAAGCGCGTCGCAAGCTCCGGGCTGCAGAACGTTGTAAGTCCCCGCCGAGCCGCAGCAGAGATGCCCTTCGGCGATCTCCTTGACTGCGAATCCGGCGGCCGCGAGCAGCGCGGCGCGGCGGCTGCTCGACCTTCTGCCCGTGCTGCATCGAGCACGCCGAATGATAGGCGACGGTGAGCTTGGCGCGCGCCGCGCACGACGGCGGCAAGCCGAGCTCGGCCAGCAGCTTCGGTGACGTCGCGCGCTTTGGCGGCGACGGCCGCGGCGCGCGACGCGAGCTGCGCGTCGTCGCGAAACACGTAGCCGTAGATCCTTGACGTGCGTGCCGCAACCCGAAGCGTTCGCGACGATCGCGTCGAGGCCGGCGCCGTCGAGCTCGGCGTGCAGCCGCTCGACGAGCGCGGCCGCCAAGCGCGTTCGCGCGCGCTCCTTGCCCAGGTGATGCACGAGCGCGCCGCAGCAGCCGTCGACGCTCGACGACCTCGACGCCGCAGCGCTCGAGCAGGCGAATCGTCGCGGCATTGATCTCGGGCGCGATGACGGTCTGCACGCAGCCCGTGACGAGCGCGACGCGCTTGCGCGCGCGGCGCGAGCGCGCGCGGGCTCGGCGTTCGCGACTGCTCGGCCCGCGTCGCGCGCCGGCGCGGCGCGAGCTCGAGCATCGCGCGCAGCGGCGCCGGCAGACAGCGCGCGCGAACGGCCGCGACGAGCGGCCGCGGCCAGCGCTGCGCGCACGCGCCGCGGATACGGCAACACCGGCGGCGAGCGCGGCGCGCAGCCAACGCTCGCGCAAGCGGCCGGCGGTACGTGCTGCTCGATGTGCACGCGCGCGTGATCGATCGAGATGCTGGTAGTGAACGCCCGACGGGCACGTCGTCATGCACGAGAGGCAGCTCAAGCAGCGGTCGACGTGCTGCACGACGTCGGCCGTCGCGGGCCGGTCGTTCTCGAGCATGTCCTTGATCAGGTAGATCCGGCCGCGCGGGCTGTCGAGCTCGTCGCCGAGCAGGACGTACGTCGGGCACGTCGCCGATGCAGAAGCCGCAGTGCACGCACTTGCGCAGGATCGGCTCGCTGGCGGCGACGGCGGGGTCGCTCGAGCTGGCGGGCGTGAAACGAGTCTGCACGGCGCGTCCTTCAGCCCATGCGGCCGGGATTCAGAGATGCCGCGCGGATCGAACGCGCTGCGCAACGCGCGCGGCGGCGCAGCGACGGCCGGCGCTTGCGGCTGGAACACGGGCGTCGCGGCGCGGGCCGCGGCCGGCGCCTTGAGCAGCGTCGCGTGCCCGCTCGTCAGCGCGCCGCGCACGCGCGCGCGTCGACGCTCGTCGAACGCCGGCGAGGATCAGCCCGCCGCCCCAATCGAGCGAGATAACGATCGGCGTCGAGCCGCTCGAGCACGCGCAGCGCGTCTGCCGGCGGCACCGAGATGCGCCAGACGACGGGGCTCGCCGCGAGCGCCGACGGCGCTCGCCGATGCGCGTGCCAGCAGCTCGCGCGACGCGTCGCCCTCGAGCGACGTCGTGCGGCGTCGCAACGCAGCTCGTCGCAGAGCGCGCGCGTGCGCGCTTCGACGGACGCCGCGAACCCTTCGAGCCGCAGCAGGCTGCCGCGCTCGGGATCGACACGCCGCCGCCGACACGTCGTGCGGCGAGCGCAGCGCCGCGCCGAGCAGCGCGAGGCACTCGCCGGTCGAGCCGGCCGCGACGACGAGCGTCCGGTCGAGCTCGGGCGCCGGCGCGACGCGTAGCGTGACCTCCGTCAGCACCGCCGAGCGTGCCCCACGAGCCCGCCAGCAGCTTCGGCAAGTCGTAGCCCGTGACGTTCTTGACGACCTTGCCGCCGGCCTTGAACGGCTCGCCGCGGCCGGTGACGGCGTCGAAAGCCCAAGAAGTGATCGCGCGCAGCGCCGGCCGTCACGCGCCGCGAGCCGGCGAGGTTCGCGGCGAGCACGCCGCCGATCGTCTGCGGCCAACGGCGTCGACGGCCCGCAGCAGCGTGCCGAAATCCGGCGGCTCGAACGCGAGCCGCTGCGCGTGCGCCGCGAGCGCGCGCTCGATCGTCGCGAGCGGCGTCGCGGCGCTGCGCCGTCAGCACGAGCTCCGCCGGCTCGTAGCTCACGATGCCGGCGAGCGCGCCAAGGTCGAGCAGCATCGCGCGTCGACGGGCTGGCCGATCTGCCGCTTCGAGCCGCCGCCGACGGGCTCGAGCGGCCGCGCGGCGCCGGCGACGATCGCCGCGACGTCCGCTGCGTCGCGCGGGACGAGCCGCGCGCTTTCGACGTCTCGGCGCTCATGCGCTCAGAATCGCGGCAGGTGCGCGAAGCGCTCCGCGCCCGCGTGCACGTGCTCGCGCCCCTGCTCGGCGCAGCGGCGCAGCGTCGGGATAGACCTTGCCGGGATTGAAGCGCACGTCGGGATCGAACGCGTGCTTCACGCGATGCTGGACCTCGAGATCCGTCGGCGTCGAACTGATACGTCATGAGATCGCGCTTCTCGAGGCCGACGCCGTGCTCGCCGGTCAGCACGCCGCCGACGTCGACGCAGAGCTTCAGGATCTCGAAGCCGAACGCCTCGGCCTTGCTCGAGTCTCGCCGGGCACGTTGGCGTCGTAGAGGATCAGCGGGTGCAAGTTGCCGTCGCCGGCGTGGAAAACGTTCGCGACGCGCAGCCCGTAGCGCTGCTGCATCTCCGACCATCGCGCGCAGCACGCGCGGCAGCTCGCGGCGCGGAATCGTGCCGTCCATGCAGTAGTAGTCCGGGCTCAATGCGGCCGACGGCCGGGAACGCGGCCTTGCGCCCGGCCCAGAACGCGAGCCGCTCGCGCTCGCTCGTCGAGACGCGAATGCCGCGCGCCGCGTTGCGCGCCGCGATCGCGCGCACGCGCTCGATCAGGTAGTCGACCTCGACGGCGGGCCCGTCGAGCTCGACGATCAGCAGCGCCTCGACGTCGAGCGGATAGCCGACGTTGACGAACGCTTCGGCGGCGTGAATCGCGGGCTTGTCCATCATCTCCATGCCGGCCGGGATGATGCCGTCGCCGATGATCGCCGCGACGCAGGCGCCGGCCGATCTCGACGCTCGTCGAAACCGATCAGCAGCGCGCGCGCCGTCTGCGGCCGCTTCAGGATCCGCACCGTCACCTCGGTGACGATGCCGATGCAGGCCTTCCGAGCCGACGATGAGGCCCGAGCAGATCGTAGTGGCCGCTGTCGAGATGCTTGCCGCCGAGCCGCACGACCTCGCCTTGCGGCGTCACGAGCTCGACGCCGAGCACGTTGTTCGTCGTGAGGCCGTACTTCAGGCAATGCACGCCGCCGGAGTTCTCGGCGACGTTGCCGCCGATCGTGCAGGCGATCTGGCTCGACGGATCGGGCGCGTAGTAGAAGCCCTCGCCGGCGACGGCGTGGCTGATGCGCGAGATTCGTGACGCCGCTTTGCGCGACGACGCAGCGGTTCGCGTAGTCGATGTCGAGGATCTGGTTGAACTTGCCCAAGCCGACGACGATGGCGTCCTGCGGCCGGGATCGCGCCGCCCGACAGCGACGTGCCCGCGCCGCGCGGCACGATCTTGACGCCCTCGCGGTCCGCGAACTGCAGGATCGCCGCGACCTCGGCCGTCGTCTCGGGCAGCACGACGGCGAGCGGCCGGCGCCGGTACGCCGTCAGCGCATCCGTCTCGTAGGCCGCGAGCCGCACGTCGTCGTCGATGACGTTGCCGGGCGCGACGAGCGCCGCGCAGCGCGCGCACGATGCCGCCGCGCCGCTCGATTACGCCCCATCCGGATCCGGCAGGCAAATCATTGGAACCGCGCTTCATCTCCGCCCGGTAGGCGCGCTCGCCCGTGTGCTCGCGCGCGCCGCTGATCGTCAGCGTGCTGTCCGTCAACGTCCCGTCGCGGTGTTGCGGAACGCGCGGCCGCCGTTGGCTTGACCTCTTCGTCCCACGCCGCGTCGTGCACGACGAAGAACGACACGCGCTCGCCGTCGACGACGACGATCTCGGCGAGCTTGAACTCGCGGCCCGGTCGCGGCCTCGACGGACGCCGCCGGACCACGCGTTGCCCGCCACGCGGTCGAACGAGAACACGCAGCGGCCGTCCGTCGTCCACTTCCTCGGTCAAGTCGGCGGCAAGCGCCGACGCGAGCGGCAACACCGAGAGCAGCGCGGCGGCCGCAGTGAGCGATGAGCCTTCGCAGCATGTTCGTCACTCCGAGTCGCGACCTAGGCCTTGCGCAAATGCTTCGGCCAGATTCCGTAGCGGCCTGCCGACAGGATGCCATTCGGATCGACGGCGTCCTTGATCTTCTCCTGCAGCTTCCGCAGCGCGTGATCGTTGAACGAGTACGCTGCCGCGCACTCGTCCATGAACGCCGTGTGCGTCCGGTACTCGCCCCAGCCGTGCTCGGCCGCGACCTCGACGAGCTTGCTCGAACGTGCGGCGCACGGCCTGGTTCGATGGCGACGATCGGGCATCACATAGAACATGCAGAGGATCACGAACGTGCGCGGGTGGTACGACTGCGGGAACACGAGCAGCGCGACGTCGGTGCCGAACTCCTGCAGCACGCGCTGGAACACGCGCTGCGACTCGATGACGGCCTCGCCGCGCATCGGAATCACCGGCGAGAACCCCAGGTGGCCGCGCGTCGCCGGCCCGAAGTTCGAGCGCGCGCCGATCGAGAACGTCTCGAGCGTCGGGATGCCGAGATCCTGCGGATCGCGGACGGCGGCCTTCTGCTCGGCCGTGATCGGGGAAAACGGTAGAACGCGCCGTCGCGAACGCGCGCGCCGGGAATCGACGCAGAGCCGCCGCGCGCGTGTACTCGAGCTGCGCGCGCACGACTTCCTCGGGCCCGTAGAACTTGAAGATGTTCGAGTAGAACGGCACGCTCGCGCTCGCGCGCGAACGCGTTCGAGCTTCGCGATGTCGGCCGCGGCTGTCGCTGGCGAGCGCCGCGCGCAGCTCTGGATTCGCCGCCGCGGCAAACCGTATCGGCGACTGCAGGTTCGTGCCGGCGTTCTGCAAGCCCGTGTTCATCAGGTAATTCATGTGGTCGACGAGCGGGATGATGTCGTCGTGGCCGAACACGCTCGACCGTGCAGTCGACGTAGGCCTCGGGCTGCGGGCATGAGCCACACGCCCATCTTCGTGACGACGCCGAAGTTCGACTGCGAGAACGATGCCGTCGAGGTACGGGCCCGAAGCCGTACTTGAACTGCTGCCAGGTCTCGCGAGCTCGGCAGCGCGCCCATGCCGGTGCGCACGAGCTCGCCGTCGCCGGTCACGACCTCCAGGCCGCAGTGCGCGTCCCAGTGATCGCGGTACGGGTTCATCGTGTAGCCGACGCCGTGATCGAGCGCGTTGCCGACGACGCTGCCCCAGCCGGGATCGGGGCAGTCGATCCAGAGCTTGAGGCCGCGCTCCTGCGATGTGGCGATAGAGATCGAAGTAGCTGACGCCGGGCTCCACGAGCGCGTAGGCGTTGCGCTCGTCTGACCTCGAGGATGCGGTTCATGCGCTTCAGATCGAGCGACGACGCTGCCGGACAACGCCGGCGCCGAGCCGCCGTAGCCCAGGTTGCGGCCCGTCGAGATCGGGTAGAGCGGAATGCGGAACTCGTTGGCGATGCGGACGATCTCCTGCACCTGCTCCGCCGAGTCCGGCGCCACGGCGGCCGACGCGACCTTCTCCTCGGCCTCGCTCCAGAGCGGCGAGTAGGCGTCGCGGTAGAGCGCCGACGTCCTCGTCGCTCGTGAACACCCAATCGGCGCCGACGACGGACTTGAAACGGGCGAGCGCCCGCCTCAAATCCCTGCTCGCTGACCACCCGGTGGTACGCTCATGCGTCCGCTCCGGAAATCTCAGGGACGAGACTCGCCTGGCGGGAGCCAAATGGCAATCGTGCCGAATGAACCTATTGCGCCCGCGTCCGAGACTACATCGTCGAGGCGAGCAGCGACGTCGAGAGGACTCGCATGCATGAGGCAACGGCAGCATTCTCAAGCGGTCCGCCGCGGCCTTCGCGCCGCACTGCTGGTCGCGGCCGCGCAGGCGGCTCCTGGCACCGCGCAGGCGAGGACGCAGAGGCCACGGACGCGCCGCAGCGGCCCGCGTCTGCCTCGCCTCACCCGATGATCCGATCGAACGAAAATCCTCAACGGCAAGAACATCGTGTTCGTCACGCGCACGACGACACGATCTATTCCAACGAGCTGCCGAAGCAATGCCCGAAGCTTGAAGCGCAGCAGCTTGGTGAACTTACGGCATCGCGAAGCGGCCGGCTCTGCGCCGGCGACGCCTTCCAGGTCTTGTGGACGGTCGCCTTCGGCGATTACGTGCCCGCCTCCCTGTGCCGGCTCGGGAGCTTCGTTACCGATCACCGCGGCCGAGCCTCGAGGATCTCGTGACGATGACAGCGGAGGACGGGACCGTCGCCGCACGCGCCGGCGCGCAGCACGCGCAGCGTGACGACTGAGCAAGTCGAGACGCCGCCGCGCTACAGAACCGGCGGCGCCGGCACCGGCTGAATAGCGCTCGCAGGCGGGCTCACACGTCAGGCGACAGGCGTGCCTTTCTCGACCCACGACAAAGACGGCGGGGCATCGCTGCCCGCCGTCCATCTCTCCCGACCTAGAGCAGGTTAGAGGCTCATCTTGACGCCGAGGTACGCACGACGCCCGAGGTGTCGAAGAAGTCCGCACGAGTCACCTCGCGCGTTGTTGTCGCCCGGCTGAGCGCCGACGATCAGCGGATCCTCGTCGAGCAGGTTGTCGATGCCCATGCGCAGGTCGATCTTGTCGGTTCAGCGGCGTAGCCCGCGAACAGGTTGAACAGCCTGGTACAGTCGACCGGGAACACCAGCGTGGTCGGGTTGCGCGCCGCCGACTCGTCCTTGATGTCGGGCAGATAGCGCCACTGCACGACCGACGTTGGCTTTGCCGCCGCCGAAGTTGTACCCGAACGGTGTTGGTCATCTTCCACTCTGTACTGACCGCCCTCCGTCGGGGCACCCACTGGTGCCGAGCGCGTCGAACGGAACCGTGCGTCGGCGCGTCCTGCACGACGTACTCGTCGAGGAACGTCAACAACGAGTTGACGAAGAACGAGCCGCCGTCGCCGACGTCCTTGCGATCCAGTTGACGCTGCATGTCGAGGCCCGAGGTCATCAACGCACCCGTGTTGATGAACGGCGCGTCGACCGACGAACGCTCGCCTGACGTGACGTTGCGCAGGATCATCACGGGCAGTACGGGTTGCCGTCGTACGACAGCGTCGGGATTGCTCGTGCCGTTGGCGTTGAAGCACTGCTGATGCGCGAACAGCGAGTTCAGCGGCGCAATCGCGTCCGGTGATCTCGATGTCGTAGCAGTCGAACGACGCCGTCAGGTTCTCGAGGCTGCCAGGGCCCTGAGCACTGACGCCCAACGTGAACGGTCTCGCCCTTCTCGGGCTGCACGTTCGACGTTGCCCTTGCGCAGCTCGATCTCGAGCGGGAAGAACGGGTTGCCCGGTCCGCGCGAAGCCGTTCGGGCCTGGCCGAGCCCGTAAATCGAAGACCGAGCTGGTTGTCGTTCGACCGGGATCTGTGTCGCTGTCTGTTGATGATCGCGGCGCACAGCTGCTGAACTGCCGCCGCGGTTCGGGTTGCTGCCGCGACGCCCCATGTCTGGCCCAGGCGCGGCGAGTCGTCGTGAACGAGCACGGATCGCTCGGCGCCGAACGGCACGACGAGCAACGAGACGCCCTGGAACAGCTCGGCCGTGTTCGCCGCACGCTCGGCTCTGCTAGTAGCCGCCGCGCAAGCGTCAGCCCGTCCGTCGCCCGGAACGTGAACGAAGGCCTTCGCCGTGTCCGTTGGTGCCGACGTCCGAGTCGACGTAGTCGACATGCGCGGACGCCGAATTCCAGATCGAGCTTGTTCGTCGACGGGGACCAACAGCTCGCCGTAGAGCTCTTGACCTTCGTCTCGCCCGCGGTGTCGTTCGACGCGAAGATGCTCATCGGTTGCTCGGCGACCGACTCGCGATCGTTCGTCTCGCCCGGCTCGAACGAGAACTCGTTCTTGCGCGAGGTCACGCCCGCCGCGAACCGCAGCTCGCCGGCTCTCATGTCGGCGATCTTGCCCTGCAGGTTGAACTCGGCGATGTTCTGCTCGACCGTCGTCAGCTGAGCGAGTGTTCGACAGCGATGCTCTCGAGGCAGTCCTGCCGACACCTGCGTCAGACCCAGGTTCGCCATGCTGTTCGAGAAGATCGGCGAAGCCGCTCGTGCACGTCTGACCAGTAGTTACGGCCCTGCGTGAACGCTAGCCGATGCCCCAGGTGCCGTTGCCCGGCGCACCTTGTAGCGTGGAAGCGTTCGGCGCGGCGGTCGATGAGGTTCCAGCTAGCGCTGCAACGACGGAATGTTTTCGAGAAGTTGTGACGTCGGTCTTACCCGAGGACACGTACCCTTCCCAGGTCCAGTCGCGCTTGCTGAAGCTGCCGTCGACGCCGGCCATGATCTGGTACAGCGTTGCTCTGCGAGACCGTCGTCGCCGGGCCGCCGAGGAAGTCGAGCACGCGGAAACAACTGCCAGGTGGTCGGCCGAGTCGTTCTGCCGCAACGTTGTCGGGACCGCCGCCGGCGTCGGGTACGTGTCAGCGGCGTCGCCCAGCTGCCGCGGAGGAATCGGCCGGCCGTCCGAGCGGCACGGTGGGCGCCGACCACACCGTGATCGCGAGGCGGGTAGCCGTTCTGTCCTCGTCTTTGACTTCGACGCCGGCGTAGTTCGCTTGCGCGAAGCGCGGTCAGGCGGTCGTTGATGTCGTGCGTCGCACGGCCGAACAACGAGCGGCGCTCCAGGCGGCGATTGCGCTTCGCCGTCGTAGCTGACCTGGCCCAGAGTCGCCGTTCGGTTACGGCGGCGCACGCCCGCGTAACTGTACGCCGGCGCCGAATGGTCGTGCGGTGCCGTAGCCGCTGTTGTAGCCGTGCTGCGCCAGCTAAGACGAACGGCGAGAGGTCGCGGTTGAAATAGATCTCGAGGTCCGGTTGACAGCCCAGCACCGCCACCGGCCGCAGCGGCCGCGGGCGTTGCAGTCGGCAAAGTCGAGTCGTGGCGTTGCCGTATCGCGCCGCGGCCACCGTGCGAAGTAGCCCGCGTACTGCGCCGGGTTCGCCGAGGAACATCGTGTCGACAGCCGGCCTGCGGGGCGCCCCGCCCGTCGCGCAGCCGGTTGGTTGTTCGTGTTCGGCGAGTAGCCCGGCAGCTCGGATGAAGCCGCCGGCATTG
>ERZ1370068.6928-contig-5879_pt1 | contig 31917 bp, 42 predicted proteins | sample MGYA00561227_ERZ1370068 | MGnify/ENA primary metagenome ERZ1370068 (study PRJEB38410, sample SAMEA6850437) | metagenome | study: Metagenomic assessment of the ecological functions of the soil: analysis of the soil microbiota associated with the...
GCCACGCGCCGTTTAGGCGACGAGCAATGACGAGATCTGCCGAGCAATCCGAGATAGAGCGGGTTGTCGAGGAACTCGTCCACCAGGCTCGTCTCGCGGCGGCGGCGCGCCCTTCTTCGCTTCGGGTTTCGGCGGCTCGGCTTTCGCTCGACCAGGCGCTGCGGGCTTGGCGGCGCGGGTAAGGTCGGCTGGGGCGGCCTCTGGTGCGGCGGGCTTTGACTGGCGGCGCTGCCGCGCGCCGCCGGAGGGGCTTGCGCCTCCGGCGGCGGCGCCGGTTTGGCGTCGGCGCTGCCGCCGGCCCAGGCTTGCCGTGGCCTGCTTCTCCAGTTCGGCAAGCTGCTTGGTTCTTCATCCCCGAGCAGCTTGCGCAGATCGGTGACGTTCTTCTCAGGTCAGCCTGGCGGGACAGGTGCGCTTCCGCGGGCGCGCGCTCGGCGTACGTGCCACGTCGCGTCGTCGTCGCGCGCGGCTGCGGAGCCCGCGCCGGGCTTGGCGGGCTCGGCCTTCGATAGCCGCAACTGGTCCTGTCCAGCCGGAAGGCGCCTGGTCGCGGCGCAGGCTTGGTCTCGATACTACGCCCGGCGTCGGCCTGCCTGGCCGGGGCCGCTTCCAGCGGTCGTCCGCCTGGGCAGCCGCCGCAGGTCGGCTGCGGTACTCGGCGAACTGCGCCATGTGCTCGCCTTGACGACCGATCGGCCTCAGGCGCGATCGATGGCGCCGACCGCGTCCGCGTCCGGGATGTCTTCAGGATGCGGCCCGCGCGCACCGGGTTGACGTTCTTGCGGATGAACGCCCCCTCATTCGCGCGGTACAAGCGCGAGCGGCGGCTGGTTCAGGGTCACGCCCAGGCGGCAGGTTCGGTGCGCGCGCGATCTTGCCGAGCGTGTCGCCTCGGCTGACCTCAGGGATCGTCGGCTCGCGCGGCATCGCCGGGCGCGTGGCCCTCGCCGAGGGAGCTGAGAACCGGCGACGGCGCCGCTCGCCGGCGGCGCCGCCGGAGAATCTGGGGGCTCGGCGGCTACGAGGCGAATTTGGCAGTCGGTGCGCGGTAGGGCTCGCCGGTCGCTGGCGCCGACGGGACGACGCCAACAACTGGGGGCGTCGCCTCCGGGTTTCGTCGCCGCCGGGAGCGCGGCCTGGGGCTGGGGCTCGGCCTGGGTGGGCGGCGTCGCAGACGGTCGTCGCCGCGGCGGCTCGCCGGTGCTTGCGGCTGCGCGACGGCGGCGGCCGCGGCCTTGGCCTTGGCCTTGTACTCCGGGCGGATCGAGGGAGGAGAGGTGTATTCGCGCGCCAGCCTGCCCGCTCGACCAGGTCAGCTCGACAGCGAGCAGGCTCGACGTGAACGGCTCGTTGACCGGCTGGTGAGCTGCGCGAAGTTCGCAGGAATCGGCGTGCGTGCCGCGGCGCTCGATGGTGAAGCGCACGTCGAGAGCACCGGGTTGGGTTCGATGCCGGCTGCGCGAAGGCCTGGGAGGAAGCGAGCCGGGCGCTGAAGGTCTTCTTCGCCGGGCTGCAGCGAAACGATTTCGACTTCGGCGTTGAGCGGCTGGCCGAGCGCGGAGATCGGGTGAGCTTGCCGAGCCCCGCAGCCTGGGCGACGAGCGAGCAGCGCGCAGAAAAAGCGCAGCCATCACCACGGCGCGGTTATCGTTTTGAGCACTCTTCCTTACCCCCGGGATTGTTGTAGCCGGACCAAGTAACATAACATCATGGCCTTACGGCTGCAAATTGAGAAACTGTTCTTGGTTCTATGTCGCTTTCACCCCGGCGTCCAAAGGATTCTTAGCATCCGCCGCAGGGGCTCTGCTGCGCCCCAAAGGAGCTGGTCCCCCACGGTAAAGGCGGTCAGGTAGTCCTCCCCCATGGGGAGCTTGCGCAGCCGGCCGACCGGGACCGACAGCTTCCGGTAACGGCCGCCGGGGTCAACTCGGCAAGCGATTCCTCCCGGCGGTTGGGCACCACTTTCACCCAGTCGTGCGCCTCGGCGAGCATTCCCTCGACCTCGTCGAGCGGCACCGGCCGGCGCAGCTTGATGGTGAGCGCCTGGCTGTGGCAGCGCATCGCGCCGACGCGCACGCAGACTGCCGTCCATCGGGATCGGCCGCCGTTCGCATCCGGCCCGAGGATCTTGTTCGCCTCGGCCTGCGCCTTCCATTCCTCGCGGCTCTGGCCGTTGCCGAGATCCTTGTCGATCCACGGCAGCAGGCTGCCGGCGAGCGGGTAGCCGACGTTCTCCTTCGGCAGCTCCGCGCGAGCGCATCGATTCGGTGACCGCGCGGTCGATGTCCAGGATCGCCGAGGCCGGGTCGTCGAGCAGCGGCCTGCGCGCGGTCGCCGATCGTCGCCATCTGCGCCACCAGCTCGCGCATTGCCGCCGCGCCCTGCGCCGGAGGCCGCCTGGTAGGTCATGCTCGTCATCCACTCGATCTGGTCGCGCTGGAACAGGCCCGCCATGCCCATCAGCATCAGGCTGACCGTGCAGTTGCCGCCGATGAAGTCCTTGACGCCGCTCGTCAGCGACTTCTCGATCAGCGTCATGGTTGACCGGATCGAGGATGATCACCGCGTCGTCCTTCATGCGCAGCGCGCTCGCGGCGTCGATCCAGTAGCCCTTCCAGCCGCGCGGCGCGCAGCTTCGGGTAGATCTCGTTGCGTGTAGTCGCCGCCCTGGCAGGAGATGATCACCGGCAGCGCCTTCAGCGCCGCGACGTCCGTTCGCGTCCTGCGACCGGCGCCGGTCGCCTTGCCGATCGCCGGGCCCTTGCCGCCCGCCTGCGAGGTCGAGAAGAACACCGGGCTCGACATGGTCGAAGTCGCGCTCCTCGCGCATGCGCTGCACGAGGACCGACCCCACCATTCCGCGCCAGCCGACGATGCCGACTCTCAACATGATCGCTAGTTTATAGCGCGTGCCGACGACTGCGTCGCCCATCTCTGCGGTGCCGACCTTGCGCGTGCCCGCAGTGTAGATGTCCGCGGTGCGCAGCCCGTCGCGCAGCGCCTTCGTCACCGCCGCCTCGATGCGCGCGGCGCGCTGCCGTCCTGCTCGAGCGAATAGCGCAGCATCATCGCCGCCGAGAGGATGGTGGCGAGCGGATTGGCGACGCCCTTGCCGGCGATGTCGGGCGCGGTGCCGTGGATCGGCTCGTACAGGCCCTTGCCGCTGCTCGTCGAGCGACGCCGAGGGCAGCATGCCGATCGAGCCGGTCAGCATCGACGCCTCGTCCGGAGAGGATGTCGCCGAACATGTTGCCGGTGACGATCACGTCGAACTGCTTCGGGTTGCGCACCAGCTGCATGGCGCAGTTGTCGACGTACATGTGCGCTCAGCTCGACGTCCGGAATGCTTCGGCTTCCTGAGTGACGACTTCGCGCCAGAGCTGCGACGTCTCGAGCACGTTGGCCTTGTCGACCGAGCAGAGCTTCTTCGACGCGCTTGCGCGCCGCCTCGAAGCCGACGCGCGCGATGCGCCGGATCTCGGGCTCGCTGTAGCGCATGGTGTCGAAGCCTTCCCGCACGCCGCCTTCGTCTGCGGATGCCCTGCGGCTGGCCGAAATAGATGTCGCCGGTCAGCTCGCGCACGATCAGGAGGTCGAGGCCCGGCGACCACCTCGGGCCTGCAGCGACGAGGCGGCCGGCGAGCTCCGGATAGACGACTGCGCGGGCGCAGGTTGGCGAACAGCGCCGAGCTCCTTGCGCAGGCCGAGGATCGCCTGCTCCGGCCGCTTGGCGCGCGGCAGGTTGTCGTACTTCGGATCGCCGACCGCGCCGAACAGCACCGCGTCGGCCTGCTTCGCCAGCGCGAGCGTCTTCTCGCGGCAGCGGATCGCCGTGGGCGGCGTAGCGCAGCGCCGCCGACCGGCGCCTCCTCGAACTCGAATCTTCAGCTCCAAGCTGCTTCGAGGACGCGCAGGCGCCTGAGCAATGATCTCTGGCCCGATGCCGTCACCGGGCAGAACGGCGACTTTCATCGCGACTAGTCAGAAGTACCAGGAAACTGCGTCTTGCGCCGCGCCTCGAAGGCGCGGATCTTGTCCGCGTGGCGCAGCGACGAGGCCGATCTCGTCGAGGCCGTTCAGCAGGCAGTACTTGCGGAAGGCGTCGATCGTCGAAGCGGAATCGCTTCGAGCCGTCCGCCGTCGACACCGTCTGGCTTTCCAGATCGATCGTCAATCTGAAACCAGGAAAGGCGGCGGCGTCGTAGAACAGCTGGTCGACTTCGTCCTCGCGCAGCACCACCGGCAGCAGGCCGTTCTTGAAGCAGTTGTTGAAGAAGATGTCGCCGAACGACGGCGCGATCACGCAGCGAAAGCCGTAGTCCATCAGCGCCCAGGGCGCGTGCTCGCGCGAGGAGCCGCAGCCGAAGTTCTTGCGCGCGAGCAAGATCGTCGCGCCCTTGTAGCGCGGCTGGTTGAGCACGAACTGCGGGTCCTTGCGCCACGCGGCGAACAAGGCATCGGCGAAGCCGGTCTGCTTGATCGACGTCGAGGTATTCCTTGGGGATGATCTGGTCGGTGTCGACGTTCGGCGCGGTCGAGCGGCGCGACGAGACCGTTCAGCACCGTGAATTTCTCCATCAGCGCCACTCCCGGATGTCGACGAAGTGGCCGGCGATCGCCGCGGCGGCCGCCATCGCCGGGCTGACGAGGTGCGTGCGCCCGCCGTCGCCCTGGCGGCCCTCGAAGTTGCGGTTCGAGGTCGAGGCGCAGCGCTCGCCCGGCGCGAGGCGGTCGGGATTCATGCCGAGGCACATCGAGCAGCCCGGCTCGCGCCACTCGAAGCCGGCGTCGCGGAAGATCCGGTCGAGGCCCTCCTTCTCCGCCTGCGCCTTCACCAGGCCCGAGCCCGGCACGACCATCGCGACCTGGATGTTGGCGGCCTTGCGCCGGCCCTTCACCACCGCGGCGGCGGCGCGCAGGTCCTCGATGCGCGAGTTGGTGCAGGAGCCGATGAACACCTTGTCGAGCTTGATGTCGGTGATGCGCGTGCGCGGCTTGAGCCCCATGTAGACGAGCGCGCGCTCCATGCCTTCGCGCCGGCTCGCTGTCCTTCTCCTTGTCCGGATCGGGCACGCGCGCCGTCGACCGAGGCCACCATCTCCGGGCGAGGTGCCCCAGGTGACGTGCGGCTTGATCTCGCGCGCGTCGAGCGTGACCTCGCGGTCGAACTTCGCGTCGGGATCGCTCTTCAGCGTGCGCCAGTAGGCGACCGCGCTGTCCCAGAGCGGCGGCTTGGGCGCGAACGGCCGGCCCTTGACGTACTCGATGGTCGTGTCGTCGACGGCGATCATGCCGGCGCGCGCGCCCGCTTCGATCGCCATGTTGCAGACCGTCATGCGGCCTTCCATCGACAGCGCGCGGATGGTGCTGCCGGCGAACTCGATCGCGCAGCCGGTGCCGCCGGCGGTGCCGATGCGGCCGATGATCGCGAGCACCACGTCCTTCGCGGTGACGCCGCGGCCGAGCGCGCCCTCGACGCTGACGCGCATGTTCTTCATCTTGCGCGTCACCAGGCACTGCGTCGCGAGCACGTGCTCGACCTCCGAGGTGCCGATGCCGTGCGCGAGGCAGCCGAAGGCGCCGTGCGTGCTGGTATGCGAGTCGCCGCAGACCACGGTCATGCCGGGCAGCGTCGCGCCCTGCTCCGGCCCGATGACGTGGACGATGCCCTGGCGCTTGTCGAGGTACGGAAAATAGACCTTGGCGCCGAACTCTTTCATGTTCGCGTCGAGCGTCTCGATCTGCAGCTTGGCGAACTTGTCGTCGCACGCCGCCATGCCGCTCATCCCAGTTCGTGGTGGGCGTGTTGTGGTCGGCCGTGGCGACGACCGAATCGACGCGCCAGGGCTTGCGCCCGCGACCTTCAGCCCCTCGTAGGCCTGCGGCGCTCGTGACCTCATGGACGAGGTGACGGTCGATGTAGAGCAGCGCCGTGCCGTCGTCCTCGACGTGCACCACGTGGCTGTCCCAGAGTTTGTCGTAGAGCGTCTGCGGCATGCCTGGATTGCGCAATGCGGAAACCAGGAATTATGCCATTGAAACCGTGAATTACGGCTGCGATCGGCGCACCAACGTTGCAGCAGAACTAACTTAGCATCGGTCGCCATGTCGCGCGGCGCCTTCTACGTCCTGTTCACCGCTTCGGGCTTCGCCGGCCTGATCTACGAGTCGATCTGGACGCACTACCTCAAGCTCTTCCTCGGGCACGCGGCTTACGCGCAGTCGCTGGTGCTCGATCGTGTTCATGGGCGGCATGGCGGTCGGCGCCTGCGCTGTGCGCGCGGCTTTCGCGCGCGCATCGCGCAACCCGCTGCGCGGCTACGCCGCGGTGGAAGCGGCGGTCGGCCTGCTCGCGCTCGTCTTCCACCCGGTGTTCGTCGCGCTCGACCGACTGGTGCCTACGCGTCGCTCCTGCCGGCGCTCGGCAGCGAAGGCGGCGGCGCTCGCGGCAAGCTCGCGCTCTCGTGCCTGCTGATCCTGCCGCAGTCGCTCCTCCTCGGCGCGACCTTCCCGCTGATGAGCGCGGGCTGATCGCGCGCGCTACCCGGACGCGCCGGCGAGTCGGTGGCGATGCTCTACTTCACCAACAGCCTCGGCGCCGCGGCCGGCGTGCTCGCGAGCGGCTTCGTCCTGATCGGCTGGCTCGGCCTGCCGGGCACGCTGCGCGTCGCGGGCGTCCTCGAACCTCGCCGTCGCCGGTCGCGGTGATGCTGCTCGCGCGGCCGCTGCCGCTCGCGCTCGCTGCGACGCGCGGCGACAGGCCGTCGGCAGCGCGACTGCTCCTCGGCGTGGCGCTTCTTCACCGGCCTGGCGTCGTTCATCTACGAGATCGTCTGGATCCGGATGCTGTCGCTGGTGCTCGGCGCCTCGACGCACGCCGTTCGAGCTGATGCTCGCGACCTTCATCCTCGGCCTCGCCCTCGGCGGCTGGCGGTGCGCCGGCGCGTGGACGCGAGCCCGCAGCCGGCGCGGCTGCTCGGCTGGGTGCAGGTGGCGATGGGCCTCGCCGCGCTCGCGACGCTGCCGGTCTACGACTTCACCTTCGGCCTGATGGAAGCGCTGATGACGCGGCCTGGCGCAGCAACGACACCGGCTACGCTGCTCTTCAACCTGGCCGGGCGGCGGCATCGCCGCGCTGGTGATGCTGCCGGCGACGTTCTGCGCCGGCATGACGCTGCCGCTCGCTCACCGGCGCGCTGCTGCGCGGCGGCGCCGGCGAGGCCGCGATCGGCCAGCGTCTACGCGGCAAACACGCTCGGCGCGATCGCCGGCGTGGTGCTCGCGGTGCACGTCGGCCTGCCGCTGCTCGGCCTCAAGGGCACGCTGATCGCCGGCTGCCTGGTCGACGCGGCTCTCGGCCTGGTGCTGCTCGGCGTGTTCGGCACGCGACGTGACGAGCCTGCGCGCGCGGCGCCGCCTGCGCCGCGGCATTCGTCGCCGTCGCTGCCGGCGTTCGCGCTCGACGCCAACAAGATGACCGCCGGGCGTGTTCCGCCACGGCGACCTGTCGAGCCTCGCGCGACGCGCACGATCCTGTTCACGCACGCGACGGCAAGACCGCCACCGTGCACCTGGTGAAGTACCCGGACGACGCGACCAGCCTGCGCACCAACGGCAAGTCCGACGGCTCGATCAACATGGACCGCGGCGGCGACGCGCGGCACCGACGAGATCACCATGGTGCTCACCGGCGCGCTGCCGCTCGCGCTGCAAGCCCGACGCGAAGAGCGCGGCGGTGATCGGCATCGGCACCGGGCTGACCACGCACACGCTGCTGCAGAGCCTGGCGATCGAGCGCGGTCGACACGGTCGAGATCGAGGCGGCGATGGCCGAGGCCTCGCGCGGCTTCCTGCCGCGCAACAGCGACGCCTTCGCCGACCCGCGCGGCCGCATCGTCATCGACGACGCCAAGAGCTTCTTCGCCGCCGCGCAACCGCCGCTACGACATCATCGTCTCCGAGCCCTCCAACCCCTGGGTGAGCGGCGTCTCGAGCCTGTTCACGCGCGAGTTCTACCGCCGCGTCGCGCGGCCACCTCGCCGACGGCGGCCTGCTGGTGCAATGGTTCCAGCTCTACGAGATCGACGCCTCGCTGGTGGCGCGCGTGATGGGCGCGCTCGGCGCGGAGTTTCCGCACTACGCGGTGTTCGCGCCGAGCGACCACGACCTGCTGATCGTCGCCTCGGCGTCGCCGCTGCCCGCCGCCGCCGAGCGCGCGCGTGTTCGAGCAGCCCGGCGCTCGCGCAAGGAGCTGTGGACCGTGCACGTGCTGACGCGCGGGCGACCTCGACGCGCGCTACCTCGGCAGCCGCGCGACGCTCGAGCCGCTGTTCGCGAGCTACGGCATGCCGGCGAACTCGGACTACGCGCCGGTGCTCGACCTCAACGCCGCGCGCCACCGCTTCACCGAGCGCAGCGCCGGCGGCATCGGTCGAGCTGCTCAACGCCGGCGTGCCGGTGCTCGAGCTGCTCGAGCGCGCGCGCAGCCGCCGCGCCGGTGAATCCGCTGTTCCGCGGGCGCCTACGCGCTTCGACGCGCATCGAGAACACGCGCCTCGCCTGGTACGCGCGCAACTTCCTGGTCGCGCCAGCGCCGCCCGAGCCGCGCGCGGTCGCCGACGCTAGCTGCAGAAGGACCTCGAACTCCTGCAAGCTGCGCCTGATCGAGTGCCGCCAGCCGCGCGAGCTCGACGTCTGGCTGCACAGCGCGCTGCGCGTCGCGCAGGCGATCAATCCCTACCTCTCGCCCGACGACCTGAACGCCGTCTGGCCGGCGTTCATGGTGTCGCGCTGCTACGCGACGCTGAACGGCCTGCAGCGGCGCTGGCTCGCCTTCTTCCGTGCCGTGGCGGCGCGCGACGCGCCCAGCAATGGCGGCGCTCGCCGAGGAGCTGCTCGCCGCGCAGCGCGAGCTCAGCAATGAGGCGCGCAATACCTGGTGGCCGCGGCGCTCGCCGGCCATGCCGCGACCGGAGCGGGCGCGAGCGGTCGCGCTGTGGGACGCACAGAAGAAGGAGCTGCGCAATGCCGTCGATTCTCCCGTGTTCCGCCTGCTGCGTTGCCACGCCGCGCGCGAGCGCTGCGCGGCTGAGATTCGAGGCCTACGCGGATCGTTGAGCGAAGCGCACCGCGGCGAGCGTCTGCCCGGAGGAGCGCATCGGCATCGAGGTCGGCGAACTGCCCGCAAGAATCAGCTGCGCGAGACCGTGCACCAGTGCCCAGGTCGCACGGGCGGCGCCGCTCGCCTCGGCGGCCGGCCGCCGCTGGCCTCCTGGCGCGGTGCGCGCCGAGCTCAGCGCTCGAACTCAGGCGGGCGCTGTGGATGGGTGAGGCCGAAGCGCACGTAGGCCATCGCCTGCTCGCGCCAGGGCCTGACCTTCGAGCGCGGCCGCGAGCAGCGCGAAGCCTTCCTCGGCAAGCGCGGCCAGCAGCGCCTGCCGATCAGCGAAGTGGCGGTACGGGGCGTTGTGCGAGACGCCGGCGCGGCGCGCGAGGTCGCGCAGCGAGATGGCGTCGCGCCCTCCTTCTCGAGGATTTTCGCGGCCGCGCGCAGCAGCGCTGGACGTAGCTCGCCGTGGTGATATGTTGACACTTGCCTACATAGCTTACACCAGCTATGCATGACATCGACAACATCAAGCTTCCGGCGAGGCCCCCGGCCTTGACCGAGCGGCGCCGGCGCCGCCAGCCCTCCAGCGCGCCGGGGATTGAACAGGCCCCAGAGGTAATAGACGATCTTGAAGGCCCGCAGGCTGCGGTTGATCGGCGTGCCGCGGAACAGGTCGCCGGCGAGCAGCGAGATCACCGCGGCCTGCATGCCCCAGCTTGTCGCTGCGGCGCATGAACAGGCTCTCGATCGCCGGGCGTGGTCATGCGGTAGATGAACCAGGAGAAGCTGCGCACGCCCGCCGCGCACGCCCTTCTCGAAGCGGCTTCAGCGCCGCCGGCGCCTTGGCCGGGTCGCGCAGGTAGGTGTCCGACCACGTCGGCGCCGAGGAACGCGCTGTTCATGCCGAGCAGCACGCCCGAGGAGAACACCGGGTCGACGAACGCCCAGGCGTCGCCGACCAGGATGTAGCGCGTCGCCGTACATGCGATCCGAGTAGTAGGAGTAGTTGCCGGTGGCGGTGACGTTGCCGGGCAGCTGCGCCTGCGCGAGGCGCGCCGCGAGCGCCGGGCAGCGGCGCGATCGTGTCGAAGAAGAACTGGCGCGTATCGCCCTTGCGCGTCTTCATGTAGTCCGCGTTGCAGACCGCGCCGACGCTGGTCTGCCCGTCGAGCAGCGGGATGAACCAGAACCAGCCGTGCTCGAACCAGAAGATGCTGATGTTGCCCTCTTCCCTGCCGGGCAGCCGCTTGGCGTTGACGAAATGGCCGAACATCGCCGCGGTGGCGTGGTCGTGGTTGCGCCGCTTCATGTCGAAGCGCCGCGAGAGGAAAGTGTCGCGCCCTGACGCATCGATGAAGAAGCGCGCGCGCCAGCTGCGCTTCGTGCCGTCGGCCATCTCGCCGGCGATGCGCACGTCGGCGTCCTGCGGAATTGCACGTCGGTGATGCGGCACTCCTCGACCGTCTGCGCGCCCATCCTGGCGCTGTTGCGGAACAGGATCTCGTCGAGCTGCGAGCGGCGCACCTGGTAGGTCGACGGATAATCGGCGTTCCACGCCAGGCTGGAAGTCGAAGGTCACGGTCTGCTTCCATCTGTGGCGAGACAGAACTCGGCGCCGTACTTCACCATGCCGATCTTCTCGACCTGCTCGCGCACGCCGAGGCCGCTCGAACAGCGGCGTGCTCATCGGCAGCATCGACTCGCCGATGTGGAAGCGCGGGTGGCGCTCCTTGTCGACGACCACCGTTTTCCAGCCGCGCTCGGCGAGCAGCCCGGCCGCGGCCGAGCCCGCAGGACCGCCGCCGAGGACGAACACGTCGCAGGTTTCTTCCATCTTCCTGGTCTCCCCGAACCCCTGGTGCAGGCTGCGATTTACCGTGTGCGCGGCGCCCGGCGCGGCGCCTTGCGCGCTTTCCCCTCTGGCGCTTTTTACATAGGGATTGCGGCCGGTGCGGAACTCGACGCGCATCGGCGTGCCGTGCAGCCGAACGTGTCGCGCGAGGAATCCCTCGAGTACCGCCGGTAGGACTCGAGGCACGCGGTCGAGCGCGTTGCCGTGGATGATGATGCGCGGCGGGTTGATGCCGCCCTGGTGCGCGTAGCGCAGCTTCGGCGCGGAACTGCCCGCGCTTGGGCGGCGCCTGCTTCTCCACGGCGGCGATCAGCGCGCGCGTCAGCTTGGGCGTCGGCAGCTTCGCCATCGCCGCCGCGTACGCGGCGTCGACCGAGCGCATCAGCTGCGGCGAGCCCCTTGCCCTGCTTCGGCCGAAATCATGCTGCGACTCGGCGAAGTCGAGGAAGCCGAGCTTCCACGCCACCTCGGCCTTGATGCGCTCGCGCGCCTCCTCGGTCGGCGGCGTCCCACTTGTTCACCGCCAGCACCACGCGCGCGGCCGCGCTCGAGGATGTAGCCGGCGACGTGCGCGTCCTGCTCGGTGACGCCCTCGACGCGCGTCGAGCACGCAGCACCGCGACGTTCGCGCGCCTCGATCGCCTGCAGCGCCTTGACGATCGAGAAGAATTCTCGACCGGCGTCGCCGGTGCTTGCCGCGCTGGCGCACGCCGGCGGTGTCGATCAGCGTGTAGCGGCGCGCCGCCGCGCTCGAACGGCACCTCGATCGGGTCGCGCGTGGTGCCGGGCTGGTCGAAGGCGATGACGCGCTCCTCGCCGACCAGCGCGTTCACCAGCGTCGACTTGCCGACGTTCGGGCCGGCCGACGATCGCGACGCGCGGATGGCCGTTGTCGTGTCCTCTTCGCGCTCATCGTCGCTCGGGAACGTCTGCGAGCACCGTCCTCGATCAGCTCGCGCACGCCCTCGCCGTGCGCCGCCGAGATCGCCGCCGGCGTCGCCCAGGCCGAGCTCGTGGAACTCCGCGACCGCGATGTCCGGCTTGCATGCCCTCGGTCTTGTTGACCGCGAGGTACAGCGGCGCTGTCGACGCTTGCGCAGCTTCTCGGCGATCGCGCGGTCGCGCGGGCGCGAGGCCCGCGCGGCCGTCGACCACGAACACGACCGCGTCGGCCTCGGCGATCGCCTGCTCGCGCCTGGCGCGCCATCTCGACGAAGATGCCCTCGGCGCCGCCGGCTCGAAGCCGCCGGTGTCGATGACGATGAAGGCCGCGCTCGCCGAGGCGGCCCTCGCCGTAGTGGCGGTCGCGCGTGACGCCGGGCAGATCGTGCGACGATCGCGTCGCGGCTGCGCGTGAGGCGGTTGAAGAGGGTGGACTTGCCGACGTTCGGCCGCCCGACCAGGGCGATCACGGGCTTCACGGCACCAGCGCATGCAGGCTCGCCGTCCTCGCGTCTGCACCAGGAAGCCCGCCGGCAGCGCGATCGGCGCCGCGCGCACCGCGCCGCCGCGCGTCGCGAAGCGCGCTGACGAACGCGCCCGATTCGCGCGCCAGGAAATGCACGTAGCCCTCGAAGTCGCCGACCGCGATCGCGCTGCCGCTCGGCGAGACGGCTGGGTCAGCTGGCGGTAGGCAAGCTTGTCCTGCTTCCAGACCGACTGCGCCGTTGCTGCGGTCGAGCGCCTGCACCGCGCCCTTGTCGTCGCTGACGTACGCGTAGCGCGCGTCGAGGCTGACGCCGGTCGACCGAGGACAGCTCGCGCGACCAGAGCTGGCGTGCCGCTCGCTGCGTCGTAGCAGCCGACGCGCCCCTGGTAGGCGACGGCGCAGACTTCGCGCCCCTGCAGCGCCGGGACGACCGACGACGTCGGTGACGCGCTCGAGCTCGGTCGCGCCCTTGGGCAGCGCGACGGTCGCCTCCCAGCGCTGCGCCGCCGTTCGACAGCGCGATCGCGACCAGCTTGCCGCCGGGGAAGCCGGCGTAGGCGGTGTCGCCGGCGATCGGTGACGCCCGCCGGCGCGTGCAGGATCAGCGAGGCCGGCGGCGCGCTGGTAGACCCAGCGGCGCTTGCCGTCGCTCGCGTCGAACGCAAAGATCCGGTTGTCGATGCTGCGCACCAGCACCAGGCCGGCGCCGACTTCGGGCGGCGCGAGCACCTCGCTCGACACGCGCGCGCGCCAGCGCACCTTGCCGCTCCGCGGCGTCGAGCGCGACCACCTCGCCGTCCTCGTTGGCGACCGCCACCGTGTCGCGCGTCGGCGCCGACGCCGCTCGACACGCGGCGTCTCGGCCGCGGTGCGCCAGCGCACGCCGGCCGCTTGCCGCATCGAGGCGCGCGACGACGCCATCGCGCGACGTGGCGTAGATCGCGTCGCCGACCAGGACCGGAAGAAGATCCAGCGGTCCGCGCCGTCGACGGCCGGCGCGCCAGCCGGCGAGTGTAGCGGCTGTCCTCGACTGCAGCGACGTCGACCAGCGCACGCGCAGCGGACGCGGGTTCTCGAGCGCCGTCAGCTCCGCCGGCTGCGGGCCGCGGCGTGCCGCTGCCGCAGCCGCGCGAGCGAGCGCGAGCGCCAGCAGTACGCGGCGCCTCGATCGCAACCGTCCGCATCTCAGCCCCCGAGTGCGTCCAGGCGCATGCGCACGCTCTCGCGGAAGGCGGCGTCCTGCGTCGCCGGTCTTCTCCAGCGCCAGCTTGTAGGCGGCGCGCGCCTCGGCCGGCTGGTTCTTCGCCACCAGCATGTCGCCCTGCATCGCGGCGTACTGCGCCTCGAAGGCGGCGCGTGCGTCGCGTTCGAGCAGCTTGAGCGCCTCGTCGTACGCCTTTTCGTCGAGCAGCACCGCGGCGAGGCGCAGGCGCGCCAGGTCGCGCAGTTCGTCCGACGGCGTGTTGTCGAGCACCCACTGCAGCTGCGCCTTCGCGCTCTTCAGGTCGCTGCGGTCGAAATGGAAGCGCGCCGCCACCAGCGCGCCCATCGACGCGTAGAGCGTGCGCGGGTAGCTCTCGATCAGCGTGCCGCCGGCGTCGCGCATCGCCTTGGCGTCGCCGCCCTCGGCCGCGCGCGCCAGCGTGTCGTAGAGGCCGGCGGCGTTCGCCGCCTGGTTCTGCTGGTAGATCCGCCAGCCCTGCCAGCCGGCGAAGCCGAGCGCCGCCGCGACGATCACGGCGGTGACCAGGCGGCCGTGCTGCTGCCACCAGGCTTTGAGCTCGGCGACCTGTTCCTGTTCTTCGAGATCGAGGGCCATCAGCTTTCCTTATGAGGCGAGCGCTTCGCGCACGGCCGCGACCAAGCCGTCCATGGGTACGTCGCGCGCGGTCTTCGCTCGCGAGGTGCTTGACCTGCACCACATTTTTGAGAACTCGTTTTCACCAGCGACCAGCGCAAGGCGGAAACCCTTCCTGTCCGCGTACGTGAGCTGATTGCCGAGCTTCGCCGCCTCGAGATAAACCTCGGTGTTGATGCCGGCGGCGCGCAAGGCGGCCGCCATTTTCAGGTATTTGTCGAGGTATTGGTGGTCCATCGTCGTGACCAGCACCTCGGCCGGCGTCCTCGCGAGCGGCTGCAGCAGCCCCGCCTCGCTCAGCTTGGAGAAGAGACGCGTCAGGCCGATCGAAATGCCGACGCCCGGCAGCCTGGTATTGGTGAAGTAGCTCGCCAGGTCGTCGTAGCGCCCGCCCGAGCAGATGCTGCCGAGCTCCGGGTGCGCTGGTCAGCGTCGTCTCGTAGATCGTGCCGGTGTAGTAGTCCAGGCCGCGGACGACGCCCAGATCGATGGCAAAGGCGCTGTCCGGTACGCCGAATTGCCGGATCGCTTTGACTACGTTGCTCAACTCGTTCAGTCCGGTTTTGCCTATTTCGCTCTTGAGCTGCCCCTTCAGCAGTTCCAGTGTTTCGTCGGCACTCTTCTGCCTGGAGGGCATGCAAACACGTATAAGTCGCTTCGCACGTGCTCGTCATGCACCTGCCGTTTCCAGACTCGCGCAGGATTGCCTCTGGCTGACTCTTTCTCCGATCTTGTCGAGGATTCGCAGCACGCCAGCCGAGCTTCTCCTGCGTTACCTCGAAGTCCTCCAACAGACCCTTTCAGCACCTTCGCGGTTGTTGATGCGGATGCGGAACTCGCCGATCGCCATCTCCTTGAACACGCTGTAGATGACGCTCGGGATCTCGGCCTCGGCGAGGTAGCGACAGCTTCTCCCGGCCGATGATGTCGATGTCGCACTGGTAGAACTCGCGGAAGCGCCCCTTGTTCGCCTGCGGCGTCTCGCCGCGCCAGACGCGCTGGATCTGGTAGCGCCGGAACGGAAACGCCAGCTCGCGCTCGCGCATCGCCACGTAGCGGGCCAGAGGAACCGTCAGGTCGAAGCGCAGGGCGCCCTTTGTCGCGGCATCGTCGTCATCAGCCTCGGCAAGCCGCGCTGAGCGCATAGATTTCCTTGTCCGCGGCGCCCTTCGAGGTCAGGATCTCCTGGCGCTCGGCCGAAGGCGTTTCGATCGGCAGAAAGCCGAACAGCTCGAAGTTCCGCCGGATGACGTCGACCAGGTGATTGAACTGGAGCTGCTCGCGCGGGCAGGTATTCCTGATCGAAGCCGCGCAGCAGTTGCGGTTTGACCTTCTGCACCTCAAATCGCCTTGATGGGGATCTGCTTGCGGCCGTACTTCTCCTTCACGTAGCGGTCGACGATCGCCTGGAACTCCTCGGCGATGCGCTCGCCCTTCAGCGTCACGGTCTTCTTGCCGTCGACGTAGACCGGCGCGACCGGCACTTCGCCGGTGCCCGGCAGGCTGATGCCGATGTTGGCGTGCTTCGACTCGCCGGGCCCGTTCACCACGCAGCCCATCACCGCGACGCGCATGTTCTCGACGCCGGGATAGCGTCTCGCGCCACACCGGCATCTGGCTCGCGCAGGTACGCCTCGATCTTCTGCGCCAGCTCCTGGAAGACGGTGCTCGTGGTGCGCCCGCAGCCCGGGCAGGCGCTGACCATCGGCGTGAACGCGCGCAGCCCCATGGTCTGCAGCAGCTCCTGCGCCACCTGCACCTCGCGCGTGCGGTCGCCGCCCGGCTCGGGCGTGAGCGAGATGCGGATCGTGTCGCCGATGCCTTCCTGCAGCAGCACGCCCATCGCCGCCGACGAGGCGACGATGCCCTTGCGAGCCCATGCCGGCCTCGGTGAGGCCGAGGTGCAGCGCGTAGTCGCAGCGCGCGCGCGAGCTCGCGGTAGACGGCGATCAGGTCCTGCACCTGGCTCATCTTGCAGGAGATGACGATGCGCTCGGCGGGCAGGCCGATCTCCTCGGCCTGCGCGCGCCGACTCGAGCGCCGAGACGATGACGCGCTTCGCGCATGACTTCGGTCGCGTCCAGCGGCGTCTTGCTGCTGCGCGTTCTCATCCATCATGCGCGCGAGCAGCTCCTGGTCGAGGCTGCCCCAGTTGACGCCGATGCGCACCGGCTTGCCGTAGCGGATCGCGCACTCGATCATGGTGGCGAACTGCTCGTCGCGCTTCGCGCCGCTGCCGACGTTGCCGGGATTGATGCGGTACTTGGCGAGCGCCTGCGCGCAATCCGGATACTGCGTCAGCAGCTTGTGGCCGTTGTAGTGGAAGTCGCCGACCAGCGGCACGTTGCAGCCGCGCGCGTCGAGCCGCTCGCGGATGCGCGCGACCTGCGCGCGCCGCCTCCGGCGTGTTCGACGGTGATGCGCACCAGCTCCGAGCCGGCGCGCGCGAGCGCCTCGACCTGGCGCGCCGTGGCCTCGGCGTCCTCGGTGTCGGTGTTGGTCATCGACTGCACGACGACCGGCGCGCCGCCGCCGATGCGCACGTCCTCGACCGCGACCTGGCGCGAAATCCTGCGGTTCATGGGCTCAGGGGATGGTGAAGCGCGCGATGTCCTGACCTTGGTGTGCGGCTGCAGGTCGAGCGAGCGGTCGTTGTGCAGCACTCGCACGTGGCTGGCGTTGCCGATGACCAGCGTTGAACGGCCCGCGGCCCTGCACCACGCGCTCGCAACCCGGCGGGTTGAGCGAGGAAAGCAGCTGGCGCCCGGCGCGCGTCCTTGACCTCGAGCCAGGCCTCCTCGCTCGCAGCGCAGGACGATGCGGTGCACGCCGGCGGGCACCGGCTTGCACGCTGACGACCGTTTCCGCGCGTCGGCTGCGCTTTTCCTGCGCCGCCGGCGCGCGCTGGCTTCTCGGTGCAGCGGCGACCACCTTCTCCGGCGCCTTGGCGACGGCGACCGGCTCCGCGGGGACCGGGACGGGATCGTGCGCGCAGGTCGCGGCCTTGGGCGCCGACGCTACCTGCGAGCCGGCCGCGCGTCGTGCTCGCGATACCACTGGTAGGCAATCGCGCCGACGGCGACCAGCACGCCGAGCGAAGCGCCGAGATAGACGAAGGTCGACCGGCGCGTGCCGTCGGAGAACGGCACCGGCTGCTTGTAGCGCGCCGCGAGGCTGTTCGAATCCGGCGCGTCGAAGCGGTCGGCGAGCCGTCCGCAGCAGCGGCTCGGCGTCGACCTTGAGCAAGCCGGGCGTAGGCGCGCACCATGCCGCGCACGAAGGTGCCGCCGGGCAGCGCCTCGAAGCGCTCCTGCTCGAGCGCCTCGAGCTGCCGCGCGCGCGAACTTGAGCTGCTGCGCCACGTCGGTGAGCGCGAGGCCCCGCTCCTCCGCGCGCGCGCCAGCTCGGCGCCGACGCCGCTGACGACCGGCCTCAGTCATACTGGCCCCGCTGCAGCGCCTGGTACTCGGGCGAGGCCGGGATAGCGCCGGCGCAGCTGGTTGGCGAGGCTCTGCTCGGCGACGCGCTCGCCGCAGCTTGCGCTCGATGCGCAGCGCGAGCCACAGCGATTCCGCGCGTCGGCGTGATCGAGCTTGTTGTAGCGCGACACCAGCCGGCGCGCCTCGCCGACCTGGCCCTGGCGGTAGCGGATCTCGCCGAGCTTGCAGCAGCGATCGGCGCGTCGTCGGGCTCGAGCTTGAGCGCGCGCTGGAAGAACTCCTCGGCGTCCTTGGCGTTGCCGCCGCGCAGGCTGCAGACGCCGGCCGCCGAATACGAGCGCCACGGCGTCGCGTAGAGCGGATTGCGGATCGCCTGCACGAAGTAGCTTGATCGATTCCTTCTCGCGGCTGGTGCTGCACAGGAACCAGCCGTAGTTGTGGTTGATGTCGGGATCGTTCGGCGCGAGGCGCAGCGCGCGCTCGAAGCTCGCCTCGGCGAGCTGGTTCTCGCTGCAGCTCCATGTAGACCAGGCCGAGCATGCCGTGCGCCGGCGGATAGCTGGCGTCGGCGGCGGCGGCGACGCGCAGCTCCTCGAGCGCGATCGCCATGCTGCCGCGCTCGTAGTAGGCGGCGGCGAGGTCGGTGTGCACGCGCGCGCGGTTGCGCGGGTCGCCCACCTCGCCGACGATCGTGCCGGTCTCCACCGACGGCGCCGTCGCTCTGGCTGGCGCAGCCGGCGAGCAGCAGGAGGAGCGCCGCGAGCCGCGCCTCATGCGCGCAGCTCCTTCACCGCGATCCGGCCCTGCGTCCTCCGCGTTCGGTCCGCGACGTCGCCGGCGAGCTGGCCGCAGGCCGCGGCGATGTCGTCGCCGCGGGTCTTGCGCGTGGTGACCGTGACGCCGGCGCTCTGCAGCACGCTCGGCGAAGCGCCGGATGCGCTCGTCCGGCGAGCGCGTGAAGCCCGAGCGCGGGAACGGGTTGAACGGAATCAGGTTGTACTTGCAGCGCACCTCGCGCGCGATCGCGGCGAGCTCGCGCGCGCTGCGCGTCGCTGTCGTTCACGCCGTCGAGCATCACGTACTCGAAGGTGATGAAGTCGCGCGGCGCCTTCTCGAGGTAGCGGTTGCACGCGGCGAGCAGCGTCGCGCAGCGGATAGCGGCGATTGACCGGCACCAGCCGGTCGCGCAAGCGGTCGTTCGGCGCGTGCAGCGACACCGGCGAGCGCCACCGGGCATTCGTCGCGCAGCCGGTCCATGCCGGGGATCACGCCGGAGGTCGACACCGTGACCCGGCGTCGCGACAGTCCGTAGGCGTTGTCGTCGAGCATCAGGCGCAGCGCCGGGATGACGTTGTCGAGGTTGAGCAGCGGCTCGCCCATCCCCATCATGACGACGTTGGAATGATTCGCTGCCGGCTGTCGCACCAGAGCCGGTTCGCCAGCCACAGCTGGCCGATGATCTCGCGCGGTCGTCAGGTTGCGGTTGAAGCCCTGCTTGCCGGTCGAGCAGAAGGCGCAGTCGAGCACGCAGCCCGCCTGGCTCGAGATGCACAGCGTGCCGCGCCGCGTCTCGGGAATGAACACCGCTTCGACGGCATTCTTGCCGTCGACCTTGAGCAGCCACTTGCGCGTGCCGTCCTCGGCGAGCGTGTCGCCGACGATGCGCGGCGCCTCGACGCGCGCGACGGCGGCGAGCTTGTCGCGCAAGCCCTTGGCGAGATCGCTCATGCGGCCGAACTCGCCCTCGCGGCGCTGGTGAATCCAGCGCAGCACCTGGCGGGCGCGGAACGGCTTCTCCCCGAGCTCGGCGAAGAACCCGGCGAGGCCGGCCGCGTCGAGGTCGAGGAGGTTCTTCACCGTTTGAAGACCTGGTTGGGCTTGAAGAAGTATTCGACTTCGGTGCGCGCGTTCTCGGCGCTGTCCGAGCCGTGCACCGCGTTGGCGTCGATCGAGTCGGCGAAGTCGGCGCGGATCGTTCCCTTCGCCGCCTTCTTCGGATCGGTGGCGCCCATCAGCTCGCGGTTCTTCGCCACCGCGTTCTCGCCTTCGAGCACCTGCACCAGCACCGGTCCGGAGGTCATGAACTTGACCAGATCGCCGAAGAACGGCCGCTCGCTTGTGCACCGCATAGAAGCCTTCGGCCTCCGCGCGCGAAAGATGCATCATGCGCGCCGCGACGATGCGCAGGCCGGCCTTTTCGAAGCGCGCGAGGATCTGTCCGATCGCATTTTCTTCACCGCGTCAGGTTTGATGATCGAAAGGGTGCGCTCCACCGCCATTCCCGGGGCTCCATGTCAACAAGCTAGGCGCGCGATTCTATCACGGCCTGCCTCGCGAATTTCGTAAAAACAACGGCTTAGGTCGCCATTCGGGAACCCAGCCGAAGCACTCCGGCAACGCTCGGAAGCGCTCGTCGACGCCGAGGCCGCGGCGCCCACAGCGAGCGCATCGCCGCAATAAAGAAGCGGCAGGCGCTCGCGCTCCCAGGGCGGCACGCCGGCTTCCTGGAAAAGATTCTTCAGCGTCCGCCGCGGCCGGCGCGGATGGAGCTGCAGGCGCTCGCCGCCGCTGCGCAGCGCGGATGCGAAAAGTCCGCGTCCTTCACCGCGTCGCGATCGATCCCCGCGCCTCGCACGCGCTTGAACCGCAGCTCTCCGCCCGGAATCGCGATCCGCCGCTCTCCCCTGCCAAGGGATCGGCGCAAAAGCCTCCGCCCGCTGCTCGAAGCGGACTTCATTCCGATAGACGCGCAGCCGCGCGCCGTCGTGCTCGATCAGGGTGCGCGCGCCGCCCGAGCCGAGCTGCTTCAGCATCTCCACGAGCTTCGCCTCGCTCGGCGCTTTCAATCCCTTCGAGCGGAGGAACTCGCGCAGCAGATCCTCCCTTGCCGATCTCCTTGCTGCGAGAAGTGCTTCGCGGCCCGGCCGAGACTCTGCCGCCACTGCGGGAATTTCTTCTCGAGCAGCGGTCCGACGCTGCGGCGGATGAAGTTGCGCGTCAGCGATTCGTCGGCGTTGCTCTCGTCCTCGATCCACTCGAGGCCGTGCTTGCGGGCATAGGCGAGGATTTCCTTCCGGGTCGTACCCAGCAGCGGCCGGACGAAGACTCTTGCCGCGCAGGCGCGCGCGCTCGGACATCCCGCTCGCGCCGCGCGCGCCGGCGCCGCGCAGCAGATTCATCAGCACGGTCTCGGCCTGATCGTCGAGGTTGTGCGCGAGCGCGATGACGTCGGCGTCGATTTCGTTGAACGCGCCGTAGCGAGCATCGCGCGCCGCCGCTTCCAGGCCTCTTCCTGCCTTCCGGACGCTGACCCGCTTCACGGTCAGGGGAACTCTCCAGCGGCGTGCAAAGCGCGCGGCAGAACTCGGTCCACGCATCCGCGTTGGGACTCAGGCCGTGATGGACGTGAATCGCGGAGACCGCGCGATCCTTCAGCTGGTGCAGCAGAACGACCGAATCGACGCCGCCGGAGAGCGCGACGGCAATCGTCTTAGCGCTCGGTCGCTTCCTTGAACTTGCCATAGCTCATCAGGCGCTCGAGGCGAGTTTCGACGAGCTCCTTCGGCTTCATCTCGCGCAGCTGCTTGAGCGTCTCGGCGAGCGCCTTCTTCAGCGCCTGCGCCGTCACCTGCGGATCGCGGTGCGCGCCGCCGAGCGGCTCGGGGACGATCTTGTCGATCAGCCCGAGCGTCTTCAGGCGGCTGGCGGTGATGCCGAGCGCCTCGGCGGCGTCGGGCGCCATGGTCGAATCGCGCCACAGGATCGAGGCGCAGCCCTCGGGCGAGATCACCGAGTAGGTCGAGTACTGCAACATGAGAACGAGCATCGCCCACCGCGATGGCGAGCGCGCCGCCCGAGCCGCCCTCGCCGATGATGGTGGCGATGATCGGCACGCGCAGCCGCGCCATCTCGAACAGGTTCCGGCCGATCGCCTCGGACTGGCCGCGCTCCTCGGCGTCGATGCCGGGATAGGCGCCGGGCGTGTCGACGAAGGTGAACACCGGCAGGCCGAACTTCTCGGCGAGCTTCATCAGGCGCAGCGCCTTGCGATAGCCCTCGGGCTTGCGGCATGCCGAAGTTGCGCGCGATCTTTTCCTTGGTGTCGCGGCCCTTCTGGTGGCCGATGACGACGCACGGCTCGCCGTTGAAGCGCGCCAGGCCGCCGACGATCGCGGCGTCGTCGGAGAACGTCGCGGTCGCCGTGCAGCTCCTCGAAGTGCGTGAACAGCATCTGCACGTAGTCGAGCGTGTAGGGCCGCTGCGGATGGCGCGCCACCTGCGCCACCTGCCACGGCGAGAGCTTGCCGTAGATGTCCTTGGTGAGCGTCTGGCTGCGCTTCGTCAGGCGCTGGATTTCCTCGGAGATGTCGACCGCCGAGTCGTCCTGCGCGAAGCGCAGCTCCTCGATCTTGGTCTCGAGCTCCGCGATCGGCTGCTCGAATTCGAGGAAGGTGGTCTTCATCGGGCGGCGATTCTAACCGATTGTCACTACACGGTTTCTGCCGGCGCTCTTGCCCTCGTACAGGGCCTTGTCGGCGCGCGCGAGCAGCGCGCTGACGGGCTCCTTGCCGTGCGTACGTCGCCACGCCCGACCGTTACCGTCACGCGCGGCACGCCCGGAAACGCGGCGGCTTCGGTCCGGGCGCGCACGCGCTCGGCGCAGGCCTGCGCGCCCGCCAGCGTCCGTGCCCGGCAGGACGATCAGGAATTCCTCGCCGCCGAAGCGCCCGTGGACATCCACGGCGCGCAGCTCCTGCGGCACCAGGCGGGCGAAGTCTTTCAGCACCGCTGTCGCCGGCCGGCATGGCCGAAGCTGTCGTTGATCGACTTGAAGTGGTCGATGTCGATGAGGCAGACGGCAAACGGCGTGCCCGAGCCGCTCGGCGCGCGACTGCTCGCGCGCCAGCGCTTCCATCAGGTAGCGGCGGTTGTAGGCGCCGGTCAGCTCGTCGCGGATCGCCAGCTCGCCGATGCGCTCGACCGCCTGCTGCAGCTCGCGGTGGCTGTCGGAGAGCCGCGTGCGCAGCCGGTTGACGTAGCCGCCCATCACCGCGAACCACGGCAGCACCACCGCCAGCACCGACGAACTCGGCCAGCGCGGCGCTCGGATTGACGCCCGGCCCGCGCAGGTAGAGCGAAGTGCAGCATGGCGGCGTGCGCGAGCAGCGCCAGGAACGCGAGCGCGAGCATGCGCGTCGCGTTCAGTCGCAGCACGCCGAACAGCATGCGCGACGAGGTAGAAAGGCGGTGAGCACTCGCGCGCGCCGGCCCGGCGTGGTACATGATGTAGGCGAGCAGCAGGATCGCGGCACCGACCTGCTCGGTGGTGAGGCTGGGATCGGCGAAGCGCTGGTTCAGCCCGCTGCGGAACAGCGCGGCGAAGAAAACCACCAGGGCGACGATGCCGGCGCTGCCTTCGATCGCCGCGCGCCAGGGCAGCAGGCCGAGGAAGGCGCAGATCGGCGAGCGCGACGCAGACGAGGCAGCGAAGTGCCGGCCGCCATCAGGAAGCGCGCGACGCGCAGCGACTGCCGCTCGTCCCGCGCGCGGCAACCCGACTGCCGCCGTCCGACAGGACTTCGCTCATCGCGCCGCCCCCTTTGTCTGCTGCCGTCAGTATTCTACCGGCAGCGGATCGAGCGAGCGCCAGAGGTACCAGGTGGCGACCGAGCGCCACGGCCGCCAGGTCTCGCCCAGCTTGCGCATCCGCTCCAGCGAGATTTTCCTTCCCTTGAAGTAGTTGACGCGGATCCCTTCTGCAGCCCGAGGTCGTCGAGCGGGAACACGTCGGGACGCAGCAGGTTGAACATCAGGAACATCTCCGCGGTCCAGCGCCCGATGCCGCGCACGTCGGTCAGCTCGGCGATGATCGCCTCGTCGTCCATCTGCGGCCAGTCGCTGCTCGTGGATCTTGCCGTCGGCGAAGTGCTGCGCGAGGTCGGCGATGTACTCGGTCTTGCGGTCCGAAAGCCCGCAGGCGCGCAGCTGCGTCCTGTCCTTTGCAACGACCGCGTCCGGGTAATCTTCTGCTCAAGACAGATGCAACCCTGTTCCACACGCTCTGCGCCGCCTTGACCGAGATCTGCTGGCCGCAGATCGCGCGCGCCAGGGTCATGAACGCCTCGCCGCGCCGCATCATGAACACCTTGGGATGGCGGCGCATGATCGCGCCATCACCGGGTCGCTTCGCGCCAGCGCGCGCTTGCGCGCGATCCCAGTATTCAGGCTTCATAGCGAGCGGCAGATTGATCAGCAGGTTCTGCGGCTTCATGCGCACCACGTCGCTCGTCGTCGCACGACAGCGCCAGGTAGACCGGCCGCCCGGCGATGTCGGCGCGCATCACCGCGGGTCGGCGAACTCGAGCCGGAACAGCGCGAGGATGCGGCGCATCCGGCCCTGCTCCACCTCGCTCGCCGCGCCCACAGCTCGTTCAGGATCGCGGTCGACTCGGCGTCGAGGCCGATGTGCCACGCCCAGCGCTCCTCCTCGATCTTCCGGATCGGCTTGACCGTCACGCTCGACGCGCAGGAAATGCGCGATCCAGGCCTCGATCACGCGTGCAGAGCGCGTCGAGCGCCGGCCGGCCGTAGGTGAGGCTGATGACCGGTGTCGTGGCTGCGACTCGCGCTCCCAGTAGAGTCGCGGCGTTCGCGCGGTCGAGCACGTCGAGCTCGGTCTTCGCCGAGCGTCGCCCTGCGCCTCGACGATCAGCCGGCCGATGCTGCCGTAGCGGTTGCCCGAGGCGTGCATCTCCACCGTCTCCAGGTCGGCGAGCAGCGCGTGGCCGTCGCGGATGCGTGGCCTTCTGCTCGCGAAAGAAGAGCTCGGCGGCGCGCAGGCGCAGCGGATCGTCGCAGCCGTCGAGGATGTTGCGCAGGATGACGTGCGCGAGCTGGTCGATGAACAGCGGCGGCACGTCGACCTGCCGCTCTTGAACAGAGCTCAGTGTAGCAGCCCTCGACCGTGCCCGGCGCCGAGCAGCCGGTCGCGGAAACGCAGCACGACCTCGTAGTTGTGCCGCGCATCCTCGTCCTTGATCGGGTCGATCCTGTCGCAGACGCGGCGCGGCGCGGATCGTCCATCAGCGCAGCGTGGATGCGGCGCTCGTCGTCGCACGACTCCTCGACCGGATGCACCTCCGGCCGCAGGTAGTAGGCGCGCAGGAAATCGTCGGTGACCCGCAGCCTGCCGGCGGGTCGCGCTTCTAGGAGGTGAAAACCGCTATTGCGCCAGAAATCAGGCAGGAGGCGAGAGACCAGCCGCGAATGCGACGCCACGTGCTGCTTGAGGAACTCCATCTGGTCGGACGAGGATGCGGCGGTTGGTGAGGATCAGGTACTCCGCCTTGTTCGGCACGTAGGGCGCGTAGAGCAGCTCCATGCCCGACTCCTCCGGCAGGCGGTTGCGCTTGCTGGCCGTTGCAGTGCCGGCAGGCGGTGACCACGTTCATCCAGGTGTCGCGGCCGCCGCGCGACAGCGGCGTGATGTGGTCGCGCGTCAGGCGGAAGTAGCTGAACTCGCCGCCGCAGTAGGCGCACATGTGGCGGTCGCGGCGGAACAGCTCGCGGTTGTTGAGCGGCGGCACCTGGTTGAAGCCCTTGGCCGCCAGCGCCTTGCCCTTGATCGCGATGATCGAGTGCGCGGTGATGCTCGAGCGCTCGCCGGTCATGCGGCGAGATGCCGCCGTAGTAAGTGAAGGTCTCGTCGCCCAGCGTCCAGGCGACCAGGTTCTTGGCGTAGTAGAAGCAGGCCTGCTGCCAGCTGATCCAGCGGTGCGGCACGCCGTGCGCGTCGAGCGAAAGGATGAGCGGGCTTATCCATGGCAGGCTTCATGCTTTGCGCAGCATTCTGCCAACCAGATTGGCAATGCCCGGAAAACAAGGGACTGCGGCGGAACTAGCTCCAGCTAGTTCTTGCCGACGGCTTCCTTGAACCCCTGCCCGGCGGCGAAAGCCGGGATGGTCTTGGCGTGGATGCTGGATTTCCTTGCCGTTGAGCCGGGCTGCGGCCGGCGCGCGCCTTGCGCTTGCGCGGCAGGAAGGTGCCGAAGCCGACCACGGTGACGCGCTTGCCCTTGGCGACGTTGGTGACGATGGCGTCGAACACCGCGTTCACCGCCTCGCCCGCCGCCGCCTTGCTGACGTTGCCGGCCTTCGCGGCAACCTCGACCAGATCGGACTTGGTCACGACGTGTGGCATGCGCTTGCTCTCCCCTGCTTCAGGCGCATCGTATCCAAATCGAAATCGAAATTCAACGCGGCGGCGACGCGCGCCGTGATTTTCTTGCGCACGCGCCTGCAAACATTTATCATTGGCGGTTCGAGGAGGAGGCCACATGATGAAGGTCAATCGGCTTGCGCTCGCCGCGCTTGCCGGCTGGCGCTGACGCGCACCGGCGCACGCGCAGATCTCGCTGACTTACTCGAGCTGGGTGCCGCCGACGCACCATCTCACCATCTGGCAGGCGAACTGGGCCGCCGAGGTCGAGAAGGCGACCGGCGGGCGCGTCAAGTTCACGTCGCTGCCCAAGGCGCCCGCCGCGCCGCCCGGAACCTTCGACGCGGTGCGCGACGGCCTGGTGGACCTCTCGTACGTGACCGCCAGCTACACGCCGGCGCGCCACATCCTGCCGCTGATGGCCGAGCTGCCGGGCGCGGGCGACACCGCCGAGATCAACTCGGTCGCCTTCTCGCGCATCCACTGGAAGCATTTCCAGAAGGTCGGCGAATACAAGGGCGTCAAGCTGCTCGGCGGTCTGGACCCACGGCCCGGGGCAGATGTTCACCAAGAAGCCGATCAAGTCGCTCGCCGACTTCAAGGACATGAAGATCCGCACCGGCGGCGGCATCGCCGGAGCAGGTGGCCAACGCGCTCGGCGCCTCGGCCGTTCGTCAAGCCGGCGCCCGAGTCCTACGAGCTGCTCGAACTCCGGCGTCGCCGACGGCGTGTTCTTCCCGCTCGAGTCGATCGTCTCGTTCAAGCTCGACACGGTGATCGAGCCAGGCGACGCTGTTTCCCGGGCGGCCTGTACAGCTCGTCGTTCGGCTTCTTCATGAACGAGGACAAGTGGAACAAGCTCGTCGAAGCAGGACCAGGCGATCATCGAGAAGCACGCCGGCGAGTACGCCGCGCGCAGCAACGGCCAGTCCTGGGACACGCGCCGACAAGGTCGGCCTGCGACGCGCTGCAGAGGCGCCGGCGGCAACGATCGTGACGGCCACGCCCGGCGATGGCAGGCCGAGGCGAAGAAGCGCTCCGGCGCCGATCATCGACGAGTGGATCAAGCAGGCGAGCGCCAAGGGCATCAACGCCAAGGCGGTCCTCGACGAGTTCCACGCGGAGCTGAAGAAGGTGGCGGCCGGCAAGTAGTCCTGAGCCAGATCCACTAAGATGGGCGCGGATCGAACCGCGCCCTTTCGTCTGTGACGACGCCTCCGAGCGCGATCTGGGAACGGCGCGCCGACGCCGCGCTCGGCATCGCCGCCTCGATCCTGCTGTTCTGCATGATGGTGCTCACGTTCGTCGACGTGGTGGCGCGCTACCTGCTCAACTGGCCGATCCGCGGCGCCTTCGAGATCACCGAGCTCGGCGCTGCTGGTGCTGATCTTCGCCGGCCTGCCGCTGGTGTCGCACGCCGACGAGCACGTGACCATGGATTTCATCGACCGCATGCTGCCGCGACCGGCTCGGCGCGCGCTGGATCCGCGTCGTGCACGCGGTCTGCGCCGCGATCATGTTCTTCCTCACCTGGCAGGTCTGGATCAAGGCCGGCACGATCGCCGGCTACGGCGACACCACCGACGTGCTGCGCATCGCGGTCGGGCCCGTTCGTCTACTTCATGGCCGCGATGATCGCGCTCACCGGCCTGGTGCACGTCTTCAAGATGTTCGTGCCGGGCGACGGCGCGCGCCAGCCAGGCGACCACCTGAGCGCGCGCATGACCGAAGTCGCTGATCGGCCTGCTGGCTGATGATGGTGCTCGCGTTCCTGCGCATGCCCGATCGCGCTGTCGATGGGCGTCGTCGGCATCGTCGGCTACGCCTACATGCGCGACTGGAGCTGGGCCGTCGGCCTTCGCCACCGCGCAGACCAAGATCTACGAGACCGGCCGCAACTACACGCTGTCGGTGGTGCCGCTGTTCATCCTGATGGGCAACTTCGTCACGCGCGCCGGCATGTCGCAGGAGCTGTACCGCACCGCCTACGCCTTCATCGGCCACCTGCGCGGCGGCCTGGCGATGGCGACCATCGTCGGCTGCGCCGGCTTCGGCGCGATCTGCGGCTCGTCGATCGCCACCGCCGCGACCTTCGCCAAGGTCGCCTATCCGTCGATGAAGAAGTTCGGCTACTCGGACGCGCTCGCCACCGGCGCGATCGCCGCCGGCGGCACGCTCGGCATCCTGATCCCGCCCTCCACCATCATGGTGATCTACGGCATCATGACCGGCACCAGCATCGGCAAGCTGTTCGCCGCCGGCATCCTGCCCGGCATCCTCGCCACCGTGCTGCTCTGCGTCGCGGTGCAGTACGTCACCTGGCGCGACCCGACGGCCGGCCCGCGCGGCGAGCGCCTGACCTGGAAGGAGCGCTTCGACACGCTGCACGGCGTCGGCTGGTTCGCCGCGGTCGGCGTGGCGGTGATCGGCGCGGCGCAGCTTCGGCTGGCTCGAGTCGGACGACGCCGCGGTGCTCGGCGCGCTCGCGGTGTTCGGCCTGTCGCTCATCTACAAGGGCGTGACCAGCGTGATCGCGCTCTTCGCGCTGGTGATGGGCGGCATCTACGGCGGCGTGTTCACCGCGGTCGAGGGCGCCGGCGTCGGCGCGTTCGGCGCGATGGTGTTCGCCCTCGCCCGCCAGCTCGCTCACCTGGCAGTCGCTCTACGCCGCGCTGGTCGAGAGCGCGCGCACCACCGCGATGCTGTTCCTGATCCTGATCGGCGCGCTGATGTTCGCCGAGTTCGTCAACATCACCATCGATGCCGACCGACCTGAACGAACTTCGTCACCCGCTTGCAGCGTGAGCCCGGTCGATGGTGGTGGCGGTGATCATGGTCGATCTACGTGCTGCTCGGCACGGCGATGGAGGAGCTCTCCATGATCCTGCTCACGGTGCCGGTGTTCTTCCCGCTGATCGTGCACCTGGGCGTCGACCCGATCTGGTTCGGCATCCTGATCGTGGTGGTGGTCGAGATCGGCCTGATCAGCCCGCCGGTGGGCATGAACCTGTTCGTGCTCAACACGCTGCTGCCGCAGGTGCCGACGCGCGTCGTCTTCCGCGGCGTGCTGCCGTTCATGGCCGTCGACTGCGTGCGCCTCGCCATCCTGATCGCCTTCCCGATCATCCTCGCTCTAGCGGTCTGAGACGGTTAGTGCTTCCCAGGATTATAGAGATGCTCAAACGCACATCGGCGGCAACGATCGCGTCAAAGCTACCGGGCCCAAGCCTTCATCAAGACTACTTTCTCAAATGATCACTACGATCACTCTCTGTCATGAGCTCTTTGCTGCAATTGCGGCCGCATTTTCAAACTTTCAATGCCGATGACTTCGCATTTTGGAAACCGTTGCTTCAGCCAGCGTCAGAGCCTCCACAAAAGCAACCGACGTCGAGCACGCGCTTGGGAACCGGGGCGATCATCTCAGAAGACCAATGGGGCATAGTCGTGATCGAGTTTTTGTGCAAACCGGCTTCCAGCATTTGCCAGGGTGGGCCATCGGCATGCCTGCTTGCCTTTAAGTTTGCTCTATACTTAATTGTGATGAAGCCGGCAGCTAACTGTTCAACTTACAATGAATTCCGGATGCGAGTCAAAGAGATCTTGATCTATCTGATTCGCGTCTCGCCCGTAGGCTCCTGTCCGACGGCAAAGTCGCCGAGCGCTGCAGGTGGCGAACGGACTTGCCGCGCATCCCAGCCCGAACCGGCATTGGGGTCACGCAGCACGGCTGCGCCTTACTTTCGTTGGGACAGCGATTGACTCAACGGGACGTATTTGCGGGAACTGCTGCGCCTCAATCGAGACTGGCGGGCACACAGCCTCGGATGGCTGCTCACGGTAATGAAGCGCTTCGATGAAGCGCGCACCGCTCTTGAGAATACACTCGCCATTGATCCGGAGGCCACGTGGGGGCCATGGAGAACTTGGCGTTCCTCTTGCATGAAATGGGCGAGCGGGAGGGCGCCCTCCAGTTGCGGCAGACCGATGGATGGCAATTCGTCCCGGCGATGCAAAGATACTTGCCGGTTGCCGCTGTGCCTTCCGGTCGTGCCCCAGTCAGAAAAGTATTTCACGGCGCGGCGATTTCCGAATTTGACCGTGCGTTAGCGCAATTCGAAGCCGTTGCCAGTCGCCCCCGAGGAAATGCTCGAACCCGCGTCAGAGCGGTTGGCCAAGACACTTTATCTGGCCTACCGATGCGAGGAAACCATCGTGATCGCGACACTTTACGGTAATTTGATTGCCAGGCTGATGCGGACCCGCGGCGAAGTCCGGCGGTGCTATCGAGCGCGTCGGACCGGCAAAGCGCGTTCGAATTGCGGTCATCAGTGCAAATATTAATTGGGCATCCCGTATTTGCTGTTTTGTTGAACGGAATACTTCAGCACCTCGACGCGACAGGTTTGAGGTCGTACTGATTCACCAGAACACGGGGGGCGATGCGGCAACGGAAGTCGCCAAGTCACAGGTCGCGCTTCTACGGCGGTATTTTGAGCTGGCGCTGGTGTGGGGTGGCATCTTGCAGGTGAAGGCCGCGTGATCTTCTATCCGGAGATCGGCAGCGCATCCCGATGTCTACAAACTGGCCCCAGCCTCAGGCTTGCGCCGTTGCAGGTTCCGGTTGGGGGCATCCGATCACGAGTGGCCTGCCGACAATCGACATGTTCACTCTCTGGCGAACTGCTCGAAGGTCGAATGCGCAGGCTCACTATAGCGAACATCTGATCAAGCTCCCAGGCACAGATTGCGTGCACCTTGTCCAGACCGATTCAAGCGAGACCGATTGATCATCTGAATCACAAATCACGGCCCCGAAAAGTGACCGAACCATTACACTTTGTCCTGTGTCAAAACCCATTCAAATTTGATCCGAGCGACGATATTCTGTATGCGCGTAACCGCCAGACTCACGCGGGTGCCTGCCGGTTCTGGATCGTTTGTCATCGATCGGCAGAAAGTGAACAAAAGATTCTCCTGACGCGATTCACCAAGTCTTTCCGCAAGCGCGGCCTTGGATCCGGACATTGATAAGCCCCATGGCTTTCGGCCGAGTTCTGCACATTGTTGGATCAGATGGACGTATACCTCGATTGCCCCCGGCGTTCTCTGGCTATACGACAGCTTGGCAGGCGCTTCATCGCGGAATACCGATTGTTGCCTGGAGGGCAATTTTCTCCGTCAGCGGCTAGCAGCGGGACTACTGCGTCACGCGGGCGTGCCAGACATCGCCGGAAACGCGAACGAATACGTTGCCAAGGCGAGATTCGCCTTGGCAAAAGACCGTGATTCACGTGATGCAATGCGACGCAGGCTTTCCGTGGGAGCAGCCAGCGTCAGCAATCGGATTGAAGTTATACGCGCTTTCGAGCAAAGCGATTAGTGCGCTCAGGTGGAGCAGTTTGACCTCGAGTCTGGGGCTTCCGCGCTGGGCCAAACCGGCCACTTCGGCGTGTCATAATAGCCACCGATAGATTTCAAAAACAATCCGCGCTGGGCATCCACTTTGCGGACAACCTTTTGTCCCCTTGGGCCCGCAATAACTCACAGCCCTTGACGACGCGTCATTCCGAGACGCGTGGGGGCGAACATTGTCAATGAAGCCGATGCACGATTATGTGGCGACGACATTCTCGTGTGTGCGGAATTTTTCCACTACGCGCGGTTGGACGGTGAATTCGTGGAATGCGGCGTGTTTCAGGGCACGGAATCAGAACCGTCGTGGATTACCTCGGCGGTCCGGCGTTCCTGACCGCGTGTTCTGGGGCTTCGACACCTACGACTTCAATCCGGTCCCGGACGGGGTTCGAACCTTCAGCAGCCTGGAATGTATGAGCGCGTCCTGCGCCGCTTTTGAGGGCTACCGCTCCGTTCGGCTGGTCGGGGTTTGATTCCGCAGATCTTCGACGCAGGGATTCCGGAGCGAATTGCCTACCATATCGATCTCAATGACGCAGACGCCGAAATTGCGGTGCTCAACCGCCTTTTTGAGCGGGTAGCAATAATAATGT
>ERZ1370068.6841-contig-58_pt1 | contig 31915 bp, 41 predicted proteins | sample MGYA00561227_ERZ1370068 | MGnify/ENA primary metagenome ERZ1370068 (study PRJEB38410, sample SAMEA6850437) | metagenome | study: Metagenomic assessment of the ecological functions of the soil: analysis of the soil microbiota associated with the...
GATGTACTTCGTTCGGTTACGTATTGCTGGTCGAGGGGCAGGTCGGTCTCAAGGTCATGGAAACCTTGCGCGAGCTGGATTACGGCGTGACCGCGATCTGCGGCGGGCTCTGTTCCTGCGCGACTGCCACGTATTCGTGGCATGAATGGCGCGACATCGTGCCGGCACCGCAGAGCGACGAGAAGGAGCTGCTGGTCGAGCTCGCCGCGCGCTTCGACCCCGACCGTTCAGCGGCTGAGCTGCCAGGTGGAGTTCACCCGGGCGCTCGACGGTCTTCAGCATCGCCTTCGCGCCCACGACAGGTGATGGACGCGGCGTCAGGCCACGACGCCGTCCAGTTTCACTGCGCGCAACGCGTTGTCGATGAGGATCTCGGCGCCGTTGATGACGCGATTCATCCGATTGCCAGAACGACGACGTTACCGACGTCGGCGGTTGCTTGAGCCCCGATCGAGATTCGTGTACATGCTCATCTCGAGACCAGGCTCCCAGGTCGAATCGCGGTTCATCGCGGTCTCGATCGCGCCGGGGTGAATCGAGTTGCAGCGGATGTTGTAACTTGTTCGTCTGGCAATGGACCGCGATGGACTTCGGTCATCGCGCGCGACGGCGCCTTTCGCTGCGGAGTATGCGAAGTAGACCGGATAACCCGGGTGCGAGGCGATCGATGAGACGTTGATGATCGAGTCCGCCGCCGCTCGCCCTGATCGCCGGAATCGCCGTGCGGCAGCCGAGGAATACGCCTTCGGTTACATCACCGAGTTCTGGAACCGGAACTGCTCGAGCGTGCAGGTCTCGGGCGTCGCCATCTGCACGACGCCCGGCGTTGTTGACGAGCACGTGCAGCCGCCGAACTGCTCGACCGCGGCGTCGACGACCCTGCCGCCAGCGGACTTCGTCGCGGACGTCCTGGCGCGAGTCGCGAGCGCGCAGCCCGGCCGTTGCGCGCGTTGAGTTGCGCCGGCAAGCTCCTCGACGCCCGCTGGCGTTCACGTCGGTCACGATCACGACCCGCGCTCCCTCGCGCGCGAGCGTCTCGGCGTCGGCCCGCGCCCAGTCCGCTGAGCCGCGCCAGTGATGATCGCGACCTTGCCGTTCACTCGTCGCCATGTCTGCGCAGTACTCCGCGCGACTAGTGTTCTTGTGACGTGTTGACCAGTGCATCTGCAACAGCGGACGGTACCAAGCAGCCCTGCTTGTTTCAATCAACTTTGACTTTTACCGGCAGCCGCCACATTCTTGCGCGCATAAGACCGAGTCAGTGCGTCACCGGATGTCCCGGTCGTCAGCGCAACAACACCACGGCCGAAGCCGCGCCGGCGGACTAGCCGGCTGGCGAGGCACAGAAGAGCGCGTCGACGCGACTGCAGATCGTCGAGGCGGCGCTGCGCTGCTTCGTCGAGCTCGGCTACGTGCGGCGACGACCACGACCGTAATCGCCGAGAAAGGCCGGTCTCTCGCGCGGCGCGATGCTGCATCACTTCCCGTCGAAGCTCGACATCGTGCGCGCAGCGGTCGAGCACCTGCATGCGAAGCGCCTCAAGGCGTTCCGCAAGTCGATCGACCGGCTCGCCGCGCGACGAGTCGCGCGCCCGCAAGGCGCTCGAGGCGTACTGGGAGCACGTCCGGCATCCGATGTACGTCGCCTTCCTCGAGCTCTGGGTCGCGGCGCGCACGGATCCCGAGTTGCAGCGCATCCTGACGCCCGGCGCAGGAGTCATTCGAGCGCGAGTGGTACCGGCACCGCCGTCGATCGTGTTCCCGGAATGGCGCGACTCCGGCGAGAACTTCGATGTTGCGCTCGACCTGGTCCACTACGTCATGGACGGCATGGCCGTGAGCTTCCCGACTCACGAGCACGGCGAGCATGAGAAGCGGCTGCTCGCGTACCTCGAGAGGCAGATGGCCACGAGCTGTCGCGCCGGAAAGATCACCGACGCGGCTGACCCGCCGCGCCCGCGCGTCGACTCGACCCGGAGGAACTACATGGACAAGCCCGTAAGCTGGTCGAAGTCCGCGACCACGTCGCAACCGTCACGCTGAACAAACCGCGGTTCGTCGAATGCGCTCGACCTCGAGCTCGCGCGCGAACTGCTGAGCGCGGCGCTGCGGTGCGAGGACGACTCCGAGCCGTGCGCGCGGTCGTCGCTGACCGGCGCTGGCAAGCACCTGTGCTTCGGTGGCGACCTCACGTGGCATGTCCGAGCAGGGCGAGGCGCGTCACGGCGATACCTGAACGAGCTGACGACGCACCTGCACGCCGCGATTGCCTCGTTCACGCGCATGCGCGCGCCGGTCGATCGCGGCCGATCAACGGCACGGCGGCGGGCGCCGGCGTCGGGCTCGTGTGCATGACGGACCTCGCGATCTGCGGCAAGCGGCAGCAAGTTCTCGCTGGCCTACACGCGGCGTGGGTCTCGTCCCCGACGGCAGCACGTCGTTCCTGTTGCCACGCATCGTTGGCCGTCGCCGCGCGACTCGAGTTGTTCCTGCTGAATCGCGTGCTGACTGCTGACGAGCGCTGGCCTGGGCTCTCGTGACCGAGTGGTCGACGACGCCGACGTGCTGGGGCAGTCGCAGGCGCTGGCGGCGCGAGCTCGCCGCGGGTCCGACCGAGGCCTACGGTGCGGTCAAGCGGACTCGCGACCGCGATCAGGCCCCGAGGCTCCGAGCAGCAGATGGCGATCGAGGGCCGCGCGCGATCGCCGCGCAGGCACGCAACACCCGCAGCGCTGCGAGACATCGCGGCATGTCCTCGACCGAGCGCAAGCCCCAGTTTCACCTGAAGAAACCGGCCGATGACGGATTGCCTTTATCCTGGATCACGTGCGGACGCCCCGAGGCCGGGGCCGGGCGGACGGCTCGCTGCACCAGATCACGCCGATCCAGCTCGCGGCGCAAACGCTCGCGGCCTCGCGCGACCGCAATGCGCGCTCGATACGCGCGTGCGCTCGATGACGTCGTACTGGGTTGCGTGTCGCCGATCGGTGAACAGGGCGCCGATATCGCGCGCGTGGTCGCCTCGTCGCGGGACTCGCGATGAATCGGTGCCGGGCAAGCAGCTCAACCGCTTCTGCGCGTCGGGGCTCGAGGCGGTGCAACACGGCCGCGGCGCAGGTGATGTCGGGTCAGTGCGACCTGACGATCGGCGGCGGCGTCGAGTCGATGTCACGCGTGCCGATGGGCTCCGACGGCGTGCCTGGGCGGTCGGCCGGCCGTGGCATGGCGGCAGTATTTCATGCCGCAGGGCATCAGCGCCGACCTGATCCGCGCGACGCTCGACGGCTACAGCGCGTGAGAGGCTCGATGCCGTACGCGGTCGAAAGCCAGCGTCGCGCCGGCCGCACAGGCCGGGGCTACTTCGATCGATCGATCGTCCGGTCGAGGATGTCGCGGGCGACATCGCGCTGGCGACGCGACTGAATACCTGCGGCCGGCACGACGCTTGCCGATCTCGCCAGCTGAAGCCCGCCTTCGCGCAGGCAGGCGAGGAAGCCGGGTTCGACGCCGTCGCCAGCTACAGCGCTACCCGCAGGTCGAGCAAATCCAGCACGTGCACACGGCGGGCACTTCGAGGTGGCATCGTCGATGGTGCTGCCGCCGTGCTCGTCGGCGATGCGCAAGGCCGCCCAGCAGGGCGGGTCTCAAACCGGCGCGCGCGTATCCGTGCCTTCGCCTCGATCGGCAGCGAGCCGACGATCATGCCTGACCGGTCCCGCGGCCGCGAGCCGCAAGGCGCTCAAGCGCGCGCGGATGCAGGCCGGCAACATCGACCTCTGGGAGATCAACGAGGCGTTTGCCCGGCGGTGGCATTGCGCTTCGTGACGGCGATGGACCTGTCGCCGGATCGCGTCAACGTCAACGGCGGCGCGCATTGCGCTCGGTCACCCGCTCGGCTGCGACCGGCGCGATGATCCCCTGGCATGGTGCTCGACAGGCTCGAGCGACGCGAACTCGACGACCGCGCTCGTCACGCTCTGCATCGCGCGCGGGATGGGTACCGCGACGACTCATCGAGCGGGTCTGACGGGCAGAACAGGACCACACATGACGCAGACCATTCGCTACGCCGTCGATGCCGACGGCATCGCCCACTCGTGATCGACGTTCCCGGCCGGCCGATGAACGTGATGACCCCCGAATTCTCGGCGCAGCTCTGTGCGTCATCGCCCGCCATCATTCGCGAGGTGACGCGGCGTGCGGCGCCGTGCATCGCTCCGCGAAGCCGAGTTTCACTGGCAGAGCGCCGACATCAAGGACATGGTCAGGATGATCGACCGCGGCGTGACTGCGCAGCGGAGGCGACCGGACTTCAGCGCGATGCATCGGCAAGACGCCACTATCCGCCGGCCTCGAGAACCTGCACGGCAAGCCCGTGGCCGCGTGCGATCAACGGCGTGGCGCTTGTGGCAGGCACGAGCTGGCACTCGCGTGTGTCACTACCGCGTGATCGCGCCGACGATCCGCAAGGCAGCGGTCGGTCTCCCCGGTCAAGATCGGGCTGCTGCCCGGTGCCGGCGGCACGCGGCGTTTGCCGCGGCTGATCGGCGTGGTGGAGGCGCTCGAAGCTGCTGACCGAAGGCCGCCAGGTCGGTGCCGCGGAAGCCCTGAAGAAGGGCATGGTCCAACGAGAGTCGCGCGCTCGGCCGACCGAGATCGTCGAGCGCGCGCGGCAATGGATCCTGCGCGGCGGCGAAGGCGTGCAGGCGTGGGACAAGAAGGGTGTTCCGCGTGCCCGGTGGTGCCGGGCATGTCTCGCCTGCACGTCGCGCAGGCGCTTCATGGCCGGGTACCGCGCTGACGGCGCGCGACCATGCGCAATTGCCCGGCCCCGCTCGCACATTCTGCTCTTGCGTCTACGAAGGCACGCAGTTGCCGATCGATGCGGCGCTGCGTCTCGAGTCGAAGTACTTCGGCGCAGCTGCTGGCGGGGCCCGTGTCGCGCGCAACCTGATGCGCACGATGTTCGATCAACAGGGGTCTCGCCGACAAGTTGTCGCGGCGGTCCGCTGATGTGCCGAAGACGCAGGTGCGCAAGCTCGCGCATCCTCGGGCTCCGGCATGATGGGTGCAGGCATCGCGCACGGTTGCCGCCGTGGCTCGGCATCGAGACGGTATTGCTCGATGCGACGCGCTCGAGCTCGCCGAGAAGGCAAGGCTCACGCGCAGCAGCAGTGCTCGCGAAGGACGTGCAGCGCGGCAAGCGCACGCAGGTCGACGCCGATGCGGTGCTCGCGCGAGATCCGCACGACGACGAAGCTATGCGGGCTCGCGGGCTGCGACCTGGTCGTCGGAGGCTGTGTTCGAGAAGCGCGAGATCAAGGCAACGGTCACGCAAGACGGCCGAGGCTGTGCTCGGCACGGACGCCGTGTTCGCCAGCAACGCGTCGACGCCTCGCCGATCAGCGGGCTCGCGCAGGCATCGAAGCGCCGCGCACAGTTCATCGGCATCCATTTCTTCTCGCCGGTCGACAAGATGCCGCTCGGTCGAGATCATCGTCGGCAGCAAGACGACCGGCGACGACCGCTCGCGCGGCGCTCGACTTCGTGCAGCAGCTGCGCAAGACGCCGATCGTCGTCAACGACAGCGCGCGGCTTCTACACGAGCCGCTGTTTCGGCACGTTCGTCAACGAGGGCATGCCGATGCTGCCAGGAGGGCGTCGCGCCGGCGCTGATCGAGAACGCCGCGACAGATGGCCGGCATGGCCGGTCAGGCCGCTCGCCGTCGAGGACGAGGTCACGATCGAGCTGACCTGGAAGGTCATCCAGCAGATCGGCCGCGGATCTCGGCAGCAGGTACCAGCAGCCGCCGGCGGTACGCGGTCGTCGAGACGATGGTCGAGCGCTCTGCCACGCCGGCCCGGACAGGCGCTTTGGCGCCGGTTTCTACGAGTACCCGCAGGTGCGAAGAAATTCCTGTGGCCGGGGCTCGCCGAGCGCGTTCCCGGCGGCAACCGGAGCAGCCGTCGCTCGCGGAAGCGCGGTCGAGCGCCTGATGCACATCCAGGCGCTCGAGACCGGCGCGCTGTCATGGAGAGAGGGTGTTGACGTCGGCGGCAGAAGCCGATCTCGGCTCGATCCTCGGCTGGGGTTTCCCGGCGTGGACAGGTGGCACGCTGTCGTATATCGACATGATCGGGCTCGACGTGTTCATTGCCGAGTGCGACCGCGCTCGCCAGGAAGCCACGGCAAGCGCTTCCGACCCTCGAAGTGGCTTGCGCGAGCGCGCGGCTCGCGGCGAGGCGGTTCCACGGCGGGGGATATCGACCAGGGCGGCCTGAGACTCCGCTCGCGTCAGCGGCGGAGGCACGCGCGTCACGGGTGCGCGACCGGCGGGTGCGGCCGGTCGATACGCTGCGACGTCGCGATCGCAGAGCGTGATGCAACCGCGAGGTCGCGAGGATGATGGCGAGACTCGTCGCGAGATCGGCGGAGCGCGTCGCGGCGCTGCGACGAGAGGATCACGCCACCGGTGCTCTGCAGCAAACCGAGCACAGCTGCGGTCAGGCCGCTGAAGCTTGCGCGCGACGCAACGCGATCGTCGTGCCGAGCGGCGGGATCTGGCCGACACCGAGTACGTAGAGCGCCGTCCCCGTCGCGAGCAGCGGCGGGTTGGCGAAACCGCGCCGCAAACGCAAGCGCCGTACCGCCAGACACACAGCAGCGCGGCGGCGATGACCAGCGGCCGCAGCCCGGTGCGCGCGACCAGCGCACGACTCAACGACGAGCCCAGCGTGAAACACGCCGCTGCGCTGGCAAACAGCCAGGCAGAAGTGTGCCTCGGTGACGGCGAAGCCGACGATCGCGATGCTCGAGTAGAGCGCGAGGATCAGTGATAGCCCGCGAACAGCACGGCCACGAGCAGCGAGCGCCGACGAGAAAATCGCGGCTGGTGAGCATCGATCGCGTACTGCCTGCGAGCTCCGTGACGGCGAGCGGCGGCGGGTTCGCAGGACGCGTCTCCGGCAGCCCCCGACAGTGCGAGCATGAACCACGCGTCCACCGACCAGCGCCGTGAGCCAGAAGATGCTGCGCCAGTCCATGTGTGCGAGCAGGGCGGCACCGACGAGCGGCGCGAGCAGCGGCACGAGTGCCGACGACCGCGGTCAGCAACGAGAGCAACCGCGCACCCGCGATCTCGCTGGCAAAATCCCTGGCGATGGCACGGCCGAGGACGGGACCAACGGCCGCCGCCATCCCCTGCAGGCAGCGTGCGGCGAGCAGCCAGCCAAATGTCGGTGCGAGCGCGCAGGCAGCGGTCGCCAGCACGAGGCAGATCAGGCCGGCGAGCACCGAGCGGCGTCGGCCAATGCGGTCGCCCAGGAATCCCCACAGCAGCTGGCCGGGAGCGAAACCCGCCAGGAACGCCGTGACGATCAGGCCACTGCGCGCCGGCTCGCCACCGAGCGCCGGGCGGTCGCCGGCAACGCGACCAGCGTGATATCGAGCGCGACCGCCCCGAGCGAGATCAGCCAGCCAGGACGATCGTGACGACGCGCGGAATGTCGGCGCCGAGGCGCAACTCAGCTGAAGCGACGCAGGGGTTCGCTGCCGTCCCAGCTCTCCGCGGCGTCGCGGATCACCTTGAAGGCACCGAGGATCGCGCTGCCGTTCTCGATCAGCTCGATCATGCCGCCGGGATGGAAGTCGGTGCTGACGTAGGCAAAACGCGCCCCAGCCCGTACGACCGTGCTGGATGGGCTCGACGCCGATGCGCGCGAGCTGCTCCGAGATCGCCGTCGACCGAATCCGTCATCACGCCCGAATGTGCTGCAGACCCGAACGGCCGCCGCGCGGGAGCTCGGTGTAGATCGACGGTGCGTCGTCATGCTGATAGATCAGCTCGATCTGCAGGTCGCCCGAGTAGGCGATCGCGGCGCTCATGTCGATCTTCGTGAGCTTGCCGCGGAAAAGATCTCCGTGAAGGGACGTGCTCGAAGACGTAGAACGGGCCGACGTGCGACGCGTGCCCAGTGATCGATGGCCGCCTCGAGATCGGGCACGACGAACGCGTTCTGCATGATCGGGCCAAACCTGGCGCTGCATGTTCGCTTCCCTCGGTTGACCGCAGCAGCATAGCCGAGAACCGCGTCGGCGGATCAGCGCGAGCGTGTCCTTCCCGCGCGGCCGGGGCTATCCTGCACCATCGGGGCAAACCGAACGGGTGTCGCATGGAATCGATGTTCGACCTCACTGACCGCGTCGCCGTCGTGACCGGAGCAAGCCGGGGCATCGGCGAGGCGGTGGCGCACGCGCTGGCGCAGCGCGGCGCACGGGTCGTCGTCTCGAGTCGCAAGCTCGGACGGTTGCGCAGCGGTGGCTGCCGCGATCGAGGTCCGCCGGCGGTCGGGCGGTTGCCCGCGCGTGTCATATCGGCGACATGGAGGCGCTCGAGGCACTGTTTGCCTTCGTGGACCAGGAGTACGGCCGGCTCGATGTGCTCGTGAACAACGCGGCGACGAATCCGTACTACGGACACATTCTCGATACCGACCTGGCGGCGTACCAGAAGACCGTCGACGTGAACATCCGCGGCTACTTCTTCGCACGTCGGTCCATGCGGGTCGGTCTCATGCGCAGACGACGCGCCGGTTCGATCATCAACCTGGCGTCCGTCAACGCGGTCCGGCCCGGGCCGCTGCAGGGGATCTACTCGATCACCAAGGGTGCGCCGTCCTCAACATGACCAAGGCGTTCGCGCGCGAATGCGGGCTGGACGGCTTACGCGTCAACGCGATTCTGCCCGGCCTGATCCGCACGAAATTCGCACGGGCGCGCTGCTGGCGGACGATGCGCAGCTCGAGAGCACTATGCTCGGCGCGACGCCATCTTGCGCCGCGTCGGCGAACCGCAGGACTCGCCGGGCGCGGTCGTATTTCTCGCGTCCGACGCCTCCGCCTACGTCACGGGCGAGATGCTGGTCGTCGACGGCGGCTTCCTGACCTGATCGCCGCCGGCTCAGCGGCCTGGCTTCCGTCTGGCGCGCGACGGCGTCGGCGCGCGCCTTGATCGGCGTCCGCGTCGCCGAGATAGCGGCTGCCGCGCGGCTTGAGCTCGCACGTCGAGTTCATACAGCAGCGGCACACCGGTCGGGATGTTGAGCTCGACGATGTCGCGGCTCGGACACCGTCGTCGAGCATCTTGCACGAGCGCGCGCAGGCTGTTGCCGTGCGCGGCGACCAGGCACGTTGCGCGCCGGCGCTGCAGCTCCGGGCGCGATGCGCGACGTCCAGTACGGGCAGCACGCGCGCGAGCGTGTCCTTCGAGCGACTCGGCGGCGGGCAGCTCGTCGACCGGCACGCTGGCGTAGCGGCGCTCGAAGCGCGGGTGCTGCGGATCGTCGGCCGCGAGCGGCGGCGGCGGAATGTCGTAGCTGCGCCGCCAGATCTTGACCTGCTCGGCGCCGTGCCGCGCGACCGTCTGCGCCTTGTCGAGCCCCTGCAGCGCGCCGTAGTGACGCTCGTTCAGTCGCCAGCTGCGCTCGACGGGCAGCCACATCAGGTCCATGCTCGTCGAGCGCGATCCAGAGCGTGCGGATCGCGCGCTTGAGCACCGACGTGAACGCCACGTCGAACGCGATACCCTCGGCCCGGAGCAGGCGACCCGCTTCGCGCGCCTCGGCTCGGCCCTGCGTGCCGACAGGTCGACGTCGACCCATCCGGTGAACAGGTTCTCGAGATTCCAGATGCTCTGTCCGTGCCGCAGCAGCACGAGTCGTCCGACGGGTGTCGCTCATGGACTTTGATCCCCTGCGGGCGGCGACGGCGCGGGCACCGCCTGCAGCGCCACCGACAGCGAGGCGAAGTCGATCGCCGTCGGCTGCGCAGCGCAGGTCGCCGATGACGCCTGCAGGTGTGCGAGCTGTTCCGAGCGTGCGCACTGCTGCCATTGCGTGAACGCGGCGCGCCGGAGTCGCGCTCACGCGTCTCGCGAGCACGCGCTGCGTGAGGCTCGCGGTGCGACTCGGTACAGACGCCTCGCGCAGGCTGCTGCGTGCGACGGCGTGCCAATGACCCGGATACGTCGAGCGCCTCGATCCGGCCGCGCAGCCAGTCGAAGCCCGAGACCGCTGCCGACCGTGAAGTACGCGCGCGCGGCGGCCTCGACGCTGACAGCGTGCGCGGCCTGCGCGAGCTCGACGATGTCCGGCGCGCATTGCAGTGCCTGGGCAGATGCGCGACCTGGCGCGCAGGTCGGGCGGCACGCCGCTGCGGCAGGTCGGTCCGCGCGCGCCGTGAATGCCTCGCGCTCCAGGCGCCGTGCAGCCAGCTCGTGTGCCGAGCGCGCCAGCGCGCGCGATGCCGGGCCGCAGGCGCTTGACCTGTCGTTTCGATCGCCGAGATCGCGTCGGATGACGCTGCAGCAGCCAGTAGGTCGCCTGGCGCGATCAGAGCGATGGTGTCCTGCAGCGCGTGCGTACTGCGTACCGCGACGGCGACGTCGGTTGTCGAGCTGCCTCGATCGCGCTGCCACGACGGTCGCGCAGCGTCGAGATCTCGCGCGCGATCGTATAGGCCCGCGCCACCGGCGGCCGCGTCGGCGCCGGTGTCCCGCTGCGTGCGCGACGCACGAACGTCGGCCCCATGCGGTTGACGATGCTGTTGGTCGTCGCCGTCGCGATGATCTCGCGCTTCAGGCGGTGCTCGGCCGAGCAGGCTTGCGCGTATGGCGTGGCTGATCCGCATCGGGGAAGTAGCGATCGAGCTCCGCGACCGAGGTACGGGTCCTCGGGCACGTCCGACTGGATGAGCTGCTGGTTCAGCGCGATCTTCGCGTAGCGAAAGCACCATCGCGAGCTCGGGACGCGTCAGACCCTGGCCGGCACGGCTGGCGCTCCTCGATCTCCTCGGCGCTCGGCAGGTACTCGAGCGCGCGATCGAGCAGACCTGCGAGCTCGAGCGAGCGGATCAGGTGCGCGTGCTCGCCGAGCAGCTCGCGCGCGCGCGAGCGCTTCCTGCAGGCTGATCGCCTGGCTCTGCAGGTAGTTGTCGCGCAGCACGAGCTCGGCGACGTCTTCGGTCATCGCCGACGAGCAGCTTGTTGCGTGCCGCGGGCGTGAGCTTGCGTCCGGCGCTGGACGACGTCGAGCAGGATCTTGATGTTGACCTCGTGATCCGAGCAGTCGACGCCGCCCGAGTTGTCGACGAAGTCGGTGTTGATGCGGCCGCCGCGCAGCGCGTACTCGATCGCGGCCGAGCTGCGACAGGCCGAGATTGCCGCCTTCGCCGACGACGTGGCAGCGCAGCTCGCGGCCGTCGACGCGCACCGCATCGTTCGGCGCGGTCGCCGACGCGCGCAGTTGGCCTCGTCGCGAGGCCTTCACGTACGTGCCGATGCCGCCGTTCCACAGCAGGTCGACCGGCAGCTTGAGGATCGCGCGGATCAGCTCGTGTCGGCGTCGCGCGCGCGGCGTCCGAGCGCCGAGCAGCGCCTGCGACCTGCGGCGTCAGCGCGATCGTCCTTGGCGTCGCGCGGGTAGACGCCGCCGCCCTTCGAGATCGGCCGCGCGGTCGTAGTCGGCCCACGATCGAGCGCGGCAGCTCGAACATCCGCTCGCGCTCGCTGAAGCTGCGCGCGGCGTCCGGGTTCGGATCGATGAAGATGTGCTGGTGGTTGAACGCGCGCCACGAGCCGGATGTGCGGCGACAGCAGCATGCCGTTGCCGAACACGTCGCCGGCCATGTCGCCGACGCCGGCGACGGTGAAGTCCTGCGCCTGCGTGTCGATGCCCGAGCTCGCGGAAGTGGCGCTTCACGCACTCCCAGCCGCCGCGCGCGGTGATGCGCCATCTTCTTGTGGTCGTAGCCCGCCGAGCCGCCGGACGCGAACGCGTCGCCGAGCCAGAAGCCGTACTCGGCGGACAGCGCGTTCGCGATGTCGGAGAACGTGCGCGGTGCCCTTGTCGGCCGCGACGACGAGGTACGGATCGTCACCGTCGTGGCGCACCACGTCGCGCCGGCGGCACGACGCTTGCCGTCGACGATGTTGTCGGTGATGTCGAGCAGGCCGCGGATGAACGTGCGATAGCACTCGACGCCTTCGCGCTGCATCTCGTCGCGGTCTGCCGCGCGGCAGCTGCTTCGGCACGAAGCCGCCCTTGGCGCCGACCGGCACGATCACGCGTGTTCTTGACGTTCTGCGCCTTCATCAGCCCGAGGATCTCGGTGCGGAAGTCCTCGCGTCGGTCCGACCAGCGCAACCCGCCGCGCGCGACCATGCCCATGCGCAGGTGCACGCCCTCGACGCGCGGCGAGTAGACCCAGATCCTCGAACATCGGCCGCGGCTTCGGCAGATCGGGCAACGCATGCGGGTCGAGCTTGATCGACAGGTACGGCTTCGGACGCACCGCGCGGCGTCCGCCTGGTAGTGATTCGTACGCAGCGCCGCGTGGATCACCGCGCGGAACGCGCGCAGGATGCGGTCGTCGTCCGGGCTCGTGACCTTGTCGAGCGCGTCGGCGATGTCGCGGTTGAGCGCCTTGACGCTGTGACTTGCGCGTCGCGCGCGGCAGCGCGGGGTCGAAGCGCGCCTCGAACAGACCAGGCGAGGCGTCGCGGCGATTTCGGGGTGACGCGCGAGCACGGACTCCATGTACCGCTGGCTGAACGGGCATGCCGGTCTGCAGCAGGTATCGGCAGATCGGCGCGCAACACCGCGGCCTGTCGCCAGTCGAGCCCCGCGGCCGTGACGAGCCGATTGAAACCGTCGCTTTCGGCGCGTCCCTGCCAGACCGCGAAGAACGCTTCATCGAACCGCGGGCCGACGACGGACGGGTCGAGCTGACGGCCGCCGGCGTGCGTGACCTCGAGGTCCTGGATCCAGAGAACCCGCCCACCCGCGGGCGTGATCGTGTACGGCCGCTCGTTCAGGATCCGCAGGTCGAAGTTCTCGAGCAGCGGCAGCAGGTCCGACATCGCAAGCGGCTCGCTGCGCCGGTACAGGCGCAGGTGCAGCGCCTGCGGGCCGCTTCGCCGCCCCGCAGTTGCAAGCCCGAGCGCGCCGGCATCCGCGGGCAGAGCCAGCAGCTCTTCGATGTCTGCAATCGCACTCGGCGCGGGCACGTCTTCCTGGTACGCGACCGGGAACGCGTCGCCGAATTACGCGACCCAGCTTCGAACGCGCGTTCCGGCGCATACCTCGTTCGCAGCTCGTCGCGCAGCCCGTCCGACCACGTGCGCAGCGTCGCGGTGATGCGTCGCTCGATCCGGTCCACGTCCGCCCGGACATCGCGGCCGGAGGCGTGCGCACGAGCGTGTGCAGCCGCGCAAGCGCGACTCCGAGATCTGCACCTGGGTCTCGAGCGCGATCGCCGGAGAGCTCCTCGCGCAGGATCTGCTCGATGCGGCCGCGCACCTGCGTGTTGTAGCGATCGCGCGGCACGAACAGCATGCAGGAGAAGTAACGCTGGAACGGGTCGCGGCGTATGAACAACCGCACGCGGCGTCGCTCGTAGAGGTTCACGATGCCGCGTGCGATCCGGTCGAGCTCGGCGACGCTCGATTGGAAACAGCTCGTCGCGCGGGTACGGTCTCGAGCACGTGCGTGCAGCGCCTTGCCGTCGTGGCTGACCGGCGACACGCCGATGTGGTCGATGACCTTGCGCACCTTGTGCCGCAGCAGCGGGATGTCGCGCGGGTGAGTGCTGTACGTCGACGACGTGAAGAGCCCGATGAATCGGCGCTCGCCCGTGACGCGACCGCGCGCGTCGAACGTCTTGACGCCGACGTAGTCGAGGTAGGTCGCGCGGTGCACCGTCGAGACCGAGTTCGCCTTGGTGACGAACAGGGATCGCGATCTCGCGCGCGCGCCGGCTGCAGCTCGCCCGTGAGGCTCGGTCGGGTGCGGTCGCGGTCGCTGGCCGCCGATGCGCAGCAGTCCGAGCCCGGTGCCCTTGACCGCGACCAGCCGGTCGCTCGCGCGGCCTCGCTCGAGCTCGTACTCCGCGGTAGCCGAGGAACGTGAAGTGATTGTCGGCCAGCCACTCGAGAAAGGCGCTGGCCTCCTGCGATCTCGGCGCGCGGCAGCGGCGATGCGCGTCGCCTGCAGCTCGCGCGCGATCGTCGCGTCACGGGCGCGCATGCGCGGTCCAGTCGGCGACGGCGACGCGCACGTCGCTCGAGCACCGCGCAGGATCCGCCGCGCGACCTCGGCGAATCTGCTCGCTGGCTGCCGACCGGTCGACCTCGATGCGCTGCCACGACTCGACGGATCGTCGCGCCCTCGGCGTCGCCTTCGAGCGACTTCGCGCATGCGTCTCGCGCCCGTCCCGACTGCACGCGCAGCACCGGATGCACCATCAGGTGGATCGCGAGCGCGCGGCAGTTCAGCACCATCGCCAGCGAGTCGACGAGAAACGGCATGTCGTCGGTGACGACCTCGACGACCGTGCGGTCGCTGGTCCAGCCGTCGCGTCGGCGTCCGGGCTCGAAGATTCGCACCAGCGGCGTGCCGGGCCGCCTGCCGCAAGCCGAAGGCAAGGTGTCCGGCCGCCGCCGCGGCGAGCGCTTCGGCTGGCTGGTGCGCAGGTCGTCCTCGTCGACGCCGCGGTAGTAGGCGCGCGCACGAACGCGACGGAGCGCGGCGCGGTCCGGAGACCGGCTTGTGAGCCGCCGCGCACTCGCGTCGAGATCGCGTCGATCAGGTGCTGGCGCGCAGCGCCGGGATGAATGCCTGCCATCAGTTCGCTCCGTTCGACCGGCACGGCGGCCTCGAGGCGCTGGCGCGCGGTCGGTGAGTTTCGTCGAGGACGTCATCGAGCACGCAGGCGCTCGAGCTGGCCGCAGGGCCGCCAGCAGCGCGCGTCTCGTACTGAGCGCAAAGCGGAACGCGATCCGCGCGATACACCGCCACGCCCTGGTCGGACAGGCGTCAGTATCGAGCGGCGCGTCGGTCGTCGTCAGCGGTGGCGCTGCTGCAACCGGCGCGCGCGAAGCAGCCGATTGACGCCGCGGCTGACGGCGACCGTCGTCCATGCGTGTCTTCTCGGCCACCTGGCGTGCGCGAGATGCCGGGGTAGCGGCACGAGCACGGCGATGATCGCGCCATTCCGGGGATCGACAGCGTCGTGACGGCGCCGGTAGGCAGCGGCGATCGACGCTGCTGACGACGTTGCTGCAGGACCGAAAGCCGGTAGGGCAGGAACTGCTCGAGCCGCAGGGCGAGTCTGGAACGGCGGTCTTCACGCGGCGTGGCTCGAGCGGGTTTGCTTGCAATTGTAACCGTATTCGCGCGCCGTTGCGACTCACGGCCTGTGCGCGCGCGACAGGTAGTCGTGCGACTGCATCTCCGATGAGCCGGCTGCGTCGTGCGCTCGAACTCGAAGCGCAGCCGCTCGCCGCGATAGAGCTCGTGCGACCGGCGCGTGCGCGGACAGCACGAGCTTGACGTTGCGGTCGTAGAACTCGTCGACGAGCGCGACGAAGCGGCGCGCCTCGTTGTCCTGCGCGCGGCGTCGAACCGCGGCACGTCCGACACCAGCGACGGCATGGAAATCGCGAGCGATCTCGACATAGTCGGACTGGCTGCGCGGACCCGCGCAGATCGCCGCGAAGTCGAACCAGATCACGTCGCCGGTGCTGCGCCGGACACGCGATCTGCCGGCCCTCGATGTCGATCGCATCGTGCTCCGTCGCCGCCAGGCTCACCGGCGATCGCTTCGAACCGCTCGCAGGAGGCTGCGCTCGGTCGTCCTGCGTCGGCGGCGTCGAAATAGAGCGGCGCCTGCTCGAGCTCGCCGCAAGCGGTAGTCGATGCCTGCATCGACGTTGATGATCTCGGTGTGGCTGCTCGAGCAGCGCGATCGCGGGCAGGAACCGGCGTCGCTGCAGGCCGTCGCGATACAGCTCGTGACGGGGCGAGTTCGACGTGCAGACGAGCGCGACGCCGCGCGGAACCGAGGCCGTCGAACAGACCCGACAGGATCATCGCGTCGGCGATGTCGCTGACGAAGAGCTCGTCGAGACACAGCACGCGATGGTCGCGCGCAGCATCGGCGGCCACGAGATCGAGCGGATCCCTCGCGAGTCCGAGCTGGCTCGAGGCGCGCGTGCACATCCTTCATGAAGCGATGGAAGTGCTCGCGCCGTGCGCCGGAACGCCCGGCGTGAGCGTGAAACAGGTCCATCAGGAACGTCTTGCCGCGGCCAACGCCGCCCCAGAGGTAGATGCCGCGCATGCCAAGGGTCGCGACCGTGCGCGCGCAGCGCGAGCCGCAGGCGCCCGATCCGGCCGCGACGGTCGCGCTTCCTGCAGCCGCACCGCAGGTCGTCGAGCCGGGCGACGGCGTGGAGCTGCGCCGCGATCGGCGGCGAACCGTGCCGCGCGACGCCGCGATAGGCTGCGCGCACGACATTGCGGGCTGAGCACATCCGCGAGTCAGCGCATGAACTACGGGCTGGCTCCTGACACGCGTATCGGAGTCCGATGGGATTCACCATGGCACGCTACTCATGGCGCAACGTGCGGCGCACGTCCGCTCGCGCGCATTCACATGTTCTGGTAGTTGGGACCCGAGCCGCCCTCGGGCGTCGTCCACGTGATGATCTCGTACGGGTCCTTGATGTCGCAGGCCTTGCAGTGCACGCAATTGGCGGCGTTGATCTGCAGGCGTTTGCCGCCGCTGCCGTCATCGACCATCTCGTAGACGCTGGCCGGGCAGAAGTGCTGGCACGGGTTGCCGTATTCGCTCGCGCAGCGCGTCGCGCAGATGCGTCGTGTCGGCGACCTTGAGGTGCACCGGCTGCGCCTCGTCGTGCGCAGTTGCCAGCGTAGAACACGGCGCTCAGCCGGTCGCGCGGCTTGCAGCGTCGCGCTCGCCCCAGCCGCGCTCGCGGCGACGCGAGCTGCATCGAGCTGCTGCAGCGCCGAATGGTCGGCGTGATTCTTGAGCGTCCACGGCGAGTGGCCGCCCGTGACCGTCTCCGAGCGCGCGCGTTCGCGAGGCCGAGCCAGCAGCCCGCCGCGAAAGCCCGGGCGGATGTTGCGGACCTTGTGCAGCTCGCGACCGCCGTCCGATGCGCGCCAGCGCTGGTCGAAGCCCGTCGCCGCGTGCCGTGTCTCGACGAAGTGCTCGGCCGCGAGCATGCCGCTGCGCGATCGCCTGGTGCACGCCCTTGATCTTCGGCACGTTGAGCGTGCCGCCCGCATCGCCGACCAGCAGCGCGCCGGGCATGTCGAGCTTCGGCAGACGACTGCCAGCCGCCCTCGACGATCGTGCGCGCGCCGTAGCGAGACGAGCTCGCCGCCGTCGAGCAGCGGCTTGACGCTCGGATGGTTCTTGAACTGCTGGAACGCCTCGAACGGGCGGAAGCGCGGGTCCGCGTAGTCGCAGGCCGACGACGTAACCCGACGTACACGCGGTTCTGGTCGAGGTGGTACAGGAAGCTGCCGCCGTAGGTGCTCGTGTCGACCGGCCAGCCGACCGTGTGCTGGATCAGGCCCGGCTCGACGCGGCCGGCCGGCAGCTGCCACAGCTCCTTGATGCCGAGCCCGTAGGTCTGCGGCGAGCGTCCGGCGCCGAGCCGGAATTGCTCGATCAGCACCTTCGTCAGACGCTGCCGCGGACAGCCCTCGGCGAGCATCGTCAGCCTGGCGTCGGATCTCGAGGCCCGGCGCGAAGTTCGGGCCGGGCTCGCCGTCTTCTCGAGGCCCATGTCGCCGATGCTGCACGCCGACGACCGCGCCGTCGTCGTCGATACAGCGGTGCCGCGGCGGCGAAGCCCGGCGAAGACGTCGCACGCCCAGCGCTTCCGCCTTCGTCGCGAGATACGCGCGTCAGGTTGCCGAGCGAGACGATGAAGTTGCCGTGATTGTTCATCTGCGGCGGCGTCGGCAGCCTGTAGCGACCCGCGTCTGCGTGAGCAGCGAGAACTCGTCGCGCGCCGCCGCGCACCTTGATGCCCTGGTACTCGTCGCGCCAGCCGGGCAGCAGCGCATCGAGCGGTCCCGGCTCGAGCACGCAGCCGGACAGCGAGTGCGCAGCCGACGGCAGCCGCCTTCTCGAGCACGCAGACGTTGAGGTCGGGCTTGAGCTGCTTGAGCCGGATAGCCGTGGCGAGGCCCGCCGGCCCGCGCCGACGACGACCACGTCGTAATTCATTACGTCACGCCGATCTTGTCCGTCTCGGCCATCCCGAACCTCTCGATCGAAACGCGCCTGCGGCCGGTGCGCCGCACGTTCAGCGTAGAGGCGTCCGCACGATGCCGCAGGCGCTCGCGGGCAACCTGCAATCCCCGCCAGCTGTGGCGGTGAACGAGGCCGTTAGGCGTGAGCGGTCCGGAGCCGGAGTCAGTGCTCCGGGACGCGATAGTGCTCGTAAAAGCCGTGGCGCCACGCCTGGCGCTCGTAGCGGCTGCTCGATCTTCCAGCCGTCCGCCGTGCGCACGAGTCGGTTCGAACCAGATGCCCGAGAAGCCGATCTGGCGACCGCCGCCGGGCGAGGGCAGCGAAATCGCGATGTACCGCATGTGCCGGCAGGTCGCGGCGCCGCCGCGTCACGCGGACCTGGGTGCTACCGGTCAAGTGCTGGTACTGGGGATACGGAATGGCAACGCGAACAGGGCCGCTCCAGGCGCGTACGCGCAGGCAGGTGTGCCCTGATGGCGCCCGCCTCGGTCCAGTCGATCGACGCATCCGGCGTGTAGTGCGCCTCCCCACGCGTCCCAGTCACGCCTCATCGAGCGCGTATGCCTCGCCGATGATGTGTGGTCCTGGATCAGCAGACGATCGAGCGCTGGCTCGGTATTGAGCGCCCGCGGCGCAGGGCGGAACCGGATCGGGTCGGCTGCGGGATTGCCGAACTCCAGGCTCACGAACCGTGAGGCGAAGCGGGTCTCGACTTCCGGACGCTGCGCCGCGAGCGGGTCAATCGTCCAAACCGACGACCCTTCGCTACGCTCGACCGATGCAGGGCAGCCGCGTGCGCCGCGCGAAGGCGCGGGCGATCACTCTCAATTCGATGATTAACCGGGTCGGCCCTGCCACCGTATGCTCTGTGCTCAGCATCGCGAGAGGAGACGGACGTGCTGGTTACAGGGGACACCGTCGATACGTTCCACCGCTGGGATAACAGCGACCCGAACTGGACCGAGACGACCTGTTCGGGGCCCGGATCCCCGAGGCGGCGACTTCCGTGTACGTGTATCACTGGTTCCGCCCGGCGATCGGCATCTACGGAGGAGGATGCTTCGTCTGGAACGCCGTGCGCAGCTGCCGTGGGACATCCCGGCGTTTATTACGATGTAAATCTTCCGATCCGCAGCAGGCTCGGACCTGAGCGCGCTCGCGCCGCCGGAGGACGCCACGAATCCAGACCGTGACGCCCGGCGAGTGCCACAGACATTCGCTATGCGCGCAACGACGTCGAGCTCGCGATGCAGTTCAAGGCGTTGACGCCGGCGCATGTCTCGTCGGCACACGGCATGCAGGAACTTTTCGCCGGTCATGTGCCGACCAGGCCGGGCGCTACCGCGGCTCGCTGCGGGTTGGCGGACGCGAGCCGCGATCGACTGCTGCGGATCCGCGATCGCTCGGGGGCCGCGCGTGATCACCGAGTCGATCCGCATGAACCTACTGTCGCGCCAGGGCGAGCGGCAGGCGTTGTCTCCCCTACTCGACGCCGGACGGCGCGAGCGACCGCGTGTTCCGCGGCTATCTTTGTTCTCGACGGACGCCGCTGCGATCTACAGGGCGGGCACCGCTCACCCGCACTATCGCAACGGCGAGCTGCAGTCGATCGGCATCGAGGTCACGGGATACCGAAGGCCGCACGCGCAGCGGCCGCGGCGTGCCGTTCAACAAGCTCGGGTGACATGCCGTACCCGAATCTGCTGACATGGCTTACCTGATGAAGTGGCAGATCGAGCGACGAGATCATCTACGGCGAGGAGCAGGACGTCTGAGGCGTTCGCTGTGGCGCGCGCGGAGCCGCGAGTCCCGGCGAGTGAGCGCCGCGCCTGCGATTACTCGAGCGGATACCCGAACTCCGCCTGCAACGTCGCTGCGAAGCGGCGACCCGCCAGCGGGTCAGCGCGGCAGGGCCATGCGGATCGCGCCATCGAGACGGATCGCTCGCCGTTGAGCATCGGGTTCTCGACGATCTGACGCACGAGCGCTGCGCGTATTCGACCGGAGCGCCGAGACGCGACGGAAACGGCACCTGCTTGCCGAGCGACTCCTGCGCTTCGGCCGACAGCGCCGGCGACCATCGGCGTCGTCGAAGATGCCGGGCGCGATGGTCATGACGCGGATGCCGCTGCTCGCGAGCTCGCGCGCCATCGGCAGCGTCATGCCGACGATGCCGCCCTTGGATGCCGAATACGCGACCTGGCCGATCTGGCCGTCGAAGGCGGCGACCGAGGCCGTCGTTGACGATGACGCCGCGCTCGCCGTCGTGCGCCGCGGCGGGTTGTGCTGCCATCGCGACAGCCGCGGCCTTGCAGACGAGCAGCGTGCCGACGAGGTTGATCTCGATGACCTTGCGGAAGAACTCGCGCCGGCATCGGGCCCGTCCTTGCCGACCATGCGCCGCGGCCAGCCGACGCCCGCGCAGTTCACCGGCGACGTTGAGACCGCCGCAAGCTCGCCGCCGCCTGCACCGCGGCATCGACCGCCGACTTCGGAGGTGACGTCGGCCTTGCAGAAATGCGCACTGCCGCCGAGTGCCTGCACGGCAGCGTGACCGGCCTGCTCGTTGACGTCGAGCAGCGCGACGCGTCCGCCAGCGGCGACCACGCCTCGGCCGACGGCTAGTCCGAGGCCAGAGGCGCCACCGGTCGACGACTGCACGCACGTCCTGCATCTGCATCGTTCAGCTCCTCGTGTCAGTCGCCGCGCTCGTGATCCTCAAAGCCGCAGGCCGCCGTCGATGTCGATGCAGCGACCCGTGAAGAAGTCGTTCTCGGCGATGAAGACGCGCGGCGTGCGCAATCTCGTGCGGGCAACCCGAGCCGCTTGAGCGGCACCGGCGCGATGACCTCGCGAGCACGTCGGGCGGCATGCCGGCGGTCAGGTCGGTCTGCGTGAAGCCGGGCGCGATCGATCCGGTGCGGATGCCGAACCGCGCGAGCTCCTTGGCCCACACCACGGTCATCGAGGCGACGCCGGCCTTGCCGCCGAGTAGTTCGATTGTCCTGCGTTGCCATGACGCGAGATGCTGGAGATGCTGATGATCGCGCCGCCGTTGCCGAGCCGGATCATGCGCTCGGCCGCCTCGCGTGCGCACAGGAACACGCCAGTCAGGTTCACGTCGATGACGGCCTGCCACTGGTCCAGCCCCATCTTGCCGACGACGGCGCCGTCCTTGACCTTGACCAGCAGCGCGTCCTTGATGATGCCGGCGTTGTTGACGATGACGTCGAGTCGGCCGTACTCGCTGACCACGCCGTCAGAGCGCGGCGACGAGCGTGGTCCTCTTTGGCGACGTTGCGCTGCGATACGTCCGGATCTCGATGCCGCGCGAGGCGAATCGTCGCGCGCCGCGTCGAGGTCGCGCGGATTCAGGTCGAGCACGCGCGAGCTTCTGCGCCCTTGTCGGCGAACGCGCCGGCGATGCGCTTTGCCGATCCCACGCGGCGCCGCCCGTAACCACGACGACCTTGTCTTTCAGCTGCATTTACGAATCTCTCAGGGGTGGAGGAGGTCAGGCCGGTCTGCAGATGCGGCGAGGGCGCCGCTGGCGCCCCTGTCTTCCGCTCAGCGGATCAGATTCGATGGCGATGGCCGTGGCCTCGCCGCCGCCGATGCACTGCGACGCGATGCCCCGGCGCAGCCCGCGGGCGCGCAGTGCATGGATCAGTGCGTGGTGATGGCGCGCGCCGGTCGCGCCGATCGGATGGCCGAGCGCACAGGCGCCGCCATTGACGTTGACACGTGCCGGATCGATCGCGAGGTCCTGGGTCGCGGCCATCGTCACGCAGGCGAAGGCCTCGTTGATCTCGAACAGGTCGACGTCCTTTGAGCGACCAGCCGGCGCGATCGACCGCCTTGCGGATCGCCGGCGCGGGCGCGGTCGTGAACCATTCCGGTTCCTGCGCATGGCTCGCATACGCGAGGATGCGCGCGAGCGGACGCAGCCCGCGCTCCGTCGCCGCCGCCGCCGCTGGCCGCGATGACCAGTGCCGCGGCGCCGTCCGAGATCGACGACGAGGAAGCTGCCGTGACCGTGCCATCCTTGCGGAAGGCTGGCTTGAGGCGTGGAATCCTGCTGATGTCGAGCGTGAACGGCGTCTCGTCGCGGTCGATGATCTCGTCGCCCTTGCGACCGCTTGATCGTGACCGGGCGCGATCTCGTCCCTGAATGCGCCGGCGCTCGATCGCCCGCACTGGCACGTCGTACGGACTCTGCTGGCGAACGCATCCTGGTCGCTGCGCCCGTAGCCGTACTTGCTCAGCGGTCGCCTCCGCGAAACATCCCATCGACTGTGCCGTCCCACGGGCTCTGCAGCCCGTCGTAGAACATGTGGTCGATGCAGCTCGCCGTGACCCATGCGGTAGCCGGCCACGCGCCTTGAGCAGCAGGTAGGGCGCGTTCGACATCGATTCGAGGCCCGCCCGCGAGGACGACGCGCGCGTGGCCGGCGAGGATCTGGTCGCTCGGCGAGCATCACGGCCTTCATGCCCGGATCCGCACATCTTGTTGACCGTTGTGGCCGGCACACTGGCCGGCACGCCGGCCGCCAGCGCCGCCTGACGCGCCGGTGCCTGCCGAGGCCAGCGCCAGCACGCAGCCAAAGATCGCTTCGTCGAGCGAGGCGGGCGTCGACGCCCGCGTCCGCCAACGCCGCGCGAGCGGCAACCGCCCCTGAGTTCGGTCGCCTTGATCGGGGTCAGGACGCCCTGGAACGCACCAATCGGCGTCCGTCGGGCGGACGCAATGACCAGTGAATCACTCATTGTTCGTCGACCCCGCGAGGTCACCTGGTTGTGGCACTGCAGCATTTGGCGGTCGGCAGTTTACGCCCCCGGCATTTTGCGGCGCAAGATAGCGGTCCCCGGGCTGCAGTCCGGACGCGACCCGGCGGGCAGAGCGCCAGGCGAGGCCTGCGCCCTGGACGCGCCTAGACGGCCGTAAATGCCTGTCGCGTATAGAAATATCCCGGATCCGCTGCTCGGCCATGCGGTCGGCCGCCTGCCAGGTCGGGATTGCCTCCCGCTGCGGCGATGGCGAAAATCCGCTGTCATCACGTGGCGGTATGCGGCCGGACTCTCTGCAACGCACGAGCGGCATCGTAGCCCTGCAGCTCGGCTGCACTGTTGATGAGCCCGCCGGCGTTGATCGGCGTAGTCGGGGCATAGAGGATGCCGCGCTCCTCGAGCGCGGTGCCGAACTGGTTCGACTCGAGCTGATTGTTCGCGCAGCCGGCAACGATGGCGCAACGCAGCCGCGGCACCGTGTCCTCGTTGATGACCGCTCCCATCGCGCACTGGTGCGAATACGGTGGCATCCACGTCGTAGATCTGGCTCATCGGCACGGCTTCCGCGCCGGACTCGTCGACCACCTCTTCGATGCGCTGATCGTTGATGTCCGCCACGAATACCTTGGCGCCGCGCTCGCGCAGCAGCCGCACCAGGTGACGGCCGACCTGGCCCGCGCCCTGCACCGCGTAACTCGCGCGCGCCAGGTCATCGTGACCGAAACGCCGCTGCAGACAGGCCTCGATGCCGTGCATCGCGCCGAGGGCCGTGTACGGCGACGGATCGCCGCTGCCGCCGCCGACTCGTCGTGCACGCCGACGACGCAGTCGGTCTCCTCGCGGATGATCTCCATGTCGTCGACGTTGCGTGCCGAGGTCCTCGGCGACGATGAATCGCCCGCCGAGTGCTCCGATGTGCCGTCCCAGCACGCGCGCAACAGCGCTTCGCTCTTGCCGGTCTCCGGATCGCCGATCAGCATCGGCTTTGCCGCCACCCAGGTTCAGACCGGAGACGGCGGCCTTGTAGGTCATGCCGCGCGACCAGCCGCAGCGCATCGCGCAGCGCCTCATCCTCCGACCGCACGACCACATCGCGCAGACCGCCGAGGGCGGGACCGAGCGACGCGTGTTGTGGATCGCGACGATGCAGCGCAGGCCGAGCGTCTCGGTCGTGCCACCAGACGACCTGCTCGTGGGCGGACTCGCGCAGCAGCTCGAACATGCGCATCGGTGCTCCGTCGCCATCGTGGGCGAACGAATGTGAGTGGACCGCGAGTCATACGGCGCGGTCGGCTCGGCGCCGCTGCCGCAGGCTCAGCGCGGCCGCAGGCCGTCGATGAAGCACCGACGACGAAGCGGTCCGCGATCTCGTCCGGGGTCAGCGACGCATCGCTGCTGGTACCAGTGCGCGATCCAGTTGAGTGCGCCGGCGAGCGCGAACGCAGTCATTTTCGCGATCGCACGTCACGGATCGATCCGTCCTCGCGGCCTTCGCGCAGCAAACGGCGGATGCCCTGGTCGATCTCCGACTTGAGCGTCTTGATCTGGCTGCTCATCGCGGGGCTCAGGTCCGAGGTCCTCGGCGCGGACCATGCACCAGCCGAATTCGGACGTGACGGCGGCCGCATATCGGCGTATGACCAGCTCGAGTCGCTCGCCGCGCCGGCACGCCCGGACTGCGGCACCTCGCTGAAGGCGCGCGAATCTGGTCGAGACCGGTGCGGAAGCACTCGAACAGGATCTGCTCCTTGTTGTCGACGTAGTGATAGATCGTCGGCTTGGTCACGTCGAGCAGCGCGGCCACGTCGTCGAGCGACGTGTTGATGGAAGCCGCGCTCCTGGAATGCCCGCGCCGCGGTGAGGATCACGGCGTCGCGCTTGCGGTGGCGTGCCGCGGCTTTCTGGATCGGCAGTCGCTCCACGGGCGAGGCGGGCCCGGGTTGTCGGCGAGCGTGGAGTGGCGGACGGTGTGCTCGGCTCATCGTTGACCTCGTGTGCGGATGACCGGACTATACTGATCGGTAACCACTATACCATAGTAGTAAGTTGCGTCCGGTTGTGATCCGAAGCTTGCAGTCCGATCGCGCCGGATCCGGAGTTCCTGACGCATGAGTGCGAAGGCCGCTACCAAGAAGGTCGCTGCCGAGTCGACACCGAGCTCGCCGCAGCCGGCGGATACACCACTTGCGGTTCGTCAGTGCAGCGAGTCGCTGTTCGACGGTGCACGATGCCGCGATCAACATCATCCGCAGCGTCTGCTGCAGTCGCACGGTGCCGAAGTCGTGCACCTCGGGCACAACCGCAGCGTCGCCGACATCGTGCGCGCGCGCCATCCAGGAGGATGCCGACGGCATCGCCGTGCAGCTCGTACCAGGGCGGCCACAACGAGTACTTCAAGTACATGGTCGACATGCTGCGCGAGCAGGGCGCGGACCACATCCGCGTCGTCGTCGGCGGCGGCGGCACGATCGCGCCGCACGAGATCCGAGATGCTCGAAACGCACGGCGTCGAGACGCATCTACACGCCGACGACGGACTGCGCATGGGTCTCGGCGGCATGATCGAGGACGTGATGGCGCGCGTGCGCGAAGTGCGCCGCGCCCGTCATGGCAGCCGGGCCGCGCTCGGACGCGCGCGATCACCAGCGCGATCGCCCGCGCGATCTCGCTGCTCGAGGACGGGCGACGAGACGCGCGGCAGCCGAGCACTCAAGTCGCGCGATGCAGAAGACGCTCAACCGTCCGCCGGTCATCGGCATCACCGGCACCGGCGGCGCTGGCAAGTCGTCGCTGACCGACGAGCTGCTGAATCGCTTCGTGCGCTTCTTCCCGGATCGCCAGATCGCGGTCGTCGCGATGGATCCGACGCGGCGCCGCTCCGGCGGCGCGCTGCTCGGCGATCGCATCCGCATGAACGCGCTCGCCAACGAGCAGGTCTTCATGCGCTCGCTGGCGACACGACGCCAGCACCTCGCGACCAGCGCAGTGCTCGCGGATACGGTCGCAGCTGCTCAAGTGGGCCGGCTTCGACCTGATCGTCGTCGAGACTGCCGGCATCGGCCAGAGCGATTCGGAGATCGTCGACCTCGTCGATCTCTCGATGTACGTGATGACCAGCGAATACGGCGCCGCGAGCCAGCTCGAGAAGATCGACATGCTCGACTTCGCCGGACTTCGTCGTCGTCAACAAGTTCGAGAAGCGCGGCGCCGAGGATGCGCTGCGCGACGTGCGCAAGCAGTGGCGGCGCAACCATCCCGACCAGGCGAGGCTGCCGACGACGACGTGCCGGTGTTCCCGACGATCGCGAGCCAGTTCAACGACGCGGGCGTCAATCGGCTGTTCGCGGCCGTGTGCGAGCGGCTCGACGACAAGTGGGGCCGCGTGCGGTCGTGGCCGGTCGCGGGCCTCGCACCGCTCGCGCTGCCGCGCGCGAGGCGCTCATTCCGGCAATCGCGTGCGCTACCTTGCCGAGATCGCACAGGGCGCGCGCCAGACTCGTGAACGGCTCGAGACGGCAGCCGAAGCCGCTCGTCGTGCGCATGGCTGCTATCGCGCCTTGCAGGTCATCAGCGACGCGTGAGCTGCCGAGCGGCCGCTCGATCGCTACACCGATGACGCAGCTCGGCGCGGCGCGACCGACGCTCGCCGCGCCTGCGCCGCGCGTACAACGAGTCAGCGCTCGACGCGGTCGGCAACGACGGCATCGCGCGTGCTGAAGGCGTGGCCTCGAGCGCGTGCGTGCCGCGACCGACCCACAGTATTCGTACACGGTCCGCGGCCGCGAAGTCCGCGGCGACAATTACTCGAGACGCTGAGCCACAACGCCATACCGAAGCTCGCCGTGCCGACGCTACCAGGACTGGGGTGACGTGCTGCGGTTTCTCGGCAACGAGAATCTGCCGGGTGAATATCCGTTCACCGCGGGCGTCTACCCGTATCGGCGCGAGGAGGAGGACCCGATCCGCATGTTTGCGGGCGAGGGCATGCCCGAGCGCACCAACAAGCGCTTCCACTACCTCGCCGGGCGGTCATGCGGCCGCGCGCCTGTCGACGGCGTTCGATTCGACGACGCTCTACGGCGAGGACCCGATCCGCGGCCCGGACATCTACGGCCGCGATCGGCAACTCCGGGCGTCTCGATCGCGACGCTCGACGACATGAAGCGGCTCTATTCAGGCTTCGATCTGTGCGCGCCGAGCACGTCCGTCTCGATGACGATCAACGGCCCGGCACCGATGATCCTCGGCGATGTTCATGAACACGGCGATCGACCAGCGCGTCGAGCGGCACCTGCGCGAGACCGGCAGTGGGACGCGGCGCAGCAGAAGATCGCCGAGCTGCTATCGCAGGCCGCGAGCGACCCGTCCTACTCGCAGCAACCAGCCGGCCGCCAATGACGGCTACGGCCTCGGGCTGCTCGGCGTCACCGGGCGATCAGCTCGTCGATCGCCGAGACGTACGGAACGCATCCAGGCCGAGGCGCTCGCGCAGGTCGCGCGGCACCGTGCAGGCGGACATCCTCAAGGAGGACCGGGCGCAGAACACCTGCATCTTCTCGACCGAGTTCGCGATGCGCATGATGGGCGACGTCCAGCAGTACTTCATCGACGCACGACGTGCGCAACTTCTACTCGGTCTCGATCTCGCGGCTATCACATCGCCGAGGCGGGCGCGAACCCGGTCTCGCAGCTCGCCGTTCACGCTGTCGAACGGCTTCACGATCGTCGAGTACTACCTCGCGCGCGGCATGCAGATCGACGACTTCGCGCCGAACCTGTCGTTCTTCTTCTCGAACGGCATGGATCCCGGAGTACGCGGTGATCGGCCGCGTCGCGCCGCCGCATCTGGGCGCGCGCGATGAGGGAGCGCTATGGCGCCGGCGCGCGCAGCCAGATGCTCAAGTACCACATCCAGACGTCCGGGCCGATCGCTGCACGCGCAGCGAGATACAGTTCAACGACATCCGCACGACGCTGCAGGCGCTCTACGCGCTGTTCGACAACTGCAACAGCCTGCACACGAATGCCTACGACGAGGCGATCACGACGCCGACCGAGGAATCCGTGCGCCGCGCGGTCGCCATCCAGCTGATCATCAACCGCGAGCTCGGTCTCAACAAGAGCCAGAACCCGTGGCAGGGCTCGTTCATCATCGAGCAGCTGACCGACATCGTCGAGGAAGCGGTCTATCGCGGAGTTCGAGAGTCTCTCCGAGCGCGGCGGCGTGCTCGGCGCGATGGAGACGATGTACCAGCGCGGCAAGATCCAGGAAGAGAGCCTCTACTACGAGCAGCAAGAAGCACGACGGCTCGCTGCCGATCGTCGGCGTGAACACGTTCCTGCCCGAGGCGGGAGCAGTGAGCAGATTCGCGACGCCGAGCTCATCCGCTCGACGGACGACGAGAAGGACCAGCAGGTCGCCGCCGTGCGTGACTGGCAGGCGCGCAACGCGGCGCGCCGCCCCGAGGCGCTCGCGCGGTTGCAGGAAGTCGCACTCCGGCGGCAATGTGTTCAGCGAGCCTCATGGAAGCGGTCAAGGTCGCGTCACTCGGCCAGATCTCGCATGCGCTGTACCAGGTCGGCGGCCAGTACCGCCGCAACATGTAGCAACGCGGTCGCTTCAGGCGTGCTGGCTCGGCGGATGCGGCCGCCAGCAGGTCCGGCTCGTCGAGTCGCGCGAGGATCGAGTGCCGCGCTGCATCGCGCAGTGTCTCGATGGCGTCGCGCGCGCCGTCGACGCGCAGCGGCTCGAGTACCTCGACGCGGATCCGGCCGGGGCGTGGGATGCGGGCGTTGTTTGGCGAATGCACGCCGCGCGCCGTGGATGACCGCCGGCACCGAGTGGACGTCCAGCGCGCACGGCGGTGGCAAATGCGCCCATATGGAACTTGCGCGAGACCCGCGTCACTCGTGAACGTGCCCTCCGGAAAGAACACGAGTGACTGGCCCTCTTCAGCACGGCGCATCAGGCGTCGCGCGTCGCGATGCCGCTCGCCGCGGTGGTGTCGCGCGAGGAACTCCGAGCCGATCAGCCGCAGCAACCAGCCGACCAGGGGCACGTGCTCGGCCTCGCAGCTTGATCACGAACGCGAAGCGAGGAGGCAGCATGGCCTGCATCACGATTCCGTCGAGATAGCTGCCGTGATTGGCGACCAGAACGCACGAACCCGCCGGCAGCTGGTCCAAGCCGTCGATGTCGACGTCGAGACCCAGCGTCCTGAGACCGGCGCGTGCGAACGCGCTGACGACGCGCCGGCGGCGCGTCAGACCCGGAACCAGTGGCGCGGCGACCGCGGTCGTGAGGAACAGCAGCGCGAAGACCAGCAGTCCGTGCAGACGCCGAAGACGACCCGAGGCAGATCCTGCCTGCGTGGTGAGGACACTCGACGTCTCCGGAATGCAAGGCGGCGCAGTTTGCCCGCGGCCGGCCGTTCTGTGAACTGCTTCCGTTTATGTTAACGGCTCCCGGGTTCTGAGGGATGTCACGCCGGGTGCCGAACCGGCAATCCCATACTCGCCCCATCTGAACAGGGCCGTAACTTCGCACGTCGGAGGTGCGGCCAGAGTCCTACGTCGAGGCGACATGAGCACTGTGCACTGGCTCAAGACCAGCGTTTTGTCACGCCCCCGCGCGCGGAAGGGCGGAGCGCATCCGGTCCCGGTCCGATCGATCGGTTTCTCGATGCGGTCTGGATGGAACGCGGTCTTCGCCGAACACGCTCGCGGCCTATCGCGCGGACCTCACGGCGCTCGAGCGCTGGCTCGACGACCAGGATATCGAACTCCCCGCCGCGAAGCGCGGCGACCTGCTCGCCTTCATGGCGGCCACGGTCCAGGGCGGGCGCGTCCGCGCTCGACCGCCCCGACAGCCTCGAGTTTCCGGCGCCTTCTTCCGCTGCCCGCGTAGGCAGGAACAGTTGCGCGAGGATCCGACGGCGCAGATCGCGGATGCCTAAGGTGGGGTCGCTCACCGCCACGGTCGCTCACTGGAGGAGTGGCAGATGGTCCCTGCTGGCCGCTCCTTGCCGTGGGTGACCTGGTGCCACCGCGATCGCAGCGATGCTCGAGGTCCTGTACGCAACGGGCCTCTGCGTGTCGAGCTGCCGTCAACCTCAAGCCTCAGGCGGTCAACCTGAACCAGGCGTGCTGCGCATCCTCGGCAAGGCGACCGCGAACGCCTGATCCCGCTCGGCGCGAGGAAGCGATGCCGTGGCTGCAGCGAGTTCCGCAGGGGCCGCGCGTGGAGATCCTGCTCGAGCGGCAGACGGATTATCTGTTCCCGACGCGTCGTGGCGACCATGCATGACGCGCCAGGCGTTCTGGCACATCATCGAGCGTTACGCGAAGAAGGCCACCGTCAGCAAGGAGCCTCGCCGCACACGCTGCGCCACGCGTTTGCGACCCATCTGCTCAATCACGGTGCCGACCTGCGCGTCAGTGCAGATGCTGCTCGTCACAGCGGACCTCGTCGACGACGCAGATCTACACTCAGCGTCGCCACGGGAGCGTCTCGGGGTATCTGCATTCGACGCCACCATCCGCGCGGCTGAACACCGCGTGATGCACAGCCGCTCTGCCGGCGCGTCTGCTAGGACCGCGCCGAGCCGGTTCGGAACCGTTGCGTGTTCCGGTTGTCTCATGGCGTTAGGCCTCCCCGCCGACTCACGCGCGGATTGCACCAGATGCTCAAAAGAACCCCGCTGCTGGCCATTGTCTGCGCTGGCAGCACTCTGCTCGCTGACGCTTCCGGGCTCGAGCCCAGGACAAGACGGCCCAGCGCCGCCATCCCTGCGGACGTCCGCGCGCGCGCGTCGTGAGCAAGCTGCAGTCGCAACCGCCGCCGATGTCGCGGCGACGCTGGTGCCCGGTATCTATGAAGTGACGATGGGCGCCGTGACTCGCCTGGTACGTGACGGCCGACGGGGAGTACCTGTTCACCGGCAATGTCTACGATCTCGATACGCAGTCCAACCGACGGCCGCGCGCGTACATGCGGCGCGCAGCAGGCTGCTCGCCGCGGTCAAGGAAGACGGACACGATCGTGTTCTCACCGCCGAATCCGAAGATGACGGTCACCGTCTTCACCGACGTCGACTGCGCGTACCGCCGCAAGTTCCACAGCCAGATCGCCGGATTTCAACAACGCTGGAATCAAGGTGCGGTCACATGATGTATCCGGCACGGGCCCGGCGACGTCAATCGTGGCGCAAGGCCGAATCGGTGCTGTGCTCGACGGACCGCAAGGACGCCCTGACGAAGGCTGAAGCGTGCCGCGAGGAGATCGAGAGCAAGGAACTGGGTGAGGCGACGCGGTCGCAGTCCGAGTACGCGCTCGGCGTTCGTTCCTCGAAGCGTGGACAGGCGCGCCGCGCGTATCTTCACGACAGTCGCGGCGATTACATCCGGCGGCTACATGGGATCCATCGTGCAGCTCGCGTGCGAGGCGATCCAGGAATCCGCAGAAGGCCGCGAGCCGCCGCCGCCGCGCTGACGTCGCGCCGCTCAGCGCTCGAGCAGCGCCAGCTTCTGCAGGCGCGCGGCTCCCATTCACCGCAGCGTCACGTCGGGCGCCGGCTCTTGCTCGGTGATCGCACGGCCATGCGCGCGTGACAGGTCGGCGTTCAGTCTGCGCGGAACTCCTGCTTTGACCCGCTGGCAGGTCCCCTCCTCGGAGAAAATCACCTCCTGACGTTTCATGTGACCTGGAAGTGCAGAGTGTTGATCTGCTGTCCGATGCCTCAGTCACAGGATCAGGCGATGAACGTGAAACAAAGAAACAAGCCTGTTTCATGGCTGTTATTTTTCACCACACTTTCTGCATCCTGCATTTCCTGACACTCCGGCTGCCTGGGAAACGATCATGGAGAACCGGGACACACCTCCCCACACCGGTCCCATAGCCCAATATTACAACATTTACCCCACGATTTTTTATGCGGGTTCTATTCACATATCTTCTTTATAATGTGTATGACTTGTTGGGAGCGCGCGGCGAAGGAAG
>ERZ1370068.3251-contig-2368_pt1 | contig 31913 bp, 35 predicted proteins | sample MGYA00561227_ERZ1370068 | MGnify/ENA primary metagenome ERZ1370068 (study PRJEB38410, sample SAMEA6850437) | metagenome | study: Metagenomic assessment of the ecological functions of the soil: analysis of the soil microbiota associated with the...
GCTTCGCCGCATACCAGCGCTGGCGATGAGTGGTTGCCGCCCGCGCGCGCGACGCTGGCCGGCGATCCAGGCGCGCTTGCCGGCGAGCGCGCTGCGCCAGGGGCTCGACCTTGCGGATCTCGCAGCAGCGCTTGCGCAGCTCCACGCTGGCGTAGACAGTCGTCGCGCCGTTGCGGCGGACATACCGGAGACTGCGCCGGCAGTCAGGCAGCACGCGCAACGTCGATGGAGTGGCGGCGCGGCGGATTTTCTCGCCGAGGTACAAGCTCGTCGGCGTGCAGGCGGCCGGTGTCGAGGACGAAGAGCTCGATCGGCAGGGCGGGCGCGAGCAATCACGCTCGGTGAGCACCATATCCTCAGCCTGCAGGCTGTGCGCCAGCACCGCCGGCGAGAACTCGCCAGCGATGGCGCCCAGGCGTCTTTGCAGCGGGCTCATCGTCTGCGGAAGAGCGGCAAACCGGCCGCGCCGGGCTCGCCTGATAGGACTCCGCCTGAAATCGCTCGAACGCGGCGAGGCGGCCTCCTCGGCGTCCTCGCCTTCGCGCAGCTCGAAGGCGTCGAAGCCGCACGCTCTCGAGGGAAGAAGCAGATGGTCGCGCGTGATCTGCGCCGACCGCGCGCAGCTCCTCGCCCTTGTAGCCGTAGCGCTCGCGCAGCAGGCGCGCGATGCTGAGTAGCCGCGACCGTCGCCGAACTTCGGGAAATTCACCTCGACGCGCGCACGCGGTCGGCGAGTCGAGCCCTGCGACCGGCGCACGGATCGTCGGCGGGCTCGAGCCGACGATCATCGCGTCAGGCGACGGCGGCGCTTCTGGCTGACGACGCGACGCTCTCTTGATCAGCTTTGCCATAGACGCTGTTCTTGAAGGGTTCGACGCCGATGCGGTGCAATCGACGTCGACGAAGCGTTCCACTCTCGCTGTCGCGCTGCGCGAGGTAGCACTGGATCAGACGCTCGATCACCGTCCGGGACTTGTCGCACGGGCGAACGACGGGCCGATGACTCTGCCGAGTGGCGCCGGCGGGGAGTCTCTCCCTGGTTGCCGCCGATTCTGACCTGGTACCACCCTCGCCGTTCTTGTCGACGCCGAGGATGCCGATGTGGCCGACGTGGTGGTGGCCGCAGGCGTTCATGCAGCCGGAGATGTTGAGGTCGAGCTCGCCGATGTCGTGCAGGTAGTCGAGGTCGTCGAAGGCGGCGCTGGATCGCCTCGGCCACCGGGATCGACTTGGCGTTCGCGAGCGCAGCAGAAGTCGCCGCCCGGGCAGGCGATGATGTTGGTCAGCAGGCCGACGTTCGGCGTCGCGAGGCCGAGCGCGCGCGCTCGCGCCCACAGCCCGACGTCAGCCGGCCTGCCGCACGTCGGCGAGCACCAGGTTCTGCTCGTGCGTACACGCGCAGCTCGCCGAAGGAATAGCGGTCGGCGAGATCGGCGATCGCCTCCATCTGCTCCGAGGTGACGTCGCCCGGCGGCACGCCGGTCTTCTTCAGCGAGAGCGTCACCGCGGCGTAGCCCGGCACCTGGTGCGCGATGCACGTTGCGCTTCAGCCAAGCGCGGCGAACGCCGGGTTTACGTGCCGAGCTAGTGAGATCCCGGTCTGGCAGCGCGCTCGTAGCTGCGGCCGCGTGAAGCGCGCCTCGATGCGCGCGATCTCCTCGGCGGTCAGCGTCGCGGAGCCGTCCTTGAGATGCGCCCACTCCGCCTCGACTTCCTCGCGGAACTTCTCGGGCCGCGCTCCTTGACCAGGATCTTGATGCGCGCCTTGTGGATGTTGTCGCGGCGGCCGTAGCGGTTGTAGACGCGCAGGATCGCCTCGACGTAGGTGAGCAGGTGCGGCCAGGGCAGGAACTCGCGGATCACGAAGCCGACCATCGGCGTGCGGCCGAGGCCGCCGCCGACCAGCACCTTGAAGCCGACCTCGCCCGCCTCGTTCTTGATGGCGTGCAGCCCGATGTCGTGCACGCGCGACCGCGGCGCGGTCGGCCTCGCGCCGTTCACCGCGAACTTGAACTTGCGCGGCAGGTAGGAGAACTCGGGGTGGAACGTCGACCACTGGCGGATCAGCTCGCACCAGACGAAGGAATCGACGATCTCGTCCTGCGCCACGCCGGCGAAATGGTCGGTGGTGATGTTGCGGAACGAGTTGCCCGAGGTCTGGATGGCGTGCATCTGCACGCGTCGCGAGCTCGGCGAGGATGTCGGGCACCTGCTCGAGCTTCGGCCAGTTGAGCTGCAGGTTCTGGCGCGTCGAGAAGTGGCCGTAGCCGCGGTCGTACTTGCGCGCGATCGTCGGCGAGCTTGCGCAGCTGCTGCGTCGGACAGCAGGCCATAGGGAATGGCGATGCGCAGCATCGGCGCGTAGCGCTGGATGTAGAGGCCGTTCCGCAGCCGCAGCGCGCGGAACTCCTCCTCCGACAGCTTGCCGGCGAGGAAGCGCTGCGTCTGGCCGCGGAACTGCGTTGACCCGCTCGTCAACCAGCCGCTGGTCTATTGCGTCGTAGACGATACATTCCGGGAGAAGAAGAGTGTAGAGGAGGATGGCGTCGATCAGCACCGCCGCGAGCATGACGCTGTAGGCGCCGGCGCCATGCGCGAGCTTACAGGTCGATCAGCGACTTTCGACAGGCCGAAGCCGACGATCCAGCACGTCGAAGCTCATGCAGACGCGGCGGAAGGTCTCCGGGTCGAGGCTTGCGGATGGCGAAAGCGCCGAGCGGGATGCCCGACCAGCACGCCGAGCAGGATGGTCTCGACCATGCCCCAGGGTCTGCACGGTGAACATGCCGAGGTGGTAGTAGACGATCGCGGTCAGCGTCGACTCGGCGACGCGGATCACGCGCGAGGCCGGCGCGGAAATCGCGCTTCACGAAGCCCTGGTTGTTGAAGAGCAGCGCGAGCGGCGGACCGGAGATCGTGGTCGCCGAGTAGAGGAAGCCGAGGCCGGCGCCGAACGGCACGACCCACCAGCTTCTCCGCCTTGATCGGGTAGCGCAGCCGCCCGCCTGGACGAGGAGCAGCGGCAGCAGCAGCGCATAGGTCACGAACTTCAGCCAGTCCGGGATGGATCGAAGCGAGCAGATAGCTGCCGAGGGCAACCCCGGGTGCGAGGCCGATGAGGATCGGCAGCACCCGCTTCCACGACGGCAGGGATGCCGGCCCGGTTGATGAACAGGACGTAGAGGTTGATGGAACACCTCGATCAGCACCAGCGCCGGATTGAGGACGCCGGTTGCTGAAGAAGAGCAGCCCGATCTGGGACGGTGATCGACGAGAAGCCGTAGCCGAGCGCGCCGTTGACGAAAGCGGCGCACGAAGGTGAATGACGACGAGTGCGAGGAGGCCGGGTTCCATAGTTCCTGAGGTAGAGATATCGTAGAGGCGGTCGTTATTCTCTCAAGAGACTAATGTGTTAGCATGTTATGAATCGTAGATATATAGGACTACAGCCCGCCCCGAGCCCCCATGAAGCTCCAGCAGCTGCGCTGTCTTACCGAAGTCGCCCGTCGCAACCTCAACGTTTCGAGGCGTGCCGAGGCCCTGCACACCTCCCAGCCGGGCGTTTCGAAGCAGATCCGCGCACTCGAGGACGAGCTCGGCGTGCAGGTCTTCGTCCGCCACGGCAAGCGCCTGGTCCATCACCGAGCCCGGCAAGGCGGTGATCGCCATCGCCGAGCGGATCCTCTCGCGAAGCGCAGAACCTGCGGCGCGCCGGCGAGGAGTTCGCCAACGATCAGCTAGGGTACTTTAACGATAGCGGCCACTCACACTCAGGCCTCGCTATGCACTCCCGAAGGCGGTCGCAGCCTTCAAGCGCACGTTACCCCAAGGTAGAGCTTCGTTCTCCAGCAGGGCAACCCGACGCAGATCTGCGAGCAGGTGGTCGCCGGCGAGGCCGACATGGGCGTCGCCACGGAGATCGATCTCGCTCTACCCCGAGCTGGTCTCGCTGCCCGTCTACCAGTGGAACCGCGTGCGTGGTCGTGCCGCCCAAGCATCCCGCTCCTGAAGAGCGTCCGCTCACCCTCGAGAAGCTCGCCGAGCACCCGATCGTCACCTACGACTTCGCGTTCGCCAACCGCTCGCTGGTGCAGAAGGCGTTCGAGAGCCGCGGCCTGAAGCCGCACGTGGTGCTGAGCGCGCAGGATTCCGACGTGATCAAGACCTACGTCGAGCTCGGCCTGGGCGTCGGCATCCTGGCGAAGATGGCGTTCGACCCGAAGCGCGACCTGCAGCCTGCGCGCCATCGACGCCGAGCCACCTCTTCGAGTCGAGCACCACGCGCCTGGGCATCAAGCGCGGCGCCTACCTGCGGCGCTACGCCTACGAGTTCATCGAGCTGTTCGCGCCGCAGCTGCCGCGCGGCGTGGTCGAGCAAGCCGGTGGTCGGCGCAGCAGGGCTCGCGCTACGAGCTTAGCGTGGCTCGCGATGAAGTCGCGCACGCTTGGGAAACACCATCTCGCGCCAGCGCCGCCCGGAGAAGATGCCGTAGTGGCCGACGCTCGGCGCGAGGAAGTGCTCGCGCCGGTCCCGCGGAATGTTGAGGCACAGCGCGTGCGCGGCCTCGGTCTGGCCGTTGCCCGAGATGTCGTCGAGCTCGCCCTCGATCGTCGAGCAGCGCGCGTATCCCGGATCGCCTGCGGCCGCACCAGCTGCGCTCGCGCACGAACATGCGCCCCTTGGGCAGCGCGAACTCCTGGAACACCGTGCTTGCACCGTGTCGAGGTAGTACTCGGCCGGCAGGTCGAGCACCGCGTTGTACTCGTCGTAGAAGTCGCGGTGCTTCTCCGCCGAGTCGTCGTCGCCCGCGCAGCAGGTGGTTGAAGTAGTCCCAGTGCGCGTTCGAGGTGGCGGTCGGGATTCATCGCGACGAAGCCGAGGTGCTGCAGGAAGCCGGGATAGACGCGCCGCATGTAGCCCGGGTACTTCTCCGGCACGCGCTGGATCAGCGTTCTGCTCGAACCAGGAGTAGGGCTTGCGCGTGGCGAGGTTGTTGACCGCGGTCGGGCTGCTTGCGCGCGTCGATCGGCCCGCCCATCATCACCATCGTCTTGCGCGGCTGCGACTTCGCCGTGGCAGCCATCAGCGACACCGCGGCGAGCACCGGCACCGTCGGCTGGCAGACCGAGATCACGTTCAGGTCCGGCGCGAGCAGCAGCGTGATCCATTCGCGCACGTAGTCGACGTAGTCGGCGAGGTGGAACGGCCCGGCGCCGAGCGGCACCATGCGCGCGTCGACCCAGTCGGTGACCCAGACATCGTGCTCGGCGAGCAGCGAGCGCACCGTATCGCGCAGCAGCGTCGCGTGGTGCCCCGAGAGCGGCGCCACCAGCAGCACCGCGGTCGCGCTTTCGTGCCGGACTGTGCTCGCGGAAATGCGACCAGCTTGCAGAACGGCTTGTCGAGGCGACGTCTCGACGACTCGCCGTCGATCGGTTCCCAGGCCGGCTTCTCGTAGCGCCGCGTCACGCGCAGGAAAAGATCGCTGGTGGCGGCGATGCGGCGCGCGAGATCGGCAGGTGGGCGAACGGGACTGAACGGATGGCCGAACCAGCCGCGCGTCAGCCTCCGCCGGCGATAGCGCCAGGGCGCGAGCGCGGTATGCTGCGCTTCGTACAGGCTGTAGAGCATCCGCCTACTGTTATAGCAGAATTGCGGCAGTGCGACATTGCGAATGCAAACGCTCGCAGGTATTCTTCGCTGACTGCGCAGATTCTTACGCTCAGGCTTCCGCGGCCTCTGGCCGCGCGCTGTGCTGTACTTCCTGCATCTGCGCCAGTCCGCTGCCGCAGACTGAAGGCGAAATCCGCGCTCGCCGGCCTCGCCGCGCCGGTCGAAATCCTGCGCGACCGCTACGGCATTCCGCACATCTTCGCCGCGAGCGCTCGACGATGCGCAGCTTCGCGCTCGGCTTCGTGCACGCGCAGGACCGCCTCTGGCAGATGGAGATGAGCCGCGCGCGTCGGCGCCGGCCGCGCTCGCCGAAGTCGTCGGCGCGGGCGGCGCTCGAATCCGACCGCTTCCTGCGCACGCTCGGCGTGCGCCGCTCGCGCGAAGCGAACCTCGCGCGCTGCGACGCCGACACGCGGCGCAGCTGCTCGAGTGCCTACGCCGCCGGCGTCAACGCTTTCTCGCCGCCGATCCGGTGCTGCCGCCGGAGTTCTGGCTCACCGGCGCTGCACGCCGGAGCCCTGGACCGCCGGCCGACTCGGTCGGCTGGATGAAGATGATGGCCTGGGACCTGGGCGGCAACTGGCGCGAGCGAGCTGCTGCGCATGCAGCTTCGCCGAAGACGCCTGCCGCTGCGCGCGCATCCACGAATTCCTGCCGCCCTATCCCGGGCGACGCGGCGCCGGCGATCGCGGACCTGAAGGAACTCTACGGCACGCTCGAGCGCGACGCGGTGCGCTCGCGCAGTTTGCGCCGGACCAATGAAGGCGTCGGCTCGAACAGCTGGGTGGTCTCGGGCGCGCGCACCGAGAGCGGCAAGCCGCTGCTCGCCAACGACCCGCACCTCGGGCTCACGCGCGCCGCCGGTCTGGTACTTCGCGCACGCTCATGCGCCGGGCCTCGAACGTCGATCGGCGCGACGCTGCCCGGCGTGCCGGCTGATCCTCAGGGCGCAACGAGCGCATCGCCTGGGGCTTCACCAACACCGGCGCCGGACGTGCAGGACCTCTACTCGAGAAGCTGCGCCGCGACGGCCGCTATCTGCGCGCCGAGGGCCGCGCGCGTTCCAGCGTCATCGAGGAATCGATCCGCGTGCAGGGCGCGCGAGCGCGAGCAGCTGCGCGGTGCGCGTCTCGCGCCACGGGCCGGTGATCTCCGACGTGCTCGCGCGCCGCCGCTCGACGCGCGCGCCGCGCGGCTACGTGCATCGCGCTCGCCTGGACCGCGCTCGCCGAGGACGACCTGCACGCATGCAGGCGGCGCTCGCGTTCGCGCGCGCGCGCGAATGGCGACGGTTTCGCTCGCCGCGCGTGCGCGACTTCCACGCGCCGCAGCAGAACGTCGCCTACGCCGACGTCGACGGCAACATCGGCTTCATCGCCGCCGGCGCGCGTGCCGCTGCGCAAGCCGGCGAACGACCTGAAGGGCTCGCGCCGGCGCCCGGCTGGGATGCGCGCTACGACTGGGTGGCTCAATCCGCCTACGGAGCTGCCGCGCGAGTCTTCAACCCGCCGAGCGGCGCGGTGGTCAGCGCCAACCACAAGATATCGCTGCCGCCGGGCTACCGGGCATTCATCACCAGCGAGTGGCAGGCACCCTACCGCGCCGGGCGCGATCGCCGAGCTGCTAGAGGCGACGCCGAAAGCACACGCGCAGGCGCGCGCATGCGGGCCGACACTTCATCGTCTCGCCGGCGCGATGCGCGAGCTGCTGCCGCGCGCTCCTCGCGACGCCCGCGGCGACGCCACAGGCGCGCACGCGCTCGCGAAGCTGCGGCGTGGGACGGCACTATGTCGCGGAGCGGCCGACGCCGCTCATCGTCGTCGCGTGGTGGCGCGAGCCGGCGCGCGCGATCTACGCGGACTGAGCTTGGCCCGGCGTTCACCGCCAACTGGTCGACGCGGGCGCAGTTCATTTCGAAGCGTGCTCGCCGACGCACGATCGGGCAGGCGCTGGTCGCGACGACCGTGCGCACCGAGAAGGTCGAGGACTGCCCGGAAATTCTCGCCGAGTCGCTGGACGCGCGCTCGCCGACTCTGCGCGGCGCTACGGCGAGGACGCGAACGCGCTGGCGCTGGGGCGATGCGCACGCCGCCTGGCACCGGCACCGGCGCGTTTCGCGCGTGCCGCTGGCTCGCGCCCTTGTTCGACATCATTCGCATGCCGTCGCCGGGCGATGCGTACACGCTGAACGTGGGCACGCGGTGACTTCGCCGACGAATCCGACCCCTACGCCAGCCGGCACGCCGCGAGCCTGCGCGCCATTTACGACCTGGGCGATCCGCAGGCGTCGCTCTTCATCCATTCGGCGGGCCAGTCGGGCAACCCGCTGTCGCCCCACTACAGCGACTTCACGCCGCGCTGGGCGCGCGGCGAATTCATACGTGCCGATGCTGACCGGAGCGCCCGCGGGCATCCGAGGTGCTCGGCGTTCAGCGCCTAGCAAGTGCCAGACGACGCACGCGCAAGTAGCGCGGCCTCTTTCCTCGCGCAGCGCGCGGCGCAGGATCTTGCCGATTTCGTTGGTCTTCGGCAGGTCGGCGCGGAACCCTCGACGTACTTCGGCCGCTTGTAGCCGGTGAGCTCCTTCTTGCAGTGCTCGAGGATGTCCTGCTCGGTGAGCTGCGGGTCACTTCTTCACCACGAACACCTTCGGCACTTCGCCCGAGTGCTCGTCGGGCACGCCGATCACGGCGCACTCCAGGACGCCGGGATGCATCGCCACCACCTGCTCCAGCTCGTTCGGATAGACGTTGAAGCCGGAGACGAGAATCATGTCCTTCTTGCGGTCGACGATGCGGATGAAGCCCTTCTCGTCCATGATGCCGATGTCGCCGCGTGTGCAGGAAGCCGTCGCTTGCCGAGCACCTTGGCGGTCTCGGCGGGCTGCTGCCAGTAGCCCGCCATCACCTGCGGGCCGCGGATGCAGATCTCGCCCGGCTGGCCGAGCGCCACGTCCTTGTCGTTGTCGTCGCGCAGCACGACCTCCGTGGACGGCATCGGCACGCCGATGCTGCCGGTGTACTCCGTTGCGGTCGGGCGGGTTCGCGGTCGCCGACGGCGCGGTCTCGGTCAGGCCGTAGCCCTCGAGCAGCGTGCGCGCCGGTCACCTGCTTCCAGCGCTCGGCGGTCGCCTTCTGCACCGCCATGCCGCCGCCGACGCAAAGCTTCAGGCTGCTGAAATCCAGCTTGCCGAAATCCGGGTTGTTGAGCAGCGCGTTGAACAGCGTGTTGACCCCGGTGATGATGTTGTACTTGTGCTTCGCCGAGCTCCTTGACGAAGCCCGGGATATCGCGCGGATTGGTGATCAGCACGTTCTCGCCGCCGACCACCATCATCACCAGGCAGTTCACCGTCAGCGAGAAGATGTGATAGAGCGGCAGCGCGGTGATGATCGATCGCGCGCTCGCCGCCGATCCCGGCGCGAGCCAGGCAGCTTGTACTGCGAGCAGCGCGGCGATGATGTTGCGGTGGAGCAGCATCGCGCCCTTCGACACGCCGGTGGTGCCGCCGGTGTACTGCAGGAAAGCGATGTCCTCGTGGCGTCGAGCGGCGGCGTGTTGAGCGTCTTGCCGCTTCCTCCGCCCAAGCGCGTCCTTGAACGCGATCGCGCCGGGCAGGCTCGTACGCCGGCACCATCTTCTTCACCTTGCGCACCACCAGGTTCACGATCAGGCCCTTGAGGCCGAGCATCTCGCCGAGCGAGGTGACGACGACATGCTTGACCGGCGTCTTCGCCGCGCACCTGCTGCAGCGACCGAGGCGAAGTTCTCGAGGATGACGATCGCCTTCGGCGCCCGAGTCCTTGAGCTGGTGCTCGAGCTCGCGCGCGGTGTAGAGCGGGTTGACGTTGACCACGGTGCAGCCGGCGCGCAGCGTGCCGAACATGCGCGATCGGGTACTGCAGGCAGTTCGGCATCATGATCGCGACGCGCGCGCCTTGGCGAAGCCCTTCGACTGCAGCCAGGCGCCGAAGGCGCGCGACAGCGCGTCGAGCTCGCCGAAGCTGATGGTCTTGCCCATGCAGTGGAAGGCTGGCCGCTCGGCGTAGGCTCGGACCGCCTTCTTCTCGAACAGCTCGACCGAGCGAACTTGTACTCGCCCGGATTGATGTCGGCAGGAACGCCGGGCGGATAGCTCTTGAGCCAGATGCGCTCCATGGTCGTCTCCTCCTCCTGCAGCTGATTCTACGGGCGCATCGTGCGAGCGACCAGCGGCGCGGCGAGGCAGCCAGCGCCGATCGCCGCGTAGGCAACGACCCACGCGATCGGGCTGCCCGCGCCGCCCGCGGCGTCGAGCGCGGCGCCGAACACCATCGGCCCCAGCAGGCCGCCGCCGAATCCCAGCAGCGAATAGAGCCCCATGGCCGCGCCGCGCAGCTCGGCCGGCGCCGCGGCACGAGGCCGGCGGTCAGGGTGCCGGATTCGGCCATGACCAGCATCGAGTAACCGGCGAGCAGGACCAGGACCAGCGCCCAGTGCCAGGGTGCCGAGAAGCCGACGAGGATGCCGCAGCTGCCGGAGGCGGCCATCACCAGCAGGATCCAGCGCCGCCGGCCGATGCGCAGCGCGATCTCGTTGCCGAAGATCGACGCCGGCACGGCGAGCAGGTTGATCACCGCGGCGATCGCCGGCAGCTGCCACGGAAAGCTGTCGCCGCGCGTGCAGCGACGCCGAGAACGCGAGGAACGCGACCATCCAGCCGCGCGAGCCGAAAAGCTCGAGGCAATGCGCCATGTAGCCCGCGGTGTAGCCCGCCGCGGCGCGGTTGCTGAAGCACCTCTCGCCACGCGGCGAAGGGAAACAAGGATGTCGTCGTTTTCGTAGGCGCGCTCGCCGGCAAGGATTCGAGAAACAGGAAAACCAGCCGCTCCGGAAACGACCGGCCCCAGCGGCCGCGACCACGAATGCCATGCGCCATCCCGCGCTCGACGCGATGAAGCCGGCGGCGGCGAGCGAAAGCGCGGTGCCGATGCCGAAGAACGACGTGTAGGTCGCGATCGGAGCGGCTCTGTCCCGGCCCCGAGATGCGGTCGGAAAGCAGGCGCAGGCCCGGCATGTAGGTCGCGGCGAGGCCGACGCCGAGCAGCACCTGGAAGAAGACCGCGCTCGCGAAGCCGCCGGCGCCGAGTCCGAAGCCCACGCTCGCGGCCGCCGCGATCAGGCTGCCGGCGAGATAGACGCGGCGCGCGTCGAGCGCGGTCGGTGAGCGCGGTCCAGTAGGAGACGGTGGCCGACGTAGCCGGCGAAGAACATGCCGCCGATCACGCCCGCCTGCGCGTTCGAGAGATGCCAGGCATCGCGCAGCTCGGGCAGCAGCGCGGCGTAGGTCGAGAAGCCCATCATCGAGGCGATGTGGGCCGCCAGCAGGACGGCGGTGGCGCTAACGGTTCTTGAACGTCGGTTTGCGCTTCTCGACGAAGGCGGCCATGCCTTCCTTCTGGTCCTCGAGCGCGAACTGCGAGTGGAAGACGCGGCGCTCGAAGAGAACGCCCTCGGAGAGCGCGCGTTTCGTAGGCGCGGTTGATCGACTCCTTGATCATCATCGCCACCGGCAGCGAGTAGCTCGCGATCTTCTGCGCCACGGCGAGCGCCTCCTCCTGCAGCTTGTCGGCGGGCACGACGCGCGAGACGAGGCCGGCGCGCTCGGCTTCCTGCGCGTCCATCGTGCGCGCCGTCAGGCACATGTCCATCGCTTTCGCCTTGCCGACCGCGCGCGGCAGGCGCTGCGTGCCGCCCGCGCCGGGCATGACGCCGAGGTTGATCTCGGGCTGGCCGAACTTCGCGTTGTCCGCGGCGATGACGATGTCGCACATCAGCGCCAGCTCGTCGCCGCCGCCGAGCGCGTAGCCCGAGACCGCGGCGATCACCGGCTTGCGGATGCGGCGCAGTGTGCTCCCAGTCGCGCGTGATGTAGTCCGCCATGTAGGCGTCCATGTAGCTGAAGTCCTTCATCGCGCCGATGTCCGCGCCGGCGGCGAACGCCTTCTCGTTGCCGGTGATCAGGATCGCGCCGATGCCCGGATCGGCATCGTAGGCATACAGCGCCTGCGCCAGCTCCTGCATCAGCTTGGCGTTGAGCGCGTTGAGCTGCTTCGGGCGGTTGAGCGTGACGACGCCGACGCGGCCCTTCTGCTCCGTCAGGATGAATTCATAGCTCAGCGGCGTGTCGATCACCTTGGCGTAGAAACCGTTGAGCGCGGCGAGGAAGGCGAGGTGCACCTGGCGCGCGGGCACCGTCTCGCCGCTGATTTTCTGCGCGCGCGTCGCGCACGCGTCGCCGAAGCAGCGTGATCTTGTAGCCGAGGTCGGCGGCATGGCGCACCGACGCGTCGACGCACATGTGCGTCATCATGCCGGCGACGACCAGGTTCTTGATCTGCTGCTTCTTCGAGACATCTCCTTCAATCCCGTCGGCGAAAGCTGTTGGGAAAGTTCTTCTCGATGACCGTTTCACCTGCTCGGGCGCGACCGACGCGTGGATCTCGCGCGCCCTTGGTCCCTGGCAGGAAGAACGTCGAGCCAGGACGCATCGACAGGTGCCGCACGTGAAAGACCGGCAGTTTATTTCCTCTGAAGGATTTCAACGCCTGCGCCGCCTTGCGCGGCGGCGGCGTCGGCGCCTTCGAGCTCCATCGCGCCGCCGGGGAAGTAGTCGTTCTGGATGTCGATGATCGAGCAGCGCCGTGTCAGCCATGTTTTAGATTGTGACGATCTGAATCACAATGGCTTCCATCCTCGTCTGACGCTCGAAACCGGCGTGCTCACCATCACGCTCAACCGGCCGGACAAGCTCGATCTCGTTCAATCCGGAGATGCACCAGCTGCCTGCGCCAGGCGCTCGAGCGCGCGACGACGAGACGAGGTCCGCGCGCGATGCTGCTCACCGGCGCCGGGCGCGCCTTCTGCGCCGGCCAGGATCTCTCCGAGCGCAACGTCAGCCCGGGCGCGGCGCCGATCGACCTCGCCGATCTCGCTCGGCTCGCACTACAACCCGCTGGTGCGCCGGCTGCGCGGGAGCTGCCAAAGCCGGTGGTCTGCGCGGTGAACGGCGTCGCCGCCGGCGCCGGCGCCAACATCGCCCTCGCCTGCGACCTGGTCGTCGCGGCGCGCTCGGCGAAGCTTCGTGCAGGCGTTCTCGAAGATCGGCCTGCTGCCCGATTCCGGCGGCACCTTCTTCCTGCCGCGCCTGGTCGGCGACTGCGCGCGCGATGGGCCTCGCGCTGCTCGGCGAGAAGCTTTCCGCCGAAGACGCCGGCGCAATGGGGCGCTGATCTGGAAGGTTGTCGACGATGCGCAGCTCACTGAAAGAGGCTCTTGCCATTTCAAGAAGCTCTTTCCGAAGGACCGACGAAGGGCTACGGGCTGATCAAGAAAGCGTTCTACCACGTCCGCCACCAACACGCTCGACGCGCAGCTCGACCTCGAGCGCGACCTGCAGCGCCAGGCAGGCTTCACCGAGGACTATCGCGAGGGTGTCGCGCCGTTCAAGGAGAAGCGCAAGCCGGTGTTCAAAGGCAAATGAAGAAATTTCCGCTCGAGCCGATCGAGACGTGCTTCGCAGAAAAAGCTGCAAGGAGCTGCAGCTCGAGCGGCTGCGCTGGTCGCTGAAAGCACGCCTACGATCGCGTGCCGCACTTCCGCAAGAAATTCGACGCGGCGGGCGTCAAGCCGGCGGACTGCCGCTCGCTCGCCGACCTGGCGAAGTTCCCGTTCACCACCAAGGCGGACCTGCGCGACAACTATCCGTTCGGCCTGTTCGCCGTGCCGCTGCGACAAGGTGGTGCGCATCCACGCCTCGTCCGGCACGACCGGCAAGCCGACGGTGGTCGGCTACACGCGCGAAGGACATCGACACCTGGAGCGCAGGTGATGGCGCGCTCGATCCGCGCCGCCGGCGCGCGCCCCGGCGACAAGGTGCATGTCGCCTACGGCTACGGCCTGTTCACCGGCGGCCTGGGCGCGCACTACGGCGCCGAGCGGCTCGGCCTCACCGTCGATCCCGCTGGGCGGCGGCATGACCGAGCGCCAGGTGCAGCTGATCGCCGACTTCAAGCCGCAGATCATCATGGTGACGCCGAGCTACATGCTGGCGATCGCCGACGAGATGCAGCGCCAGGGCCTCGACCCGAAGAAGAGCTCGCTGCGCGTCGGCATCTTCGGCGCGGAGCCGTGGACCGAATCGAATTGCGAAGCTCAGATCGAAGAAAAGACGTCGCTTGCAGGCGCTCGACCTGTACGGCCTGTCGGAGATCATCGGGCCCGGCGTCGCCGCCGGAGTGCACCGAGACCAAGGACGGCCTGACGTTCTGGGAGGACCACTTCTATCCCGAGATCATCGACCCGAAGAGCGGCGAGCCGCTGCCCGACGGCGAGAAGGGCGAGCTGGTGATCACCTCGCTCACCAAGGAAGCGCTGCCGATGATCCGCTACCGCACGCGCGACCTGACGCGCGCTGCTGCCCGGCACCGCGCGCACGCATGCGGCGCATGGAGAAGATCACCGGCCGCTCCGACGACATGCTGATCATCCGCGGCGTCAACGTCTTTCCCGTCGCAGATCGAGGAGCTGATCCTCAAGCAGCCGGGCCTGAGCCCGCACTACGTGCTGGAGCTCTCCAAGCACGGGCCGCTCGACCACCTCACCGTCCTGGTCGAAGGCGGAAGGCGTCGAGGCACTGCAGCACGCGATCAAGTCGCTACATCGGCATCAGCGCCGACGTGAAGAGCGTGCCGCTCAGCACCATCGAGCGCTCGATCGGCAAGGCGAAGCGCGTGATCGACAAACGGCCGAAATAGGCAGCGCGTGCGGGCGCTCGTCGCCGTCGTCTTCATCCTCCTCCAGGCGCTCGCCGCGGCAGCGCTCTTCCTGCTCGAGCGTGCCATGGCCCTTCCGCGTTGCTCTACGCCAGCTCCCGGTCTACCTGATCGCCTGCCGCGGCGCTGACCTGGTGGGCGGGCCGTCCGGTGGCTGTTGCTCGCCATCGCCGCCGGCTTCGCGCTCCTCGGCGCCGCGCCGCTCACCTACATCGCGTTCGAGGAGACCGAGGCGCATCGCCTACCAGAGGCGCATCGCCGGCACGCAGATCAGCGAGGTACGCGATGAAGCCGATCCTGTTCGCCGGCCTGGCCGGTCGGCGTCACGCGTCGCCTATCGAGGTGACGCCTGACGCCGGAAGCGCGGCTACTTCGGCATCCTTCCATCGATCGATGGGCGTGAGCGCGGCGAGGGCTTCGCGCTCAGCCTGCGCGGCGATGGTCGCTCGACGGCAGCACCGGCATCGAGTTCGGGCCCGTTCGAGCCAGGCCGGCGGCACGACGTTCGTCGTCGACCTCTATCCCGGAGACCTACCACGCCGAGGAGGGCAACAAGCCGTGCTTCCGTCGGGTCGTGCGATCACGTTGCCGCCGCGCGGGCGAGCCAGTGCCGCTGCGCATCGAGATCTACGAATCGCCCTACGGCTCAGCGCCGAGCGCGGCGGCCGCGAGGAACGAACGCAGCGGCGCGTACGACATGGCGTCACTGCTGCGGCAACGTCGCGGCGGCGGGCGTGCCGCCTGTAAAAGTGCAGCCATGAAGGGACCTTGCCGGAAAGACCGTCGCCTTGTCACCGGCGGCGGCGGCGCCATCGGCAGCGCCATCATCTGTCGCCGCTTCGCCGAGGAAGGCGCGAAGGTTCTGGTCGCAGACAAGGCGAAGGCGAGCGCGGAAGCAGATCGCCAAGCGAGGTCAAGGGACGCGCGCTGGTGTTCGACATCGCCGACTATCAGGCAGCGAACGCGTGCGATCAGCGACACCGGCATCGACATCCTGGTCAACAACGCCGGCTGGGACCGCTTCCAGAACTTCGTCGACATGCAGCCCGAGGACTGGGAAGCGCTGATCGCGGTCAACCTGCGCGGCCCGCTCAACATGCACCGGCTGATCCTGCCGCAGATGCTGGCGCGCGCGGCTCGCGGCAGGATCGTCAACATCTCCTCTGACGCGGCGCGCGTCGGCTCCTCGGCGAAGGCGGTCTACTCGGCGTGCAAGGGCGGCATCATCTCCTTCTCGAAGACGCTGGCGCGCGAAGTGGCGCGCAAAGGGCATCAACGCGTCAACGTCGTCTGCCCCGGCCCGACCGACACGCCGATCCTGCGCGGCTTCCTCGGCGAAGGCGAAGCGGGGCAGAAGGTCTACGACGCGCTGGTGCGCGCCATTCCGATGAAGCGCGTCGGCCAGCCCGACGACATCCCGGGCATCGTCGCCTTCCTCGCTTCCGACGACGCGGCGTTCATCACCGGCCAGGTGATCAGCGTCTCAGGCGGGCTGACGATGGCAGGCTAGAAGACGGCCTCCAGCCCAAGCGAAGGACCTCTCATGTTGATATTGAGGTCCGGACGCGTTGGCTGAGCCGCGTGCGATGTCATCGACCAGTCGGTGTAGCCAGCGCGCACGACGACGTTGCGGGTCAGCGCCTGAGCGAGGTACAGTCTCGCCTCGCAGTCGCATTCTGCAGATCGTCCTGATCCCCAAATCCACGGTGGTAGGTGCTAACGGCCCTGCGCGCTCGTTCCGGGTCGCAGCCGAAGCAGTACGCCCACGCCCGTCGTCACGCCAAACCGGCCGAAGCTCTCCGCCGCCTGCTGAGTCGGCGTGGAGACGCGAAGTCCAGCCTGGGAAAAGCAGCGCCGATCAGGAAATCGACACCGAACACGCGGTCGGGCGAGGGGCTGAAGATCCGTCCTCGTGCGTTGACCTCGTACCAGTGGAGCCGTGAAGTCGTGCTGCACTTCTGCGGGCCGCGGAAATTCGCGCCGCCCAGCTTGATCGGCTGGTCGCTCGCGCCCACCTGCTGGGTATCGCTGCCGCGACCATGGAAGTAGTTGAACTCGAACGCGCCGCCGCGGCCGACGTTCGGAAGAGTCCCGTTCACTCTGGCTGGACTCGCTGGTGATGCGCACCGTCGGCACGAACACGCTCGCGTCCGACGCCACGATGGTGGTCGGGCTGGGCGGTCCCGGCGTGCCCGGCAACCCGCCAGCAGCGCAACCACTGGCCGCGGCGACTGCAGCAAGGCGATTCATGAGAACCTGAAGCGCCGCGGATTGAAGCGGTAGCAGAGCAGGTTGTCGACCGACGGCAGCTCGTAGGTGCCGCAGAGCCGCGGCATCCGCTCGAAGGAGCGCATGATGTGGTTCGGCGTGATCGCCGACGTGTAATCGCACGCCCTCGCGGTCGATGCACACGCTGCGATGGCCGTTCTCCTGCATGTGCGCGCATGATCTTTACCGCGAAGCGCGTCGCGGCTTCGAGCGCTGCGTCCAGGCCGAGTGCCAGCACGCCGACCGGCTGGAAGTAGTTCGGCACGCCGCCCATCATCAGGCCCCTTGTAGAAATTGATTCCCGCCTGGTCGACTGCGGCGCCGTCGACCTCGACGCGGAACTTGAGGAAGTTCAGCTCGAAGCCGGTGGCGAGGATGCAGACGCGTCGCATTTCCAGCTCTTCGCCGCTCTTCAGCTGCACCCCGGAGGCGGTGAAGCGCTCGATCTCGTCGGTCTTGAGGACGACCCTGCCGCTGCGACACCGCTTCCTGAAGCCGATCGCGATCGGAATGCGCTGCTCCCAGCGGGCTGCAGCGCGCGGCGTGAAGTTCCTGCGCAGCCCTTCCTCGCCCACGGCAGGCAGCCAGTGGCGGCGGAAGAACCACTTCAGCGAACGTCGGCAGCGCGCGGAAGGCGACGAAGATGATGATCGTCCCTCGCCTGCAGCCAGCCGCAGCAGCAAGCGGAGCGGAAGCGTGATGCCCTTGCGGTAGAGCGCCTGGGCGGCGCGCATCGACGGCGTCGCGTTGTTGTCGATCTCGTAGACGTAGGACGGCGAGCGCTGCAGCATCGTCAGCGACTTCCGAGACCTTGGCGAGCTCCGGCGCGCGCACACCGCAGTCGAGCCGCTGCCGACCAGCACACGTCCTTGCCCTCGAAGCGGCGCTCTGGCGTCGAGGTCGAAGGTATGGATCAGCCTCGCCGCGGAACTCTCGTCCCGTCCGGAAACTTCGGCACGTGCGGCGCGGAGAAGTAGCCGTTGCCGTTGATGACAGAAACTGCGCGGTGAAGGTGCCGCGGCTCGTCTCCACCACCCAGCGCTGCGTGCGGCTGTTGAAGGACGCGGCGGTGACCTCGGTATCGAAGTGGATGCGGTCGACGATCGCGAACTCCTGGCGACCGAGCGCAGGTAGCGCTGGATCTCGGCGCGGTCCTGCAGGCAGTGCAGGCGAGGAGGTAGGGCTTGAAGCTGAAGCAGTACTTGATGAAGTCCGAGTCGCAGCGCGCGCCGTGCCAGCGCTGCGTGTGCCAGACGCCGCCGACGTCGCTGTTCGCCTCGAGCACGACGTAGGGGATCCCGCTCTCGCGCAGGTAGTAGGCGGCGCCGATGCCCGGTGATGCCCGCGCCGATGATGATTGCGGTGGTATCGATGCTGGTCTTGGTCATGGTGGACCTCCCTTTGGAGTTCATTGCAGGCGCGCCAGCAGCCCGGTCGAGAGCCACGGCACGAAAGTCACGAGCAGCACGCCGCCGGCAAGCACGAGCAGCGGCGGCAGCACGGCGCGAAACACTTCCGGAAGCGGCTTGCCGAAGCGGTAGGCGGCGAAGAAGAGGTTCATGCCGACCGGCGGCGTGAGATAGCCGAGCTCCAGGTTGGCGAGAAAGATGATGCCGAGGTGCACCGGATCGATGCCGAACGCGCCGCGAGCGGCAGCAGGATCGGCACGAGCACGACCGTCGCCGAGAAGATGTCGAGGAAGCACCCGGCGACGAGCAGGAACAGGTTGAGCAGCAAGCAGGAACGCCCAGCGGCGAATGCACGGTGCCGGTGACCCAGTCGACCGGCGCGGCTCGGGAATGCGCGCGTCGACCAGGTAGTTGGTCAATCCCAGCGCGACGCCGAGGATGAGGAGGATGCCGCCGACCAGCAGCCCCGCCTGCACCATCACGCGCGGCACGTCGCGCCGCAGGTCGAGATCGCCGATGGATCAGCGTTTCGACGACGAACGCGTAGACGGCGGTGACCGCCGCGGCTTCGACCGGCGTCGCCACGCCGCCGAACAAGCCGGCAAAGGCGACCACCGGCAGCGCGAGCTCCCACTTGGCATCCCACAGCGCAGCGCGCGCTCGCCGGCGTCGAATCGCCGGCGCTCGACGCGCGCCGGCGCCTGGCGCAGTCCCCAGATCGCGACCAACCCGACCATCAGCAGGCCGGGCAGGATGCCGGCGAGGAACATCTCCTCGATCGAGACCCTGGCGATGATCGCGTAGAGCACCAGCGGCAAACCCGGCGGGCAGCAGGCCGCCCAGCGAGCCGGCGCTGGTCAGCAGCCCGAGCGCGGCCTTGCCCGAGTAGCCGCTGCCGACGAGCAGCGGCATCAGCATGCCGCCGAGCGCGATGATGGTGACGCCGGACGCGCCGGAGAACGAGGTGAAGAACACGCAGGCGACGACCGTGACGAGCGCCGCGCCGCCGCGCAGTCCGCCGAACAGCGCGTTGCAGACGCGCACCAGCCGGCGCGGCGCGCCGCCCTCGGCGAGGAAGTAGCCGGCGAGCGTGAAGAGCGGAATCATCGGCAGCGACGGGTTCACCACCAGGCGGTAGTGGTCGAGCGGGATCGATGCGATCGGCAGGCCTTCGCCCCAGAAGAGGATCAGCGCGAAGCCGCCGAGGGTCGCAAACACCGGCGAGCCGAGCACCGCCGCGAGCAGCAGCACGCCGAGAAGCGCGATGACGAGGTTGTCGTTCAGCGCAAGACCGCTCGCGGCGGCGAGCCCCGCTGCGAGCGCCGCGAGCAGTGCGGCGACGCGCCCTGCCACGACGTGGCCGCATCGGCGGCGAGGCGCAGGCTGATCAGGGCGAACCCCGCGGGCAGCGCGGCCGCCATCAACCACACCGGGACGCCGTAGGCGATGACGTTGCCGCCGTCGCGCTCCGCGGCCACGAAGTTGCAGCTGGCGACGAAGAGCAGCGCGGCGATGGCGGCGGAAACGACACCGGTGAACTGCCGGGCGAGCGCCGACGCCGGCGCCGGCAGCAGGCTGGGCAGCGTCGACAGGGACAGCAGACGCCCTTCGCGCGTCGCGATGACACGCGCCGAGCATGCCCGCGACCAGCGCGAAGTTCTGCGTGAACGCGGCCGCGCCGGACACGCCGACCTGGAACGCGGCGCGGCAACGCGATCTCCGCGAGCGGCAGGAGCGTCATGATCGCGAGCGCGATCACCAGCCCGACGTTTTCCGCGCGCGCAAGAATCCGCGGCATCATCGGCGCACCGCCACCGCAGCGCGCTGCTCGCGCAGCAGGCGCTGGACCTCGTCGAACGCAGGTCCGCCGGCACCGAGCGTGCCGCGGATCATCAGGTAGAGCTGCTCGGCGGTGCGCCGCCACTCGGCCTCGGCCTCGGGCGTCACGGAGTGCACCTTCAGCCCGCGGCGCTTCATCGCCGCGACCGCTTCCTCGTTCTCGCGGCGGCTGATGGTGCGCAGCTGCACGCCGGCCGCCTCGCCCGCCTCGCGCAGCGCCTTCTGTCCCGCCGGCGAAAGGCTGTCCCAGGACTTGCGCGTGATCACGACCGCGCCCACCAGCGGCGCCCAGTTCATGTCGAGCATGTGATCCGCCTGGGTGTAGAACTGCAGCGTGAGCGCCCAGAAGGGCGAGCTCGGCAGAGCGGCGATCATCCCGGTCTGCAGCCCGGGCAGGATGTCGGCGACCTCGAGGACGACCGGCTGGTAGCCGAGCGCCTTCATGATGTCGGCCTGCGCGCTGTCGCCCGCCCAAGCGAAGAGCTTCAGCTTGCGCAGTCGGCCGGGCTGGTAACCGGCGACTTGGAGAAGAAGCGCGCCAGCCGGCGTCGCCCCAGCACAGCACGACGAAGCCCTTGTCGAGAAGCGCTTCTCCAGCGTCGGGCGCAGCTTCTCGCGCACGTAGTCGAGCTCTTCCCGGGAACGGAAGATCATCGGCATCTTCTGCAGCACGCGGTAACCGAGTCGTCGATGTCGTTCAGGCCGACGACCGAGAGCAGCGCGGCGTTGAGCTGGCCGACGCGCATGCGCCGCACCATGTCGGACTCGCTGCCCTGCGAGCCGTCGGTGTAGACGATGAAGCGTCGCGCCGGCGCCCTGCCCGGCGCGCCATTTGCTCGCCCATCTCGAGCAGCGCGCGATGCCAGGTCGTGCCGCGCGGCGCAGGCGTGCCGAGGCGGATCGTGCGCCGCGTCCTGCGCGGCGGCATCGAGAACCGGCAGCGTGGCGAAGCAGCAGAACGAGGAGGAGTCTCATGACGGCCTCAATCGATGAAAAAGACGGTCCATGCGCGGAGCGCAGCCAGCGCGCGCGCCGGTGCATGACAGAGGTTGGCAAGCCGATCGCCGCCCTCGACGCTCAACGCGCTGCTCGATGCAGCGCTTCGAACTCCGGCGCGGCGCTGCGCCGGGCACGCACACCGCTTCCGCGAGCGCGAGCATTGGCGCCGGCGTCGGCGCCGTCCGAGAGCTCGACGGCGCGCGCGCGAAGTGCCTGCGCGCTCGCTCCGCCGGATCGCCGCGCCGCGCCCTGGCGCGACCATCTCGTAGGCTGATGAGGAAGGTATGGATCGCTCCGCGATCGAAGCGCCTCGTCGAGCTCGAGCGCGCGATCGATGAGCGCCTCGACGCGCTGGAACGTCGGCGAAGCGCCTCGGGATCGTCCTTGGACAGCGCGATCAGCGCGCCCCAGGACGCGCCCGTCCAGTAGAGCAGCGCGACGTCAGGCGCTGCGCGCGCGCGCAGCGTCTGGCGCGGCTCGCGGCGGAGTTGCTCGGCGCTCAGGCCGAGGCCGCGTAGGCCGTGGTCGCGACCGCTGCGGTACAGGCCACCGCGCGCGGTCCTGCAGATGCAGCGCTACGGGACGATGTTCTGGTCTCTCTTGGCCTCGTCGGCGTCCTGCTGGATGACGGCGTAGGCGGCATACTGCGTGTAGCTGCGTGCGGCGGTCTGATGCACGGCGCAGCCGCCGGTCGAGAGCGAGCAGCAGGAGCACGAGCGTTTTCATGACCGCACCAGTCGCGGACATCGCCTCTGAAGTGCGTCCGTGACTTCGCGCGCCGCCTGCAGCCAGGACATCTCGCTTGTAGTCGATGCCGTGCCTGCGGCAGAACTCGCGGGTGATGCCGCGCGCAGCGCCAGGCGCGCCGTGGGCATCGACGGGAAAACGTGGTGCTCGATGTGGTTGTTCAAGCCGCCGAAGACGAAGTCGGCGATAGCGCGAGGTCCGAGGTTGCGCGTCACCTCGATCTCGCGCAGGAAGTGCGTGGCGTGCGCTCGTCCGGCTCGATGACGCGCGTGCCGATGTGGTTCACCAGGAACGCCGCGCCGAGCGTAAGCCGCCGATGAGCAGCGTCATCGCGCTGTAGTTCAGCCACGCATCGGCGAAGCCGAGCACCGCGACCGGCACGGTGAACCACATCGCGAAGTGCAGCGCCAGCACTGCCTGCTCGATGCGCGTGGTGCGCCAATTCCGCGCGAGGAGGCACAGGCTGTCGGTCTTCAGCGTCAGGCCCTGCAGCCAGACGAGGATCCAGATCAGCCAGGCCTGGTGGCGCGTGATCAGCCGGCCGAACCAGCCTTTGCCGCGCGCGGACTCGGGGTAGATGGTGAACAACTCCGACGCTGCATGTCGGGGTCGTGCGCCCGCTCGTTGCAGTGCGGATGGTGCTTGCGATGGATGTGCTGGAAGTACGCGTAGCACATCCCGCTGACCAGCGTGTTGAACACCAGGCCGACGGCGGTCGCAAAGCGCCGGTTGCTCGTCAGCGCGCCGTGGCCGGCTTCGTGCGAAAGGAATCCGCCGTGCATGCACATCGCCGCGAGCGCCACGATGGCGAAGCGCGCGCGAGGCCGAGGCCGGGATCGGTGCAGCAGCGCACCGTAAGCTGCCGCGTAGGTGGCGAGGATGAATGCGCCGTACGCGATGCTGTACCGGCGCGCGGCGGAAGCAGTCCAGCGGCGGACAACTCGGCAACCAGCATGCCGTGCGAGCGCCGCTCTTCGGGCGGGATCATGCGCTCAGCGGCGACATGCTGGCCTCCGCCGAGGGCAGCTCGATGCCGCGCCGCACGGCCGCAGCCGCGCAATGCACTTCGAGCTTCCGATAGATGCTCTTGATGTGCGTCGTCACGGTGTCGCGGCGAGACGCCGATAGCCGATCGCCGATGCGCGGTAGGTTGCAGCCACTGCGCGAGCCACCACAGCACCTGCACGCTTCGCGCGGGTGAGGCGCTTCCGAAGCCGATTCCACGAGTCCCCTCACGCTGTTCTGCCTGGAACACTACTCAGCACCGTCCGTGCAAGCTATCAACCAATTGAATTGATGCATGTAGATTCATGATGGATCGTGGATGCTGCAATTTGTTGGTCTGGAATACATTTGCTGCATGCCAGCCAAGCCGCATGACTTCCGCCGAGCGCGAGTTCTTCGCCGCCTTCGCGGACGTCGTTTCGGCAAATCCCTTCGGCGCGCGCGCTCCGCGGCGATCGTCCGGCTCGCGCCGACAGCGAAACCGGACGACCTGACGTAGGATCGCGAGGGCGCTCGCGCGTCGTGGCACCGAAGCTCAGGCGCCCTTCACCTGCGCGAAGGCGCGGAGGGTCTGCGGCGTTTCGACGCCGACGATCGCCGACTGATCGAGCCGGCGCTTCTCCGTCGGGTATCCGCTGTGCCGCAGCTCGACGCGCTGATCGAGCGCCAGGCGGGGCGGGGCGGAGAGCCGCTGGCGGTGCCGTTCGGCGACGGGTGATCGCCGCCTGGTCAGAGCGGCGTCGCCCCGGAGCGGCGCCCGCTATTTCGCGCTCTACTACCAGCTTGCGGCGCGCGTTCTATTTCATCTACCGCTCGCTCGCCGGCGAGTGCGAGTCGATGCGCAGGTTCCGCGAGGCGCTGTGGAACAACGTCTTCACGCACGACATGCGCGGCTTCGAAGCCGCGCTTGTGGAACCGCATGGAGGACTTCTCGACGCTGCTGCTCGGGGAGACCGGCACCGGCAAGGGCCAGGCCGCGCGCGGCGATCGGCCGCTCGGCGTTCATCCCTATCTGCCGGAGAAGCGCCGCTTCGCGGCGAACTTCGCCGAGACCTTCATCGCCACCAACCTGTCGCAGTTCCCGGAGCAGCTGATCGAGTCGGAGCTGTTCGGCCACCGCAAGGGCGCGTTTACCGGCGCGATCGACAATCACCAGGGCGTGTTCGAGCGCTGCGATCCGCACGGCGCGCTGTTCCTCGACGAGATCGGCGAGGTGTCGATCCCGGCGCAGATCAAGCTGCTGCAGGTGCTGCAGGAGCGCACCTTCACGCCGGTCGGCGGGCGCGAGAAGAAGCGCTTCTCCGGGCCGCGTCATCGCCGCCACCAACCGGCCGCTCGGCGAGCTGCGCCGCGACGGGGCGCTTCCGCGACGACTTCTTCTATCGCCTCTGCTCGGACGTGATCGAGCTGCCGACGCTTCGCCAGCGCATCGCCGAATCGACAGACGGAGCTGGAGCAGCTCGTGCGAGCTGCTCGTCGCGCGCATCGCCGGCGCGGAAGCCCCGGCGCTGGTCGCCGCGCGTGCTCGAGGCGCTCGAGACGGAACCTGCCGCGCGGCTATGCCTGGCCGGGCAACGTGCGCGAGCTCGAGCAGGCGGTGCGCCGCATCCTCCTCACCGGGCGCTATGCCGCCGAGCTGCCGCGCACGTGGCGAACGCGCCGAGGGCCTGGAGGCGGCGCTCGCCGAAGGACGCCTGCACCGCCGACGAAATGCTGGCGCGCTATTGCGCCTTGCTCTATGAGCGCCTGGGCAGCTACACCGCCGTCGCCGAGCGAACCGGGCTCGATCCCCGCACTTCGCGCAAGTACATCCTGGCCGCAAAAAGCGGATAGAACCAGCCGGGCGCAACCGCTACAGTGGCGGCATGGAAGAATCTGACCCTCAAGGCACGCAGCTACCTGGACGCGCGGCGCGGCGAGCGCGTGACGCTCGACGAGCTATCGCGGAAGCCGTTGGCGCAAGCCCGTTCCACCTGCAGCGGCGCTTCAAAGCAGGCGTTCGGCGTCTCGCCGCGCGGCTACCAGGAAGCGCACCGCGTCGAATCGGTGAAGTCGTCGCTGCGGAACGGCAGCCGCGTCACCGACGCGGTCTACGCAGCGGGCTACGGCTCGGTTTCCCGGTTCTACGAGAAGCCGCAACTCGGCATGAAGGCGCGCGACTACCGCGCGCAGGGCAAGGGCAGACGATCCGCTACGCCTGCTTCGCCACGCCGCTCGGCACCGTGCTCGCGGCGGCGACCGACAAGGGCCTCTGCTCGATCAAGCTCGGCGACGACCCCGCGCGCCTGACCCGCCTGCTCGCCGAGGAATTCGCCGCGGCCGAACTGGTGGAAGATCGGCTCGACGATCTGAAGGCCAGGATCGTCTTCGTTCATCGAGGGCGAGGCGAGCCTCGCACGCGTGCCGCTCGACATCCGCGGCACGGTCTTCCAGCGCCGCGTCTGGGAAACGCTGCGGCGCATCCCGCGCGGCGAGACGCGCACCTACCAGGACATCGCCCGCGCCATCGGCGCGCCGCGCGCGGTGCGCGCGGTCGGCTCGGCGTGCGGCGCCAACCCGGTCGCCCTCGCCGTGCCCTGCCACCGCGCGGTGCGCACCGACGGCGGCCTCGGCGGCTACGCCTGGGGCCTCGCGCGCAAGAAACGGCTTCTCGCGCTGGAAAAGCGCCGCAAGTAACTTACATGCGGTCGGGGAAGCGCAGGATGAAGTTGTCCCGGTTCGGCATCTTCACCAGCGGCAGCGTCTTTGCGCTCATCACGTCGTTCGCGCCGATCAGCTTGTTCTCGGCGAGGATGTACGCGGTCAGGGCGTAGACCTCGTCGTCGGTCAGCGTGCGCGGCAGCTGCCAGGGCATCGCGCGGCGGATGAAGTCGAAGACCGTCGTCGAATGGCCCCAGAAATTGGCGATGGTCTTCGGCGTGTTGATCGCGGTGAGCGGCCCGCCGCCGACGAGCGCGGCGGCCGTCCCGCCCTTGCCGGCCTCGCCGTGGCAGGCGACGCATTTCTGCGCGTAGATGCGCGCGCCCTGCGCCGCCGTGCCGCTGCCCGGCGGCAGGCCGGTGCCGTCCGGGAAAGATGCTGGATGTCTCCACGGCTGTGATGTCAGCCTCGGAGATCGGCTTCGGCCAGAGACCGGGACCCTGAGCCCAGGCGGGCGCAGCCGCGAGCAGAGCGAGGACGAGCGAGTCTAGGCGTAGACATGGCTGACCTCGCCCTTGGCATCGACCGCCCAGCTGGTGACGGCGTTGAAGTGCTGGTTGGCGAAAGCGGTGACCGGACACGGCGCGGGCGTCTCGCCGCGCGCCCTGACGAACTCGGCTCGCGTCGGCTGCGCGTATCCCGCCTCGTCCCAGGCGCGGCTCTGCAGCACCGCCGGGCCGCCGTCCCAGCGCCATGGCGCGCGAAAGCGCGTGAACGCCTTCGGCTGCACCGGCGTCCTGCAGCGCGCGCTTCGCGCCCAGCTGCTTGCCGCCGTCGGCCGACACCATGACCCTGGCGATGCGGCCGTTGCCGGAATAGGCGACGCCGGAAATCTCGTAGCAGGCCGGAGCCCTTGAGCTTCAGGCCGAACGACGGGTGCGTGATGAACGACTTCACCTCCTGCACGAAATAGAAGCGATACGCCTTGCCGCCCGGCAGGATCTGCGAATAGGTGCGCGATCTCGTAGTAGCTCATCGCCGGCTGCTCGGCGAGCTTGCAGCCGCCGCAGGAACTTGACGTTCATGTTGCCTTCCCAGCCGGGCAGGCAGCAGGCCGCATCGGGTAGCCGTTGCCGGGCATCAGCCGCTCGCCGTTCTGGTAGAGCGCGACCATGGCGTCGTCGAGCGCCTTGCTCGAGCGGCACGCTGCGGCTGACGGCCAGCGAGTCGGCGCCTTCGGCGATGACCCACTTCGCCTTCGGATCGACGCCGGCCTCCTCGAGCAGGCGTCGACAGCAGCACGCCGGTCCACTCCGCGCAGGACACCAGTCCGTGCAGCGCCTGCGCCGTCGCCTGGATCGGCTGCGTTGCGAGAAGAGCGGCGCGCTGTTGCCGCCGCACTCGACGAACGCCATGCGCGAGACCAGCGGGTAGCGGCGCGAGCGCATCGAGCGCTGAAGGCGAGCGGCCGCTTCACCAGGCCGTGGATCACCAGCCGGTGCTCGCGCCGGGTCGATGTCCGGCGTGCCCGAGTGGTTGATCGTGAAGTGCAGTCCGTTCGGCGTGAACGTACCGTTGAGCAGGTGATGCGGAGTGCGCGCGTGCGAGGTGCGCGTCTCGCCCTGGGATTGCGTGAGCGTGCGCGCCACCTCGTCCTCGAAGCGCGAGGGCTTTTCGTACGCGGGCGAGATCGCGCCCGTGGTCCTGCTCCAGGCTTCTTCGGCGAGCGGAGCGGCCCGCGCCGGCGCGGCGAGCGCATAGCCGGCGAAGAGGGCGCCGCTGCGGAGAAAAGCACGTCGATCCGAAGCCCGTTGCCGGCGACTTGGATAAGCTCTGCCATGGTGACCTCCTCCGCTAGCCGAAGCTTGTCGTCGCACCGATGAGGGTCGCCGACAGCCTGCGCCTGGCGCTGCTCGCGGCGATCCGGGGCGCTGCCTTCATCTTCCTCCGGGTCGCCGCCCCGGTGATGGGTCTCTCGGTCACCCGAAGTGCGCGTGCTGATCGGCGGGCTCGCGGTGCTCTGCATGGCTCCGGCTCTCTCAGGGCAGAAGGCCGATCTGTGGCGCTACCGGCGCGCGTATCTGGTGGTCGGCACGGTCGAACATCGGCGATCCCGTTCGCGCTCTTCTCCTATGCGGCGATGCATGCGCCCGGCCTCGCTGCTTTCGATCGTCAATTCGACTGCGCCGATCTTCGGCATCGCCTGGAGCCGCCGCTTTCGGCGACGAGCGCGTCACGGCGCGCAAGGCGGCGGGCATGGCGCTTCGGCATCGCCGGGGTCGCGCTGATCGCGCGCGCCCGGAAGCGCGCCGGCCGATGCGCAGCTCTGACTGGGCCATCGTCGCGCGTGCTCGGCGCCACCTGCTCGTACGGCGTCACCGGGGTGCTCATCAAGCGCTTCGCGAAGGACGTTCCGCCGCGCCGCCATGGCAGCGGGCAACCAGCTCGCTGCGGCGCTCTAGTGCTTCTGCCGCTGCTGCCGCTGCTGCCACCGCTCGGCATGCCTTCGGCGCTCGTGATCGCCAACCTGCTCGCCCTCGCGCTGCTCGCGAGCGGCGTCGCGTTCCTGCTCTACTTCCGCCTGATCGCCGACATCGGCATGACACGCGCGCTCACCGTCACTTACCTTATTCCCCTCTTCGGCGTGCTCTGGGGGTGGCTGTTCCTCGGCGAGACCCTGCCTGCTGCGGCATTCGCTGGCGGCGCGCTGATCCTTGCGGGCACTGTTGCTCGTCACCCGCGGCTAGAATTCAGCGCGTGTCCGTCGTATCCGCTGCTTTCCCAGCCGCTCGACCTCGGCTTCGTCACGCTGCGCAATCGCATCCTGATGGGCTCGATGCACACCGGGACTGGAAGCGCGGCCCGATGGCATGCGATCGTCTCGCCGCGTTCTACGCCGAGCGCGCGCGCGGCGGCGCGGCGCTGATCGTCACCGGCGGCTTCTCGCCGAACGACGCCGGCAACCTCGGCCCGCACCGCGCGCAGTTCTCGACCAAAGCGGACGTGCAACCGGCATCAAGTCATTCCCAAGGCGGTCCACGACGCGGGCGGGCGCATCGTGCTGCAGCTCCTGCACTCCGGCCGCTACGGCTTCCACGAGCGCATCGTCGCGCCCTCGGCCATCAAGTCGCCGATCAACCCGCAACACGCCGCGCGAGATGAGCGCCGCCGAGATCGAGGCAGACGATCGACGATTTCGCGAGCGCGGCGGCGCTGGCGCGCGAGGCCGGCTACGACGGCGTCGAGATCATGGGCTCCGAGGGCTACCTGATCACGCAGTTCCTCGCCGCGCGCACCAATCATCGCAGCGACGCGTGGGGCGGCACGCCTCGCCAACCGCGTGCGCTTCGCCACCGAGATCGTGCGCCGCTCGCGCGCCGCGGCGGGCGAGCGACTTCATCATCGTCTACCGCATCTCGGCGCTCGATCTGGTCGAAGGCGGGCTTGAGTGCGGGAGGAAACGGTCGAGGTGGCGCGCGCGATCGAAGCCGCCGGCGCGACGATTCTCAATTCCGGCATCGGCTGGCACGAGGCGCGCGTGCCGACCATCGCGCAGGCGCGTGCCGCGCGGCGGCTTCGCCTGGGCGACGCGCCGCCTGAAGGAGGCGGTGCGCATTCCGGTCGTCGCGTCCAACCGCATCAACGCGCCCGAGATCGCCGAGGAGATCCTGGCGCGCGGCGATGCCGACATGGTGTCGCTCGCCGCGCGCCATCCTCGCCGACGCCGAGTTCGCCAACAAGGCGTGCGCCGGCGACCGCGCCGGCATCAACATCTGCATCGCCTGCAACCAGGCCTGCCTCGACCACTACTTCATCGGCCAGCCGGCGAGCTGCGTCGTCAATCCGAGGGCCGGAAGAGAAACCAGGCTGAAGTTTGAAAAGGTCACGAGCAGAAAGCGTATCGCCGTGATCGGCGGCGGGCCGGCGGGCTCTCGCGCCGCCGCGGTGCGCCGCGGGCGCGGCCACGCGGTGACGCTGTTCGAGCGCGCCGCGCGAGCTCGGCGGCCAGTTCAATCTGGCGAAGAAGATTCCCGGCAAGCAGGAATTCGCCGAATCGATCGCCTACTACGCGGAGCGCCTGCGCCGCGCCGGCGCCGAGGTGCGGCTGAACCACGCGGCGGGCGACGCCGACCTGCGCGGCTTCGACGAGGTGATCGTCGCCACCGGCATCGACGCGCGCCGGCCGGCGATTCCGGGCATCGAGCATGCGAAAGTCGCGAGCTACGTCGAGATCCTGAGCGGCGCGCGGCAGGCGGGGCGCGAGGTGGCGATCATCGGCATGGGCGGCATCGGCTTCGACGTTGCCCTCTACCTTCTCGAGAAGGACAGCCGCTCGCCGCTCGATGCAAAGGCCTTCCTCGTCGCATTGGGGAATCAGCGACGACGCGAAAATTCCCGGCGGCCTGGTTTCTCCAGGAAATTCTTCAAGCCATCTGAAAATCACCATGCTGAAGCGTTCGACGACTCCTTTCGGCAACACGCTCGGCCGGACGACGGGATGGGTGCATCCGCGCCGAGCTCGCGCGCCATGGCGTGCGCGCATGCTGAGGGGCGTCGAATACCGCCGGATCGACGACGCCGGCCTGCATGTCGGCGTCGAAGGCAATGAGGTCCTCGTGCCCGCCGATACGATCATCGTCTGCGCCGGTCAGGAACCGCGCCGCGCCGTGCGGGGCCGCCTGATCCGGCGGCGCGCGCGAGGCGGGCGAGCTCGACGCGAAGCGCGCGATGCTCGAGGGCGCCGAGCTGGCGGCGGCGCTGTGAGCGGCTGCGCCGTGGCGGCAGGTTTGTCGGTCAGCTAGAATCGCCGCATGGGAACCGTGGTGGCGCTCGTCGGGCAGGTTGGTGCGGCGCAAGCTCGCCGACGGCCTGTACCGGCTGCGCGGCAAGGATCTCGCCGTGATCGTCAACACCGGCGACGACTACGAGCACCTCGGCCTCGCACTTCTCGCCCGACCATCGATACCGTGCTCTACACGCTCGCCGGCATCGCCAGCGCAGCGCCGGCTGGGAGCCCGAGGGAGAGACGCGCGCTGTGCAGAGCCATGCTGCGCTCGCTCGGCGGCGCCGACCAGCCGGCGATCGGCGACCGCTCGCTCGCCACGCCGCTGCTGCGCACCCAGGGCTCGACGAGGACCGCCGGCTGACCGAGATCACGCGCGACTTCTGCCGCGAGCTCGGCATCAGCGCGCGCGTGCTGCCGATGAGCGACGAGCGCGGTGCGCACCAACGTCATCACCGACGAGGGCGCGATCACCTTCACCGAGTACTTCACCGAGCTCGGCTGCGAGCCGCCGGTGCGCGGCTTCCAGTACGCCGGCGTCGGAGGACGCGCGCATCTCAGACGAGGTGCGCGAGGCGCTGCTCGCGCCCGATCTCGAGGCGGTCGATCATCGGCCCGGCGAATCCCTATCACGCCATCCGGCCGATCCTCGAGGTGCCCGGCATGCAGCGAGATGCTGCGCAAGCGCGGCGCGCCGGTCGTCGCCGTGACGCCGCTGGTGGGCGGCAAGGCGCTCAGGGCTCGGCGGGCAAGATGATGCGCGAGCTCGGCCGCGAGCCCTCGGTGCGCGCGGTCGCGGGCGAATACCTGCGCGCTGATCGACGGCTTCGTCATCGACCGCGAGGACGAGATCTTCGCCGAGAGCGTGCGCTCGCTCGGCATCGCCGTGCGTCGCCACCGCGACCGTGATGCGCACCGTCGACGATCGCGTCTCGCTCGCCCAGGCGACGCTCGATTTCGCCGCGCGCGATCCGCGCCACGCGGGTCATGGAAGCCGAATGAGGACCGCGGTCGTCGTGCTGGCCTGCCTTGCGGGATCGGCGCACGCCGACGACCGGGACGTGCAGCGCGCGCTCCTGCAGCGCGATCAGCAATCGGCCGAGTTCGCCGCCGGCGCCCGCCGCGGCGAGCTGGAAGACGCTGCACCAGAAGCAGCTCGCTCGAAATGCTCGTCAGCCCGCAGCCCGCCGAGTACCTGCGCGGGAGCGATGGCGCAGGAGCGCGAGCAGGTCCTGCGCGCAGCCGCTACCGCTCCCAGGGCGGCCGGCCGGCAACCTCGATGCCATACCGCCTGAAGGGCTTCGGCGGCTAGCGGGCTTTCCAGCGCCGCGAGCGCGGCGACGGCGATGTGGCGGGCGTCCACCTCGAAGAAAGCGCGCAGCGCGGCGCGCGTGTCGCTGCGGCCGAAGCCGTCGGTGCCCAGTGCCACGTATTTTCCCGGCACGTAGGGTCGGATCAGGTCGGCGACCGCGCTCACGTAGTCGCTCGCCGCGATGACCGGGCCTTTCTCGCCCTTCAGGCATTTTCCGACCCAGCTCGTCCTTGCCGCCGAAGCGTCGCGCGCGCTCGGCGCGCATGCCGTCGCGGCGCAGTTCGGTGAACGACGTCACGCTCCAGACATTGGCCTGGATCTTCCAGTCCTTCTCCAGCAGATCCGCGGCGGCGATGACTTCCCGCAGGATCGGACCGCTTCCCATCACTGGACAGTGGCTTTTCCTTTTAGCAATACGTAATGG
>ERZ1370068.9073-contig-7879_pt1 | contig 31911 bp, 49 predicted proteins | sample MGYA00561227_ERZ1370068 | MGnify/ENA primary metagenome ERZ1370068 (study PRJEB38410, sample SAMEA6850437) | metagenome | study: Metagenomic assessment of the ecological functions of the soil: analysis of the soil microbiota associated with the...
GTGTGCTGACTTCGGTTGTCACTACCGACTTCTCGCTCATTAAACGTGGCGCCATAGTAATGCGGATGCGAGACCAGCGGTGCCTTCAGGCCGCCGAGCGACCTGACGTAGTCACCGCTTCGGCCGTCAGTAACGGCACGCAATCCCAGAGCACGCAGCCATCGGCTTCGCGGATCAGCAGCAGCATGGCCGATCGCAAAGCCTCGGTTCGAGGCCGATGCAAGAATGCAGAGATCGTCATCAGCCAGAACCGGCCTGCAGGCCTTCTGCCAGTTCTTCGCGGCACGAGGCCAGGCCTCGGCCTTTCCAGTTCACGAACTGCCGCTCGTCCCTCACAAATCGGGCAACGAGGACGCGGCGGCTGGCCGCTGGGGAAGCCGGGCAGCACGCACTGCTCGCAAATCCACAAGGCCGTGACCGTCACTCCGATTTGGAGGGCAAGTACCCATAAAACCAAGGCCCGCCAAAGACGGGCTTGTCGTTACGGGCTCGCGCATTGCGCCCGGCCGCCCCGCATGGCACGGGCCCCGGCGTCGGAACGGATCAGCCGCCGAAGGCGAAGAGGGTCAGATGCTTCAATCCAAGACCGAGCGAGATGAGCGCCCGTCGGCTTCCGGGTTCGTGAGGGCATCAGAGTTCGTCGGGTTCTCCTGCTCGCTCCAACAAGCAAGATTGACGATCTTGCCGATTTGGCTTCGTCCGCCTGATGTTACGGTGAGAATCGGGACGTTGAGCCCACTGCTGTCGAGGAAAAGAACGTGTGATCGCCTGTGGAACAGGCGTTTCTTGATCTGCGGAATCGACCGGAGTACGGCTGTCGGGAAGCGGGGCCGGCGCGTCGAATTGCCGCAGCAGGCGCACTCGGCCTGCGCTCGGCCCGCTCTCTGCTGCGCCCGGGGCTGGAGGCGTTGCGACTGGACCGGAGTTGCGCCGCGCGACGATCGATCTGCACGCGCGCCCGCTTTCCTTCAGGCGATCATGAGGTCTTGACTTCTGACCGCTGCCATCCTCTCATCGGCACACCGTCGCTGCCGATTTCCGGAAGCTCGCTTGATTCCGCCGAACGCGAGGTCAGCGAAGTTCGGGACATTGGAGTGTCATCGTCGATTCAACCTGCCGGCCGAATTAAGTTCGCACTGGTTCCTACGTCAATCACTGACCGGGACAGGATGCAGCCTCGCCAGCTCGTCGAGTCGACAGTTCCGCAATTCCTGCTCTGTCAGAGCAAAGCGGACGATGATGTCCTGACGGCCAAAGCTGTCCCAAAGCGCATCAGAAGACCACTCTCTGCGGCGCGGGTCCGCGCAAACCTTCGATCCAGGCGAGTACCACTGCGTCACGACAAGCACCTTGCACGAGCGCCACCGCTTAGCTTACGTCCCCAGGTCGGAACCGGCTCAGGCGGCGCTTGCGGGCCAAGCTGCGAGCGCCGGCGAAAAGGATGCTGCTCTACGTTACAAGTGAATGACTGGTTCATTTGACCTGCGCTCAAATACATAGAGTCATCGGCAACGAAAAAGCGGCGCGTGCGTTGGCATTTTGGACCAGACGGCCGATGCGAAATGGGGGCGCCGGTGCCGATCTGGCGGCGCTCCGTCAATTTTACTGAGCCGACGGACCCAAAGCTGCTTTGCGTCTTCACGATCGGCGGCGGATTCCATTCTGTCCGGTCAGCGCCTCGGATTTCGGGCTATAGAGCCGCATGGTCAGGTTGAACGGCCCCTTCGGCGCCGGCAGCCAGTTGGCCTCCTTGTCCTTGCCCGGGCTCTCGTTCTGGAAATAGAGGTCGAGCGAGCCGTCGGCGTTGTATTTGAACGGCATCCAGCTGCTCACGGCGAAGCGGTTGAGGCTGTTTGCGACCTGGAAGCCGTCCGGATCGTAGAGCGTGATCGACCAGAAGGCGTTCGACCGGCGGCGTGGCGTCCTTGTCGAAGTGGATCGACGTATTTGTTGGCGCCATCGAGCGGCCGGCCGGCTTCGTCGCCGAGATTGAGCGGGTAGATCGCGTCCTCGGGCAGGTTCGCGCCGAGGCCGAGCTGCGCGACGATGGCGCGCTTGAGATAGTAGTTGCCGTAGACGCCCATCGTGTCGGTGTTCATCGACCAGTTGTTCGCGACGCGAGCGAGCGTCGGCGAGCTTCCATTCCATCAGCTTGCTGCGGCTTCCGGCGCCGCTTCGAGCGCCTTCTTCACCGCGGGCGAGACCTTCTCGATGTCGAAGCTCTTGCCGGCCTCGATGCCGATGCGCTTCATCTGCGCGATGATCGGCTCGTCGGTGATGTGCGGCGGGTTGCACCTTGAGCAGCTCGGCCGCGTAGGCGAAATACTTTGCCGGCCGGCATGGTGTCGACCTGAACCTTCGGCGGCGTCTTCATGTCGACGCTCGGATCGATCTTCACCTCGACCGGCTTGGCGGTCTTGCCCCACTCGGACAGCGGCGTGACCTTGAAGCCGGCCTGGATCTTGTGAACCGCGTCATAATCCGGCGGGCCGTCGGTCTTGGTGCGGCCGATGATCCAGACGTAGGGCGTCGGCGCGTTGATAAGCACCATATCAAGCTTGTACTCGTCGATGAATTTGTCGCGCAAATCCAGACTCTAACCCGGAGGTGCGACAGGTAGTTCGCGGCCGTTGTACCGGTTGTGCCAACGGTAAACCGGTAAATCGACACATGTCGAGCATCGGAAGCAGATAATAACGGCCCGCAGTATCCGGAACGGAAACGACCAGGTGCGCAACCGATCAGATAGCCGCTGGAGTACAGGTATCAAAATTGGGTCTGACGACCACTTTCATGTCGGCGGGCGGATATGCCTTGAGGCTCGCAAGGTATTCATCGGGCCGCCGATTCCCTTGCCGGGCTCCATGTTGGTCAACTGCTTGCGCGTCACATCCATTGTGACGAGCGGATAAAAATAGATGTAGGCGTCCGTCGCGATGGCTCGTGCCTCCTGTTCGGTGATCTCGTCGCGGAAGGGAGCCTGGGCCACCACGAGCAGTGGCGAGGGTGGACCTAGCAAAGACCTAGCGTCAGTGTGACCGTATGCACATTTTCACGCTGACTATTCCTCCGGCAACCGTTGTTTCGCGGCGGGTTACGGTTACGAAGGAGACTATGAATGCTATGCAGCGTCGACTATGCAAAAACGGGCAAAGCTCAAAGAGCTATGCGAGGCGGCGGCTGCCGTCATCGCTGGAGCGTCGGCGAGAACGCTCCGCCGCTTTTACCATGGTTGGCGGCGAACTGGATCGGGCGAGCAGTTCGCGTTGACGGTCGGCACAATCCTGAGTTGTTCTCGGCTGATGCCGTTTCACTTTCGCTTTGAAAGGCTCGCCCGAACCATTGGCGACGATAATCTATCTGCGAGCTATTTTCGTGCGAAAGGCGGTATTGCGCCGCCATCCCTGGTCTTCACCTCGTGAGGCGCTCGCGACGTCGTTCTGAATCACGCGTGTATCTTGTCCCCTGCCGGTTTCGCATAGTGGGCCAACGGGCTTTTAGTATTTTCCGGTTGCAGGCGCTGCAACCAACGCCAGCGGCAGTGGTCATCGGCTAGGCGATTGGAGTGACGAGCATGATGTCGACGAAATTGCCGCTGAGCTGCTTTTTCTGCTTATCGGTGTCGCGTTTTTGCGTCAGGCGCGGGTCTCCTTGCCTATCGATGCTACACTCGCCCGGTAACGTTGACCGTGCCGCGAAGGGCACGCTGCGGGGATCGCCGCCGGTCCCGGAAGATGACCTGACGACCCTGAGGACCTCGCTATACCTGGTTGCGCAAAAGAAGCTCGGCACTGATCTGGTAACCAGCCTCACGCAGGCGATCATGAGCGCGCGCAGGAATCTTCTGCGCGAGCAGCCGATTTTCGCGCAGATCACCGCGCCCAGCACCGACCAGGATGCCTACCTTCCGCTGCACCCTGGCGCGGCAGCCGTCTACAACAGCACCACGCAGAGCTTCATGGATGAATACGGCAACTGGATCTATTTGACGCCGATGGTACTGGGTGGCGCCGCCACCATGCTTGCGGCGGCGTGGAAATTCCTGGGCATCGGCAACCGCGCAACCGAAGGCCCGCTCGATTCTCTCTATGCCCTGGCGCGCCGGATTCGGAAAGTCGATAGCAGAGGCTGAGCTGTCGGATATCGAAGAAGAAATCGACGGCATTCTAAAGGCGGAACGCGCCAAATCCGCTGCTGGAGACGAGAGCGCGGTGGATGATGCCACACTGAACGTGGCAGCCCACCGGCTGGAGAAGCATGATACACGACCGGCGGGCGCATTAAGCTTGCGAAAGAGACCCGCGATCGCCTCCGCGGCCCAGGCGACACACCGTTAGGTCGCCGCACGACGCGCGGAAACTTCGATTGACTTTTGCGCTGTCGGCCGCCGGGCGATTTACCTGGTCCTCGAGCTGAGTCAGCCATTTGCGGGTCTGATGCAAATCTCCAGCGCACCGCTGCGCGATGCTCCCCTCATGCCGCTCAGTCCCTGATCGATGAGGCGTTCACGAGGAGTTATTTTGCCAACTGATCCATCTGGAGGCACGTCAGCAGACTTCAACGTAGCTTATGCGTCGCCACGGCCTCCATGCCGCTAGCTACATCCCTTGCCTCCTGCTTTGCAGCGGGGAATGAGGACCATTGGCTTGCGAGCTGCTGTTGCGCCTGCTGTTCGTCGTCCGCGCATTTCTTGATCGGCTGACGTTCAGAGGATCGTGGCTGCCGCGGCGGCATCGAGTTTACAGCTCCGCGCAATATCAAACTTCAATTGGTCGATGACTGCAAGACCAAATGCTGAGCTCAAAGCCATCATCGAGAATGAGATGGGCATTACTTCGCCGCTACGAAATCCAGCGCAGTCTTACCGCAGCGAAATCCTGATGCCGCTCCGTGTTCGCCGCAAATTCCATGCCGGCCTCTGAGCCCTTGCAGCGTGATGCATCACGCCCTCTCGCGTTGGTCAATTGCGACCGCCCGAGGCCGCCGACACAGGCGCCGCCGGCGCCAACGGCATCGTAGTCGCCCGCAAAGTCGCTCAATTCACGCAGGTCCCGAGACCCGTCCGGTCAGTCCGCATCGCCGAGGCGCCGATCGCGTGACGCCGAGGCTAATACCGGAAACCCTGAACGGATAGTCGCGGCCGCGATACGTCAGGACGCCGCGTCCTCCGCCGCACCTGCGATCAAGGCCTGCCTTCGCGAATACGACTGCTGACATGGTGCCCGGCGCTTGTGCGTACGATGGCACCGCGCAATCCGGCCGCAGACAACCAGGACTGCCATGGCAAGTCCTGCCAGATACTTGAGCCATCGAAGCAACGCTCTCCTGCAGATCGTCAGGACGCGGGTGCGATTGACCTTCTTCCAGGTCTGGTCGGGATCGAACCACATCATGCGCTTGACCAGCGTCATCGTGTAGTCGCCCGAGATCCTTCTGGTAGACCGTGCCGGAATGATTGACGAGGAAGGTCATCACGCCTGAATTGCCGTACTCCGCGGGATAGGCGACGAGTGCAAATCCCCCGATCATCTTGCCCTTGACCACGTAGTTCAGCGTGCCGCCGGGGCGTTCGGCCCTTGCTGCGTCAGGATCCGATAGTAGTAGCCGTGATACGGCGTGCGCCCTTCGCCCGGCCTTGTATCCTTCCGCCGAGGCCTGCGCGACGAATTCGCCGAGCGGACTCGCATCGCCATCCGACGCGGGCCAGTAAAGGCCGTCCTTCTTGCCGGACGGACTGACGATGCGCTGCGCATAGACGCCGGCACCGGCCCCGGTGCGATCCTTCTCCGCATATTCGTTCTGCGCATCGACATAGGCGAGGCAGGTCTGGATCGCGTCCAGTTCGTTGCGCCCGATGCGCCGGTACAGAGATTTCAAGCCGGCCGGCGGCCGTATCGAATTTCCAGCTCGCCTTCTGACGGGTGAGCGGGATCGGAAGCGGGAAGTCGTCGGCTCCCACGACCAGAAAAGCCTTTTCGCCTTCGATGATCACATTGTGCTTGGCGTCGTAGGCTCCCACGAACCGCTCCCGGGCTTCGCGATCCGCCACCTCGTCGCCGGAGAACATGATGTCCACGGCATCCCGGCCGAGCACCTTGAGGATATCTCTCGTTGCGCCGGATTTGATGGCGGCGGCGAGCGCCGTGGCGGCATCCTCCGGCGTCTTGAAGGCTTGCTGAGCGTTGGCGAACGATATCCCAAACAGCAGCGTGGCTGCTGCCAGGAGACCGGCAACGTGCTTGCGACAGCGTTGTGCCAATCGAAGCTTCGTCATCGTCACATCCTCGCGCGTATCGGGATTCGCGCGCCGGCTGCGAGCCAATCCTTGTAGGTGAGGAATTTGATTCCAAGTCTGTCGTAGTTGACCCTGAGGTAACCATCGTCGCCGCGCCTCACGACGCCGGGCATGACCGCCTGCACTTCCTGCGCGATGACGCCGACATAGGCCTTGTCGCTGCCGAGATAGCTGAAGCGGTAATAGCCGAGGCCGTTGTCCAGATGCCCGAGCAGGACGACGTCGTGCTTCAGTGCGATATCGGAGCGTCGGCCGCCACCGCCGCCACCACCGCCACCGCCGCCACCGCCGCCACCGCGTCCGCCGCCAGCGAACGCGCGCCGCCGCCACCACGGGAACCACCGCCGGCCATACCTGCCCGCGACAGCCCGCGCTGGCAAAACTTGCCCGACCACGTGCGGACTGAAGATTGGCCGCCCTCCCCGACGACACATTCCTGATCGCGGTATCGCGCCCGCCCTTGTTGCCCGCGCCGGCAGCACGGCTGCGGTCGGCTGTCTTGGCGCGATCGCCGCCTTTGGCACGATCACCTGCTTTGGCGCGATCACCTGCCTTGGCGCGATCACCGCCTGCGCGGTCACCGCCCCCGGCCGATCGGCGCCTGCGCGGTCGGCTCCGCCGCGATCGCCAGCCCGATCACCCGAGCCGGGACGGTCCTTTCCAGTGTCGAGCACCTTCTGGCCGTCGCGGCCGCGGAAATCCATCCGATCTGCGGCGCCCGCCCGCAGGTTGTTGTTGCCGAATTTCTGCTGGACGCCCGCGTTGTTGTATCGGACACCCTGACGGTGAGCCGGATTGTGCTGCCAGTTGTTGCCGATGTTATTGATGGTGTTGTAGCGGTTGATGAAGAAGTTGTTGTTGCCCCAGTTGCAGCCGCCGCCCCAGTAATTGCTCCAGCGGCCCGAGCGCAAAACCCGCGCCGAAGGCAAGGCCGGTGGCGATCACGCCGGCGCCGATATAGGGCGGACGCCGCAAAATAGTACGGGCGGATAAGCCGCATACGGCCATTCGCCATATACGACCGCCGGATCGTAATAGGGCACGTAGATCGTGTTGGGGTCGGTCGGCTCGATGACGATGACCTGCTTGCTCTCCTGCTTGCTGGACGGTGACGTTCTGCTCCTTGGTGGAGGACAGCTTCTTGTTGTCATAGGCCTTCGACGCGCAGGCGCTGGATCGCGTCCATCACGTCCGGCTGCTGGGCCAGGACCGCATCGCCGAGATCCTTGGTCCAGTCGAGCTTGTCGCTCATCATCGCGAGCACCGCAGGCGTGCTGGCCAGCGCCTTGACGCTGTCGTCCCAGCCCTGCTTGTCGACCTCGGCCTTGAGCGCGTCGCCCTTCAGGTTCTTGTGCTCGTTCAGCCAGCGGTCGGCCTGCACGACTTCCAGCGGATAGGTCGAGGCCGCCAGCAGGTTGGCCAGCAGTGCGTCGGGATATAGCGCGATCGGCGCGACCAGCGCATCGAGCTGCTCGGGTTTAAGCAAGGTCTGCTCAGGCTCCGGCGGCTTGCCATCGGTCGCCTGCGCCGCCGCAACGCCCGGAGTTGCGATCATGATCGCCAACGCCAGCAGGAATTTCCCGCAACGCAACATGGCCGTCTCTCCATTGCCGAACGGAGGAACCCAACGGCCGAAGCGGCTTCGCACCTTTGATCAAGATCAAAGGTCAGGTTCGATGCAAATTGCGCGAGCCGATCGAGAGCGGCTGCGCCTGCTCAAGCCATCGCCTTGCCGTCGGGCCGCGCGGCCAGCAGCGTCCGGCGATCGTGGACGAGGCTCTGAAGGCGGTGCGCAGCCACGTTAAGGGTAGTGACATCAAGCGCGTTTTCGTCCCCGGCCGCTGCTTTCACGCGCTGCATCTGAAGGACCCTGTCGATCTCACGCTCGATTTCAGACAGGTCCGACTCGCCCTCTGCCGATCCGTATGCGGCGACCGAGGGCATAGAGTAGATCCAGTGCCTGTTCGCTCTTTCCGGGGTTCGCCATCGCGAAGAAATTTCCACGCCGCCGCCAGCCACCGAGACCAGTGCGCCGAATATCATCGGGGCCAGGAAGATGGCGTTTCCCCATTTGTCCAGAAAGCTCTCCTGCGTGCCGTTGTAGAAGGCGGCGGCACCGGGATGCACCGGCAGATACGCATCGGAGTCGGTGCTGGGCGCGGTCATCTGCGCCAGCATCGGCAATTCGCCGAGCAGGTCCCTGCGCGCCTTCATCAAGCGCTTCCGCCAATGCGCCGGCCAGATCGTTGTCGAGCTGCTTGCCGGCAACCACATAGAACGAAACCCTGAGCGTGGTCAGGTCGTCGCTCGGGACCGGAGGCGAGCCCCGCAGCGTGCCTTTCGGGACATCGAAGCTTTCGTAGGCGCGCTGCTTCTCGGCAATGGCGCCGGCCGCATCGATAGGGATAAGGACCGGCGCGGTCTTCGGGTTTTGCAGAAAGAGGCCGCGCAGCAGTGCCAGGTATTTCTCGGCCAGGGAACGACAATCAGAACTGCGCGCACCTCCCTGGTTTCGAGCGCGCGCGCGCGTCTCCGCGGGCGCGAGGTTGCGGAACGTCACATTGGCACGGCCGAGATCGTATTCCTCCGTCAGAGCGCTGACGACCTTCCGGTTCGTTTCGCCGCCGACCACACCGACGGTGACGCGCTTCAAGCCGGCGATGTCGGCAATCGAGGATCCCGGGGGTGCAACAAGCAGTACCACGGCGTGTGCGAGGACGACGACGGCCTGCGCTTGCGACAGGTCGCCGACATCGCCTCGCACGACGGCGAGATCGGTTTTGTCCGACGAAAACATCTCGGCTGCCTCGAGCGCGCTGGTCGTTTCCACCAGCTTGAGGCGTACCGGCGCATTCGCCGCGGCGAGCCGGCTTGCCAGCGCCGACATCAGTTTCGTGGCCTCGCCGTCCAGCGATCCGACAGCGACGGTCAGCGTCGTCGGGCGTGTATACCAGTAGTAGACGAACAGACCCGCCCCCGTCACCAGAACGACAACGCTGGCGACGAGGATAATCCGAAGCCAAGTCGGCATTGCGATCGAAGTCATGCGGCCTCACTGGGGCTGCAACGTTTGCGAGGCCGGAACAGCCGACATGGTAAGGTTCTGTCCGCCACGCCATGACAACTAAGGGTCCGCTTCGACGTGACGCTACTCTGGCAAATCGTCAATTGACGACGGCCATTCTTGGACGATGGCCGTCTCGTCGATTGACATGGATCAAGCTTTCGCCCAACGGCGGCGGCCTGTGCCGTAGCGAAGCCTTCGGTCGCGATTTGGGCAGCGCTAGTGGCCGGTCATGACCAGCGTCTTGATCGGCAGCACCAGCGCCTGAATCCGCAACAGCATGGCGTGAACAAGCCCAACGGCATCGACCGCGTGCAACCAGAAGCTCTTCGCCGCCCCGACCTTGCCGGACGAGATCAGCTCGTGGTTGCTGGTATAGGCGTTGACGATGCAACTGCTTCCCGCCGTGACCCCCTCGAGGCCGCCCTTATAAAGCGGCTCCAGGAACACCAGAAGGGTGCCCGGTCTTGCCGCACTCTGTGCTTCGAGGAGTTGGTCTCCGCCGCGGAACTGACCCGCCGCGATATAGTCCTGAACGCCTGTCACTACCATCGGGATGATGGTCCACGGCATGGAATTGCACGCGGCTTCCGCCACCATGCCCGGCCTGAGAACCTGAGCCTCGATCTGTCCAAAGCCGGCCTGCAGCGAACGCTGCCCTGCTCCCTCCGGTATCAGGATTCCGGCCGGCCGCATCAGCGGATTGACGACGTCGCCGACGCGCAGGGCGAACTGCTCCACGCGCCCGGCAACGCCGGCACGAATGATGGTTTTGTCAGAGATCGACCTGGGCCTGCTCCAGTGCGGCCTGCGCGCTCGCCTTCTCGGCCGGTAGAAGGGTCGAAACCCGCAACTCCGAGGACTGCTTGGCGGCGTTGACGGCAGCCAGCAGAGCCTTGCCGCCCGTCGACGAGAACCTGCAGCTTTTCGATGTCCCTCTGCGGAACGATACCGGGGTTGCGCCGTTGCAGCTCGGTCTTCACATTCACCTCATCCTGAGCCTGTTGAAGCGCACTCTTCGCCTCCTGGACCTGGCCTTCCGCTTTCACCACATCCGATTGTGCAGCGATCAGCGCCGCATCGATTTCGGCGATCTTGCGCCGGGCCGTCTCCGCGGCCGCTTCCTGCTTGGGCTATCCAGCTTGAATATCACGTCGCCCTTGGCCACCGGTGCGCTGAAATCGGGACGCACCTCGGCAACGCGTCCCGATGGTTTCGGGCAGAATCGGGACCGTCCGGAAGAACAGGGTCGCCGTGCTGGTCGACGGGTGGAAATAGAAAATCAGCGTGATGAGCGAAATCGTGAGCATCAGGCGGGGACACGATGCCCAATCTCAGTTCGAACCAGACCGAAAAGAACGTGATCTCCTTGCCCAGACGCTTGCCCTGCACGCAGGCGTCGGTACAGATAATCCGGCAGGATCGTGAGCATGGAGCAGAGGAGCAGTTCAAGCGCATGACCGTGCTCCTTCGCTTTTGACGCTCGCGTTTGCGGCTTTTCCGGCTGTTCCGACCTCGCGGCGGCCGGAGCGCCTGCCGTTTCACCCGAGCTTTCATCGACGACAACGTCTGGCGCAGAACCCGCGATCTTCTCTACCGAACTCGCTATGCTGCTGAGCGGCGTGCTAAAGTCCGGAAGGTCGATCAGTGCAAGTAACAGACCCGCGATCCAAAATATGTGGACATGGGTGAAGAGCGCCAGGAGGCAAAGGACAGCAACGATTTCGAATTGCAGTTTCTGCGATTTGTGGGCCATCCGCTCTGGCAGAGTGTGCAGATGTAGATAGAAATTGCCCACGGCCAGGACGGCGACGATCAGGAAAACACCCATCACCACCATCAGAACGTCCGTTTCACCGGGCGCCGTAATGAAACCCGGCAGATGGTGGGGAGCCAGCGGATCACTTGATCCGTATTAATACCGTTTCGTACCGACCTCTCGCCACCCCAAGAATTGCGTTCTTCAGACCGGGCAGCGGTAGTAGCTGATCTCCATCTCCGGCATGCCGGGAAACGTCCGCGATATCTTGTTCGGTTCGAGCACCTTCAGGCTGAACTGGACGTTCGAGAGCATGATATCGGTCGCGCAGCCCTGATATTCAGGGTCTGGCCGTACTCCTTCCTGCCCTTGATCTTGCAGCTGGCGAATTTGCCCCTGAGACGGTCGGCTTCGACGATGAAGCCGCCGCCATGCTGCTCGGAAAGTGCCCTGAATCCGATCTGGTTCGGCCACCCCTTCCTGATGAACACCTGGCTAAATTCATCGGCATGTGCGGCCCATGCTTCGGACAGATCGACGGCATGTGCCTCGCCAGGAAGGAGAAAACCGGTCCGCATCGAGGCAACCATTGCCGAACTTGAAAACCGACCCATGCCCTTCCTGCATTGCTTTTGGCCGGAAGCTGACAGGCCTCGTGCATGCAGAAATGGCAATGCGGCGGAACGTTTGATCTGGATCAAAGGGGCGTCCTCGCCGCGGACGCTAGCTATCGATTCAGGCGCGACGGTCATTGAGGAAGGATCCGCCATGAGCGAAAGCAATCGACGACCTGCTGCCCACGGCAGGAGAAATCCAGAAGCAAACCGCTCTCCATGAGGCCGAAAGGCCGACCAGTATGCCCGGCGGCTGGCCGCTGCCGAGGCGGAAGAAGCGCGCCTTGATCGAGAGGCTCAGCAAGCCCTCGGGCTTGACCGAGGATGAAAAGGTCAAGCTCGCCTCGACGGTCATCCAGCGCGCGGTGCGAAACGGCCTGACCGAGGTTCAGGTCTACCGATTTCCCAATTCGCTGTGCACCGACAATGGCCGCGCCATCAATCAGCAGGAGCCGGGCTGGGAGAAGACGCTTACGGGAATAGCTCAGGAAATCTTCCAGCTCTGGTCCGACTATTTGAAGCCGCGCGGCTACCGCATCCGCTATCAGGTCGTGCGATTTTCCGGGAGGCGTGCCGGGCGATATCGGCATTGTTATCGCCTGGGGCGACTGACTTGACTTCCGATGCTGTGAGAACCGAAGGGCGCACGATGGCGAAAGATCAACAGGCCTCGCTCAGAATGAAACGGAAGGCCTATGAGAAGGAGCTGGGAAAGCTTCAGGTTCAATTGTGCCATCTACAGGAATGGGTGAGAGGAAAAGAAACTCAGGGTCATCGTCCTGTTCGAAGGCCGCGACGCCGCCGGCAAGGGCGGCACGATCAAGGCGATCACCGAGAGGGTAAGCCCGCGCGTATTCCGCGTCGTCGCGCTGCCCGCGCCGTCGGACCGCGAGAAGACGCAGATGTTCCTGCAGCGCTACATGCAGCATTTCCCGCCGGCGGCGAGGTCGTCATCTTCGACCGCAGCTGGTACAACCGCGCCGGCGTCGAATACGTGATGGGCTTCTGCACCGGCGACGAGCACGCGCGCTTCCTGTCACTCTGCCCGGAGATCGAGAAGTACGTCGTCGGACAGCGGCATCATCCTGATCAAGCTCTGGCTCGAGGTCGGCATGGACGAGCAGGAGCGACGGTTCAGGGCCAGGATCGACGATCCGGTGCGGCAATGGAAACTGAGCCCGATGGATCTCAGATCCTATCGGCGATGGTATGCCTACTCGCGCGCGCGCGACCTGATGCTCAAGAAGACGAATTCAAAATACGCGCCATGGCACATCGTCCGTTCCGATGACAAACGACGGGCTCGGCTGAACTGTATCGCGCATATCCTGAAAGCCATACCCTTCAAGCGCGTGTCGCGCGAGAAGGTCAGCTTGCCAAGACGATCCAGCGAGGGGCGCTATAACGACCAGAGCCCACCGCGCGGGATTACGTATGTGGCGGAGCGATATTGAGGCGGCAGGCCGCGCTGTCTCGCGAGCCTGCCGCCTCGAACACCTATCTCAAGCGTATCGTTACTCCGCCCACTGCAGCCGACACCTCCGCGCCGACCTTCGGGCCGCTGAGCTGCAGGATCACGCCATTGGCGTTCTGCAATTGAACGCCGCCGGCTCCGGCCGGCGATCGCTCCGCCGGCGCCAATCGCGCTGTAAGAGCCTTCAATCGAAGCCGGCCCCTTCAGATTGAGGGCTCGTCCGACAAGCTTGGTGGTCGAGGCACCGATCGTGAAACCGACGCTCATGCCCGAGACGGTGAAGGGATAGCGCTTGCCTCGCAAGACCAGCACGCCCTCGCCGCCGCCGACACCGACGATCAGTCCGCCCTTGGTAAAGACCACGGCGACCTGGCCGGTTTCGGCCCGCGATGGCGTGCTGACACCAGCTACGCCGACGAGCAAGGCAACCAGAGCAACGCCTGCAGCAAACTTTCTCATGAACTCTCTTCCTTCTGAGTTTGTGACGCCGGACCTATTGGACAAGGATCATCGCGACGTAGCCGTAGGAGCTGAGCCGGATGGCCGGCAGAGCGTAGCCGACCAGAACTCCAGGCGCACGTTCCGCGATCCACTTCGCGACGATTTTTGTTCACTTCGCGGGAACGAGCTTTGATGCCTCATACATGTCTCTGTAGCCGCGGGCGATCGTCCGAACGCCCCGACCGATGTCTTCGTAAGCTTCGTCGGGCAGATTCGCCAGCGACACGCGCATCGACCAGTTAGGTGCTTCGAATCCGCCGCCGTTCAGCAGCACGATCCCGTGTGCCTCGGCCAGCCGGAAGGCGAGATCGAGCGGGTGGATGTTCTTCTTCAGGTATTCAACCGCTTCATCGCCGATGTTCTTGCGTGCCCAGAACTCGAAGTCGACGAGGCCGTAATAGGCGTCGTAGTTCGGGTTCGGGCTGAACCTGAAGCGCCATGCCTGTCGATCAGCGCCTTGGCGCGCCGATGGACGATCTCCATGCAGGCCTTCTGGTAATCCTTCTTCGTATCCATCAGTTCGTAGAGCGAGAACATCGTCATCATCACCTGCTGCGGCAGCGAAAGCCCGGCGGTGTGGTTGAGGCCGATGTCGCGACTGTCGGCGACGATGCGGTCGATGAATTTGAATTTTGCGCGGTTCAAGCGTGATTGGGCCATAGCGCTTGTCAAGCGCCTTCACGTGCTGGTCCGGCAATTTGGCGATCATCTTGTCGAAAATGTTGTCCTCGTGGATGGCGATGACGCCAAGTCTCCATCCGGTGCAGCCGAAATACTTGGAGTAGGAATAGACGCCGATGGTGTTCTGCGGAAGCTCGCCAAGCAGGGAGCGGAAATCGTCGACGAATGTTCCGTAGACGTCATCCGTCAGCAACATCAGATCAGGGCGCTTGGTCTTAACGAGCTTCACGATCATGGCGATCGTCTCCCTGCTCATCCCCATGCCACTGGGATTACCGGGATTGACGATGAAGAATGCCTTGATTTTCGGGTCTTCCAGCTTCTTGATTTCCTCCTCCGTATATTGGAAGCGGTTCTCTTGCGGCGCTCTGATTGGTACCATCTTCAGATCGTAATCCTCGAGGTGCGTCATCTCGAGGTAGGGCGTGAAGATCGGCGTGCCGAGCGCGATCGTGTCGCCGGGAAACAGCAATCGGTTGGCCTTCAGCGATTTGAAGATGTAGCACATCGCGGCGGTGCCGCCTTCGACCGCGTAAAGGTCGAACTTGCCGGAAGGGCGCGGCTTGCCGCACATCGCCCACATTAGATACTCGTGCACGATGCGCTCGTTGTGGACCAGCATGCGATCGGGCACCGGATAACGGTCGCCGATGATCGAATCGACGAGCTCGTGGACGAATGCATCGGGATCGAACCCGAAAGTCTTGATCGCGAACTTCACCATCGAGGACAGAAAGTCTGCACCGGGCATGTCCATGTGCTTCGCGAGCCATGCGTCGAGGCGAGCCGCGATGCCTTTGGCCTGTGGCATGCCACCGATCCCAGGAGATTCCTCCATCGTCCGTTTGCTTTCGGTGATGGCAAACTGGCCGAGCAGGAAGAAACCTTCGCGCGGCGTGGTGGCGACCCAATTCGGATTGCCGCGGCCAGCGTCCAGGAACGCGGACTGAGTCGTCTTCGGACGTGGCTCTTGGCAAGGTTGATCAGCTCGTTCTTGATCTCGAATGGGCTCAGAGCCTCGAATTTCTTCAGCGTCAGAATGTCGGCCATGACTTGCTCCTGTTGTTTGCGGGATTCCGTCGACGGGATGTCAGAGGGTTGGTGAGCACGGCCTTGCCGGTACGTGCTCACTTTCCGCGCGCTCTAGGTCAGCAGCATCACGATCACCATGCCCCAGATCGGTCAGCAGCGTGTTTCCGACGGCGTAGGTGACGGTGTAACCAAGACCGGGGATCTGGCTCTTGGCGCGGTCGTTGATCATGCCGAGCGAGGCTGTCGTCGTGCGCGCACCGGAGCAGCATCCGAGCAGAATGGCGTCGTCGAACTTGAACAGATATTTGCCGACGTACATCGCCAGGATCAGCGGCACGGTCGTGATCACCGACGCCCCAGAGGAACAGGCTGAAGCCGAGCTGTTGCAGCCCGGCGACAAAGCTCCGGCCCGGAGGAGAGTGCCGACGACGGCGATGAACACGTTCAGGCCGACCGAGTTCATGAACCAGACCGTCGGTGACGGAATCCGACCGAAGGTCGGACGCACGGAGCGCAGCCAGCCGAAGAACAGGCCGGCAATCAAGACGCCGCCGGAGGTGGACAGCGTGAGCGGCACGCTGCCGACCTTGTAGACCAGCGCACCGAGCAGGGCGCCGATGGTGATTGCTGCACCAATGAACGCCACGTCCGCTACGTCCGTCGCGCTGGTCCGGATAACCCAACATCTTGGTCGCGTGCTCGCCACGTCAGCGGTGCGTCCGACGATCGTGACGAATGTCGCCCCGGTGCAGCTTGTGTGTCCGGGCAGAATCGGGATATCGGTGGCGGTCGCACCACGGGAGATTCTCCGCAGGAATACGCCGCGCGCCGCGCGGCGCCGTCCGCCAACTCGGCCAGCGTCTTTCCGTCGACGTCCTTGGCTGGTCACGTAGACATCGACACCTTCCGACCGGCACCGCCAGCAGTTCGCGATCGTTGACCTCCTCGGCCGCGGCGCCGATCAGGCTTCACCAGCACGTCGCGCCGGCCGGCCACCGCGACGACGTCGCCGGCCTGGATCACGGTATCTGCCGGTGGCATCCATGATCTGACCGTCCGCGCCGGATACGTTGCACGAACACCCGCTGATCCGGGAATCAGCGCCTCGGCCTCGCGGCACGTCTTGCCGACAACAGGCCCGCCGTCCTTGACGCGGAACGCGCGCAACTCGAACTGGTGCCAGGCCGTGCCGGGCCCGCCCGACTTCCTTCTTGCCTCCGTGCTTCTCCTCGTAGCGCTTGCACGCGGCCTCGAGATCGATGCCGAGGAGCGCCGGACCGATCAGCGCCAGAACGATGGCGGATCCGATCGTGCCGAAGATATAGGTGACGGCGTAGGCGACCGGCATCGCATCCAGCAGCTTCTTGGTTTCGTCCGGCGACAGGCCGAGGCGGTTGATCGCATCGGTCGCCAGGCCCATCGACGCCGAGATCGTCTGCGATCCGGCATAGAGACCCGCGGCCGAGCTGACGTCGTAACCGGCCATCCTGGCACGCGAGGTAGGCGGCCAGCAGACAGAACACGCACACCACCACGGCAAACAGCGCCTGCGGAAGTCCGTCATGTGCGATGCCGCGCACGAATTGCGGTCCAACGCCGTAGCCGATGGCGAACAGGAACATCAGGAAGAAGGTCGGCTTGAGCGGACCACCACATCTTGATCTCGAGCTGCCCGATGATCACCGCGGCGATCAGCGTCGCGGTCACCGCCCCCAGGCCAAGCCCTTTGTAGGTGAAGGACCCGAAATAATACCCGAGGGCCAGAGACAGGAAGATGGCGATCTCCGGATAGGTTGCGAAGCGTCTGGACAAACCAATCGAATCATGATGTCACCCTCACGCTATTCCAGCGCCGCCTATTCGCGCGGCGGCCATTGACCCCGATGCACGCGCACGAATGGCGATCACTCGATCTTCGCCAACGCGTCGGACGCACAAGCTTCAGGCCTTCGCTGGCGTCGTAGCCATGGATCTCCTTGACATCGAGCTTGCGCATGAAGTCGATGGTTTCCTGCGTGATGACCTGGCCCGGCACCATGATCGGGAAGCCGGGCGGATACGGAATGACGAAACTGGCCGAGACCAGTTCCGGACCGTTCTTCAGGCGCCGATCGATCTCCGGCGTCCGCAAGGCGGATGATACTCGCATCCCGCCGCGTCGTAGGCGGCATAGAAGCCGCCGCGCATGTCGCCCTCATTGGTCTTGTTGCCGGCATCGCCACGGAAGCGCGTCGTGGAAGCGCGAGAAGTTCGGCAGGTCGGGCACGTCGGTCATCAGGCTCTTGACCCGTGCGTCGAACGTCTTGCGGACGTTCGCGCCGCCCTGGCTGAGGTGCGATCGATCTCGCCGCTGATCTCGGCCAGCACGCGAATGAGATGGGCGACGTCGCTGCGGGTGTTGTTGATGTTGGACTGGAACAGCACGGAGTTGCGCGAGGTCTTGTTGACCTGGATTCTGTAGCGGTTGGCGAGAATGCCCTTGAACTGGGTGCCGTCGAACGCCGGCCGTGCCGCACACCAGCGTCATGCGGGTGGGATCGAGGCAGAACTCGTCCTCCTGCAGGCTGCGACGCGATCGTCGCCCAATTGGTGCCCGGCGCGAGGTAGTCGGCAAAGCCGCTTTCGCGGTACTCCGCCGGCACCATCTTGTCGGCGCCGAGGATACTGAAATATTTCGAAATCAGCGGATTTGCCGCGACCGCCTGTGCGGATGGCGAAGGCAACCTCCATCGCGTTGGCGACCAGCCCAAAGCCTTCCAGCTCCATCTGGCGGCGCGCCACGTCGAGGCTGGCGATCAATTGCTGGTTGGGACTCGTCGAGGCGTGGGTAAACACCGCTTCCTGGAATTGCTGCTCTACGGTGTGGAACTCGACGTCCTTGACGAGCAGCATCGATCCCTGCCGCAGCGCCGACATCGACTTGTGGGTGGAATTGGTCTGATAGACTCGCAGCCGCACCGCCCGCGGATCGGGGATCAGCCGCGTCTTCAGCAGCAGATCGTCGGACGGATTGTCGCCGAGCTCGGCGCGCTGCGTTTTCGATACGCCTGACGGATTTCGGATCGTGCATCCAGGCCTCGATGTCGTTGGCGGCGCCCATCGCGGTGCGCGGCCGCAGGAAGGGTGAAAATCGCGCGAAGCCGAACCAGGCTTCGTCCCACAGGAAGATCAGGTCCGGCTTGATGGCGAGGCATTCCTCCATCACCCGGCGCGTATTGTAGATGTGGCCGTCGAACGTGCAGTTGGTCAGGTCGATCATCTTGACCCGATCGCAGCCTGTCTCTCGGCCTTCAGGTTGAGCAGCGCCTGCTTGATGGTTCTCAGCGGCACCGCGCCGTACATCGAGTATTCCGTCATCGGAAATGCCTCGACGTAGAGCGGCTGGGCGCCTGCCAGCACCATTCCGTAGTGATGCGATTTGTGGCAGTTGCGGTCGACGATCACGATGTCGCCGGGGCCGACCAGCGCCTGCACCGCCATCTTGTTCGACGTGGACGTGCCGTTGGTGACGAAGAAGACGTGATCGGCGCCAAACGCGCGCGCCGCCTTTTCCTGCGCCTTCTTGATGTTGCCGGTCGGCTCGAGCAGGCTGTCCAGCCCGCCGGTGGTGGCGCTGCTCTCGGCCAGGAACAGGTTCGTCCCGTAGAATTCGCCCATGTCGCGGATCCAGTCCGGACTTGAACACCGATTTGCCGCGGGCGATCGGCAGCGCGTGGAAAGTGCCGATCGGGCGCTGGGCGTATTTCTTCAGATTGTCGAAGAACGGCGTTTCGAACCGATCCTGCACGCCTTCCAGAATGGCCAGATGCAGCTCCAGCAATTCTTCCACGGAATAGAATATCCGGCGAAGCACGTCGGCCTCCGGATTGCCTGCGAGCTGCTCGACATTCCGGTTCGACATCAAATAGAGGTCGAGCTCCGGGCGCACGCGCTTCAGCGTGTGCGCCAGCCGCAGGGCAGAGTCCGGCGCTTCCAGCGGCTCGATCGATGCTGGTCAGCGTCCGCAACACCGGCGCATCATGCCGTCGATTGCTGCGCAAAGCCTTCGTTGATGACGACGGCCGCGAGGTCCGGATTGAGCATGGTCGGCGCAGAAGGCGTCCTCGAAGCTTCCGACAAACACCGGCTCGTAGATGAAGGCGTCGAGCGGACGGCGCAGCCTGCGCCATTCGGCGCAGAGATTTGGCCAGTGCGTTGCCGGCACGCCGGTGACAATCAGGACCTCGAAGTAAGGGCGATGCGGTTCCGTTCGGCCCAGCGACGGCGGCAGCAGTCGGTCGGCAGCACGCTCGCCATCGTCATGAATATCCCAATCGCTCGCATGCTGGCGGAACGATTTGCGTCTGCAGCGACTGCATAATCGTCGTCGCGAGCGCCGCAGTCGCCGAAGCATGCGCCGAGGCCGCAGTTTCCTTCAGGGCTGCCATCAGGCGCAGGCCGGGATAGCCGTGAATATTCCTCGCGTCACTTCGAGCTCGAGCGAGCAGGTCGTCGAACTTGTTGCGATTGCCTGAGCCGTCGGACCAGGCCTTCGCGGCATCCACCAGAAAGCGCCAGATGGTCGGCTCGCTCGCACCGGGCCCCGTGAAAAACTGGTCGATCCGCTGATCCTGGGTTTGTTTTTCCTTCGCCATCGCTCTCTCCCGCACGCCGTGCTGACCGGGGATAAGTAGGTATTGGCGAGCCGGCCGGAGTATTGATCCAAATCAAAGCCACCTGTGGGGCCCATCCATCGCTAGCTTCGCGACAGAACCTCCTCGTCGCTCGCAACGCAGCCAGGCGACCAGAGCGATGTCACGGGATCCAGCGATGAAATAGACGACCATCGCAACCGTCGCCCGCCAAGAGAGCTTCGTTGGACGCGCGTGGATTGATCTGAATCAACAGACTGAACTGGCACAGTCCGATCTTGCCAGCAGCTGGCTGAGGGTCGCGACAATGGACACAATCAGATGGGTCATTACGACCGCACCGGAAATCTTTCTGCTGCTTTCTATCGCGCTTGGAACGTTCTTCGGGCGGCTCCAGATCAAGGGATTTTCGATCGGCGCCACGGCCTGCACACTCGTTGTGGCCGTCTTGCTTGACAACTCGGAACTTTCGTGATCCCTCCCCTGTTGAAGTCGATCTTCTTCAGCCTGTTCGTCTTCACGATCGGCTACAAATCCGGCCGGAATTTCTGCCTCAGTTGAGCCTCCGCACGCTGTCGCAGGCCGGCGTTGCCCTGGTCGTCAGCGCCACCGGCCTGGCCCTTCGTTCTCCTTTTCGCCTCTGTCTTCCATCTGGATCTGGGCACCGCTTCCGGTCTTGCGTCCGGCAGTCTCACCCAGTCATCCATGATAGGAACGGCGACGGGCGCGCTGGCACTGCTTCGGTCTTCCCGGACGATGTCTTGCGCCAGCAGCAGGCGCAATATCGCCGCGGGGTATGCCGTCACCTACGTTCTCGGTTACATCCTGACGCTGCTGTTTGTGCCCTTTGCCGCGCCCTGGCTCATGGGCATTGACCTCAAGAAAGAAGCCGCCAAGCTGCGAGGCGACCTTATCGGGAGGTAAGGCCGCGCAAGCCCGGAAGTCCTGACTTACCAGAAGTTCAAGGCGCGGGCCTACCGGGTCGTCGCCGCCGCCGGACAGACGGTTGAGCAGTCAGAAGATCGTATCGGCCAGCGTGTCGTCGTCGAACGCATCAACCGCGGCGGCAGCAACGTTGACCTCAAGGACGGCGGTGCTCGAAAGCGGAGACGAAATCGTGCTTGCCGGGCCTGCAACGGCCCTCGTGAGGGCTGGTGCATCGATCGGTCCCAGATCGAAGGTGCCGAGATACTCCGCGCGAGGTGTTGGGCGATGCGCTCGGCGTTCTCGTCAGCAATCAGGCGCTGCACGGCCTGACCTTGGCCGAAATCGTCGACCGGATCGGCGAGGTAGCGCGCGGGGCGTATTTCCGCGGGAACTGACGCGAGAGGACAGGAAGTGCCAGTAACTCCCGACACGAGAATCTATATCGGCGACGCGTCATGACGCTGGTCGGCGCAACACACGACGCCGAACGCGCCGCAGCGAAAGTCGGCCAGGTGCTGCGTTAGCATGGCGATCGGACCGATATTGCCTTCCTCGCAGCCGGAATTGCAGCAGGCCTGCTGGATAGGATTGCTGAGCGTGAAGGTTGGGACTTCGCCGTGACGCCGGGCGGCGCCGGAGGCACCCTTCTCGTGGGACTGATTTGCGGCTGGCTGCGTGCGCGTCGACCCACCGTCGGAAGCTTCCCGCCGTCAGCGCAGCAATCGCTTGAAGCGACATCGGCCTCGGTGGCTTCATCGCCGCCATCGGGCTTGCAAACGGCCCGGCAGCGCTTGCGGCCATTCAATCCCAGGGCGTGTTGCTTCTCACTTTGGGCCTGGTCGTCACGCTCGTTCCGCTCGACGGTTGCAACCATCGTGGCGGCATCGCATCCTGCGCCTGAACCCGGTCATCATTTGTGGCGCTCCGCGGGAGCGATGACGCGTGGATGCGGCGGTCACCGGATGCTGCGAGCAAAGCGGACAGTCAGACGCCCGTGCTCGGGGTTGCGGTGCCCTATGCGGTCGGAAACGTCCTCTGACCATCCTTGGCCCGGTGATCGTGACCCTTACCTTATTCCGGCTGACGTCGCGACCGTCGTGCCGTTGATCCAGATCAACGTGTCGGACTGCTCTAAGGAAAGGTTCTGCGCTTGATGGCCGCAACTGGGGGCAAGACAATCCGGACGGAATCCATGCCTCGACATCTGCTGCGTACGCTCGTCGTCTATGCGACTGTTATCGTAGGGTTAGCCGCCGCGTCGGCCTTCGCTGACGATCAACCCGCAAATCGGGCGATCCAGGAGGAGGTCTGGGCGATCCCTGCGATAATGCCGACAATCGCCTACGTGGTTCGGCCCGTTGGCGATGGCCCGTTTCCGCTGGTCGTCATGAACCATGGCGTTTCGCTCAACCAGCAAGAACGCAGCTTCTTTCCGATCGTCGAGTTCCGGGACGCGGCGATGTGGTTCGCGCGGAGGGCTACATGGTCGTTGCGCCCTCCGGTTCCGGTATGGCGCCGCCGCGCTCGACGACCCGGAACGCGGCCTGTACTCGTGTTCTATTCAAAGATCGGCGGTTGCGACAATCCGAACTTTCACGATGCCGGGCTTGCGGTGGCCCTCATCGACAAGTGGATCATCGAATACATGGCCGATCAGAAGCTGATCGTGCCGGACAACGTCATTGTGGTCGGCCAATCCGCCGGCGGCTGGGCGGCGATGGCGCTGTCGAGTCCGGAACGTGCCAGGGTACGGGCCATCATTACCTTTGCGGCGGGCCGCGGCGGACGCGTCGGCGGCAAACCCAACAACAATTGCGCGCCCGACAAGCTGGTCACGGCAACCGGTGATTTCGGCCGCACCGCGCGCGTACCCATGCTTTGGATCTACATCGAGAACGATACGTTCTTCGGTCCGCCCTTATCGAAGAGAATGCACCAGGCTTACACGGAGGCCGGAGGGAACGCCGAATACCACCTGCTTCCCGCGTTCGGGGACGATGGGCATTTCCTGATCGATCTCCTCGACTGCTATTCCGTTGTGGGCGCCGTTGGTCGGATCATTCCTGGACAAGCGAAAATGAGATCATGCAGATGACATGAGGGAGGACACGATGATCCAGCCGCGGTCTCGCCTATTGCGCCGGAGCAAGCTCATTGGTCGCGCTGTCAATCTTCCTGCTGTTGGATTTAGGCATTGGGGCTGCTTACGGACAACAGACGGCGAAGCCGGAGGCCGACCGGCCAAACGAGAAAGCTCCCGGTCAGGAGTTCACAACGCGCGGGCAGCGCGCGGCAAGAGAGATCAAGTATTCCGACTGGCGCAAGTTCTGTTTCAAGGCTGCCGGAACGAGCCTGGTATGCCGGACGACGATCAACGGTACACATTTGAGACGGGTCAGTCCGCCGTGCGCATCGACCTCATTGAACGCGAAGGCGACAAGGCAGCGCGGCTGCAGCTGTTCCTGCCCATCGGCCTTTACCTGCAGGCCGGCGTCAAGATCACGATCGACCAGGGTACCGCCCATCGGATTCCCTATGTCTGGTGCCTGACCAATACCTGTATCGCAGCCGGTCTGGCCGACCCCGGGCTCATCAAGGAAATGGAAAGTGGCCAAAAGCTGGTGCTTGAGGTTGTCGATTCCGGCCTGTTGACCGTGAGCACCTCACCGCCGCTGAACCAGTTCGCTACGGTCCACCAGGGACCTCCGACGCAGACCTTCGAACAGGCCATCGACGAGTGATGCAGGCATGGGGTTGGCAATGACGCCGGACCTATACCACCCCGGCACACGCTTTCTCGAGCGGTTCGATCAGCGACCTCGCCAAGAACGGCTTTGTCAGATACGCGATGCATCCGGACTCGAGCGCCGCCATGCGGATGGCGGGGCTGTCGTTCGCCGTGATGTAGATGACCGGTACGGAAATTCCGGCGCCCTTGAGGCGACGCGCCTGAGTTCGATCCCCGACTCATTGTTCAGATTGATATCGAGGATAATGCAAACTGCCGCCTCGAAGTCGTCGTGATTCTGGAACGCTTCCGCGGAGGGAAACAGGACGCTGTCGTAACCATATTCCCGCAACAGCCGCCTTAGCCCCCTAAGCGTCCCCGGGTCATCATCGACGACAAAAACGATATTTCGTTTCACGAACGATATCCTTGGGCTGTGTAACCGACGGCGTGGCGGAGCTTCGCTGGGAAGCAGCCGGGAACCAACTCAGCCCGGTCAAGCCCGCGGACGGGACGATCGGCTTTCCAACGTCACCTTGTTGCCTTGGTATGCGCACTTGAACGCATTTCCTATTGTCCCAACGGACAATGGAGCGCAAACGCTGTCGATAAACGGCTACACCGTCGGTCGGTCCCCTGACGCTTCGCCTAAAACGCCGACGCGCTCGGCAAGAGAAACAAGCTCCGCCAGGGATTGGACCTGCATTTTCTCCATCACCCGGTGGCGATGGGCCTTGATCGTCCGTTCGGTGGCGCCCAGCGCGTTGGCGACCTGCTTGTTGGTCTTGCCGCGAATGACGAGGTCGAAGACTTCGCGCTCGCGCGGCGTCAATGTCGCGATATGAGCGCGGACGGCGTCGAGCCTGCTTCTTCAGGCCGCGCATTGCCTGCATGATGAGCGACGGCCCGTTCAACTGCACCTGAAGAAGCTCCTCCGACGATACGGGCTTGGTCAGAAAATCCTCCGCACCCGCCTTGATGGTCCGTACCGTGGTCGGGACGTCCGGATAACCGGTGAGAAATACGATGGGCAGGGTCGAGCCGAGTTGGCTTAGGCGCCCTTGGAGTTCCGGCCGCTCAGTCCCGGTATCCGCACGTCGAGGAGAATGCAGCCCGCTTCACTTTCGTTTGGCAAGCGATCCAGCAAATGCTGGGCCGACGGATAGGTCGCGACCTCGTAGCCCGCTTGCTTCAAACGACGTGCGATCGCCGTTCGGAAGGAAGCATCGTCGTCAACGACATGCACACGCCCCAGCAAGAGTCCCTCCTAGGAGCACGCGAGTGAAAAATAGATGAAACACCGCGCCTCCGCCAGTTCGGTTTTCTGCCCAGATACGTCCCTTGTGCGCCTGAACGATGGTTCGTGCGATCGACAGGAGGGAACTTCCTCCTTCCGGTTTCTGTAGATCGTCAGGCGATCCCAAGTATCGCCGACGAATACGACGGTCTCAAGTCCAGGCACCAGCGCATGTGCCCCTTGATCGAGTCCGCGAGCGGTATTTTGACAATGGTATCCGGTTAGGCTGGCGGCAGCTGCAGGCGGGCAAAATCGATCTCGTCCACCATCGCGAAGACGACCGGGATTGCCGGCCACAATTCCGAGCGCCACCTCAGCACGAGCTCGACGGCAGCCGCTCCGACCGCCAACAACCGCACCTATCGGAATATCCCGATACCTGTCCTTGAAATGTCGCAGCAGACTCGCCTCATATGCCCTCTTAGACAATGACCTTTAGGACAATAGCTCGCCGGACACGTCTAGGCTTAAAGAAATTCGGGCGAAAATTTGGTCATAGAGGCTCGCCAGCCTCTGGAAACATCGCCCCTCGCGGATGTGGAAGATTTGTTTCAAGCAAGGAGAGATCCATGTTTGTCAACGTCAACGCCCATCCGGGCAGCAGGCCGAGGGCTCTCGGTGAACTCGGCGAGCTTTCGCGCGCACGGGTGATCCTGAGCGAATTCAAATATAACAAGGGCACGGAGATCTTTGGGGAGGCGGAGCCTGCCGACTATATCTACCAGGTCGTCGACGGCGCCGTTCGCAGCCACAAGCTTCTCTCGGACGGCCGACGCCAGATCGGCGCCTTCCACCTGGTCGGTGACATCTTTGGCCTGGAGAACGGTAAGGCCCATCGCTTTACGGCAGAAGCAATCGTCGACACGACCGTGCGGCTGATGAAGCGGTGCAGCCTGGAGCATGTGGCGCAAAGCGACGCACTGGTCGCGCTCGACCTCCTGAATATGACGACCAGCTAACCTTCAGCATGCCGAGGACCACATGCTGCTCCTGGGGCGCAAGACATCGCTCGAGCGCGTCGCCGCATTCCTGCTGGAGATGGACCGCCGCCTGACAGCCGCCGGCGTGATGGCCCTTCCGATGTGTCGTCGCGACATCGCCGACTATCTGGGCCTTACGCTCGAAACGGTATCCCGGGCGCTGTCACATCTTCACGGCATGGGTATCCTCGGCTTCCTCGGCCAGACCCAGCGGCAGATCGTGCTGCTGGACCGGCACCGGTTGGCCGATCTCGATCTCAGGCCAACGGCCGGAATCACCAATTACTTCCGGCATGTCAGGCAGGCGCCGAAATAGCCGGCGTAGAGATTCGGCGATCTCGAGATCATTGAATGTCCAATGCCCAGCATCGTGACAAGCCGGCAGTCCGGCATCACAGTGGTCAAGGTTGGAGCAGCCGTCATTCTCCCTCAACGCGCCAGATCATGATCCTGATCTCCGGCACGGGCGGCTCCGTGCCCGCCGCCTTCCTGCTCAGGATTTAGATTCCGTGGGGAGCGCAGGAAGCGCGATGAGGCGACCGCCTGTAGCGGCGATCAGCAAGCTGAGGACCTTGATACAGATCAATCGTTCATCCTCCGATCCTCAGCCTCATTGGCTAGGCATCCGAGGAGCGATGATCGGAGCCTCCAATGAAAGCCGTTTCTGTCGTAGAAGCCATTGCCATGATTCCCAATGGCGCGAGCGTCATGGTCGGCGGATTCATGGGCGTTGGAACGCCGGAACGGCTGCTGGACGAACTGGTCAGGCAAAGAAAATCCGAACTCTCCATCATCAGCAATGACGCCGCGGTGCCCGGCAAGGGCGTCGGAAAATTGTTCGACGCCGCGCTGGTCTCGACGCTGACGACCAGCCACATCGGGCTCAATCCGAACGTGCAGAAGCAGATGATGGCCAATAAAGTCGCGGTCAACCTCGTGCCCGCAGGGTACGCTTGTCGAGCGTATCCGGGCCGGCGGGTGCGGTCTTGGAGGCGTGCTGACGCCGACAGGCGTCGGCACGATTGTCGAGGAAGGCAAGCGCAAGATCGAGGTTGACGGCAAGAACTTCCTGCTCGAGACGGCGCTTCGCTCGGATTTTGCGCTGATCCACGCATTTCTGGCCGACCACCTTGGCAATCTCGCCTATGCGCTGACCGCTCGCAACTTCAATCCCGTGATGGCGATGGCGGCCGATACGGTCATTGTCACAGCCGAGAACATCGTTCCGGTCGGCGTCATCGCGCCCGACCATGTCGTAACGCCAGCACCGCTCGTCGATTATCTCGTCATCGAACGGGTGAACCATGGATGCACAATCGATCATCGCGCGACGCGTGGCGCTCGAACTTCGCTCCGGGCGACCTTGTCAATCTCGGCATCGGAATTCCGACCCTGGTCGCGAACTACGTTCCGCCGGGTCTCAAGGTCTTCTTCCAGTCGGAGAACGGATTGATCGGCACCGGGACCGATTCCCGAGCAAGGCATGGCCCATCCGCTGCTCACGGACGCCGGTGGTCGCTCGATCAGCGCGCTACCCGGCGCATGCACCTTCGACAGCGCGATGTCGTTCGGGCTGATCCGCGGCGGGCATGTGAACGTGACCGTTCTCGGCGGCCTTCAGGTCGACGCCGAGGACACCTGGCGAACTGGATGATCCCCGGCAAGATGGTGCCGGGAATGGGTGGGCGCGATGGACCTGGTGACCGGCGCCAAGCGCGTCATCGTCGCCATGCAGCACGCCGCGAAAGGGAAATCCAAGATCGTGCAGAAATGCGCGCTGCCGCTGACCTCCTCCCGACCGGTCGACCTCGTCGTCACCGATATGGCGGTGATCGGCTTCTCCGGCGGAAGGATGACGCTGCTGGAGACCGCTCCGGGCGTCACTGTCGCCGAGGTACTGGCGGTGACGGAGGCGGATCTGTCCATTCCAGACAACGTTCCGGAAATGAAGATCTGAACAGAGCAAGGCCGGCTTCGAGGACCGACATGCGCATCTTCAGCGAATTCAGCGAATTCAGGGCCGCAGTTGGCACCGAGATCGGAGCCAGCGAATGGGTCGAAATCACGCAGGATCGTATCAATCGCTTTGCCGAGGCGACCTGCGACGAGCAATGGATCCATGTCGACCAGGACCGGGCCAGGAAAGAGCTGCCGGGCGGCAGGACCATCGCTCACGGTCTTTTGTCACTCAGCCTCGCGCCGATGTTCATTCGCTCCGTGATGGGCCTCAAGGGGCTGCAAGACACGTTGAACTACGGCGCGGACCGTATCCGTTACCTGTCTCCCGTCCCGGCGGGCTCCCGGATCAGAGGCCGCACCAGCATCGCGGAAGTTGAGGACGTTCCGCCCGATGGCCTGAAGGTCAACTATCACATGGTGATCGAAATCGAAGGCGGACAGCGCCCCGCCTGCGTCGCAGAGCTGATCGCACTGCACTATCGCTGAGGTTCGCAAGCGGGCCCGGATGGGTGCAGCCGGCACGGCGCGCAAGCGAGCGCAGATGCGCCTTCTCGTAACGCGTCGGGTAAGACCGCTCGGAATCAGCGATGAAGCATATTTGGTATGTTACCTTCGAAGTACCAAGGAGGGGCACGTTGGTCCAACGACGAAGCCCCAGGTCAACCAGAACGTTTGAGACCGAAGCCGAAGCGAAGGCTTTCGCGCGAGTGAAATTCGACGACGCCGGCCTTATCGTGACAGCCGGCACGATAAATCCTTACTCGCCGAGAACAGCGATCGCGTCGGAGGGCATTCCGCGCTGGCTTGAAAACGGACAGGAACAACAGCCCGCAGCACCGGACGAAGCTCAAAACCCGCCGACAAAAGCGAAGTAGCCCGAGGGACGTGATGACGTCCTGGCTCGCGGCAATCTCATATGCACGACAATCAACATATAGAACTTCACCCCGCTGCGCCTCTCTGATTGTGCCCAACTGTTGCCATTTTGGCACGGGGCCTTCGGCCTAAAGCACCCTAGCATCGCGGCTGGAGTTTGTATCAAGCGCCGCATCTACAAGAAGTTTGAGATTGATCTTCAAAAGCGCGATGGGATGGAGAAGGCATGATGAAGAAGTTCTTTTTGGGGACCGTTGGTTTAGTAGCATTGTTGGGCGTGGCCGCGCCCGCGTCGGCTGCTGATCTGGCGCCACGTCCGTACACCAAGGCGCCGCCCCGGTGGTGACCCCGATTTACGACTGGACCGGCTTCTATATCGGCGGCAATGGCGGCTGGGGTCAGAGCCACAACTGTGTGGATTTCATTGATGTGACTGGCTTTGACTTCGCTGACGGTTGCCGCGATCGATCCGGAGGCCTCGTCGGCGGCCAGGTCGGCTACCGCTGGCAGTCCAGCTACTGGGTGTTCGGTCTGGAAGCCCAGGGCGATTGGGCGGATCTCAGCAACACCCGCATCAGCCTGATCAACCCGGCGTTCTCGACCCGCACCAAAACCGATGGCATCGGCCTGTTCACCGGCCAGATCGGCTACGCCTGGAACGCGACGCTGCTCTACGTGAAGGGCGGCGCGGCGGTGACCAGCAACCGCTTCAGCATCCTCGACACGCTTACCGGCTTTGAATTTGCCTCGGCAAGCTACGACCCGCTGGGGTGGCACCGTGGGTGTCGGGTCGAGTATGGCTTCTCGCCGAATTGGTCGGTGGGTGTCGAATACGACCATCTGTTCATGGGCGACGCGAACAATTCGTTCTCGGTCGTCAATCCGATCGTTGCCGGCTGCGCTCAACAATCGGATCAGCCAGGACGTGGACATGGTCACCGTGCGCTTCAACTACCGCTTCGGCGGTTACGGTTACGGCGGCCCGGTCGTCGCGAAATACTGACCGTGCTTCCTGCCTAGGATGCTCTCCAGCAAACTGGGCCGGCAGAAATGCCGGCCTTTTTGTTGATGAGTACAATTCGGCAGCGATATGGCGCACTTTCGAGGCGAAAGCCTGCCCCGGACTGGATCCGGGGTGGGATACCGGTTCGCGTGAAGAAAAACGCGTCAAAACAAGTTAATGCAGAGCTTCGGTTCTGATCCAATCAGAACGCGTCATGCTCCAGCCCGGCATCCCCACCGATGCGTTGCTTTCGCCAAATCCTGTTGCCAAACGCAGCCGATGATGCGGTTGCCGCTTTTTCTCTGGAGGCGTCGGCGGCGGCACCGCGTATCGCTTTTTCCGTGAGCGGTGTGGCTTTCGGCTCCCGCATTTTTGGTTCAGGAGTCGCAACTCCTTGGCGCCGAGCGATGGCAGCTGCGCAAACGCCTCTCGCTCCCTGGCCCCGGACGGACGCGTCGGCAATCACTGCCGGTGCGTGGACGCTCGCGATCTGCGTCGGAACTGATCTGATCGGAAGACTGGTATCGTAAACAATGCGCTCCGGCCATTGCCGATCGGAAAGGATGCGGATGACAGGCAGATCGGCAGGTGCTCCGGCCCGCCACCGGGAATCGCGGAAGATATCCATCCAAGACAAGCAACAGCGCGAGCAATACGCCGCCAACATAGAGGAAATATCGCGCGAGTGGCATGCGTTGCTCCACCGCGCAAGCCGTGACTGCGTCCAGTTGCACCTGGCCACGGTCCTGTCCCGGCACCGATGCTCTTCATCTCAACGTCGCACGCTCCGCGACGCACAGGTGCTCCTGCCGCAAGAAAGCCTGATCAGCGCCGGCCGGCGCGATCGACCGGACCGCCGCGATTCATGGGTGTGTCCGCGACCCGACGCCGGGGTCGCCACAGCGCGCGGCGACCGGTCGCGGGCGCAGCACGACGCCCGCTCTTACGGTGCAGCCGGTCGGATAGTCGACGTATTGGCAATAGACGACGGCATCCAGCATGCGCTTCCGGTACTTGCGGCCATGAAGCCAGCCACCAGCACCGCCGACAATATGATCGAGAGTTCATCTTGGTCTCCCGGTGTCGGAAGCTCCAAAGGCTCTGCTTGAGCAAACTGCACCCCGATGCAGCGTTTCAGGCCAATCCGGAGCGTGGCTGGGGAGGCTGACGAGCGGCTTTCGCGCGACAGGATAACAGATCAAGGCCGCCGCTCATCAACGCCGTTGTTGCTTCGAAACGATATGCACGATCACCCGCAGTAAAGCGCCGGCCGCGAATCGATTACCTCCAGCCCCTACTCGGGCCACCAGCGCTTCTTTCGCATTTTCCCCTTCGTCGCCGCTCGCCCTCAGCGTCATGCGCAACACCTCGAAAATAACGGCCGTCGACCAGCCGAACAACAACACGCCATTCATCGCGGTCATCGGTCCAAGGAGATGCCAGCGCTCGACCGGAGTGACGTCGCCGGTAGCCGAGGGTCGTATAGTTCACAAAGGCGAAATAGATGAGATCGGCGCCCTCAGATGCGATATTGGTGGCCGCATAAATCAGCGACCACAGACGAGCACCTCGGCAAGGTGTGCGATCATCAGAACGGTCACGGTGGCACTGCGACCGCGATCAATCGAAGTGTCGGACGCGACGTCGCCAGTCCATCCACGATGCGTGTCACCCTTATGACCGCCACCATCACTCAGGGCATGGATCGCTATGTTGCAGACACTGGCGGCTGCGCCCACGAGATACTGCCGCAACATAGAAATACCTCCGCGCATGGCGGCCGATCTGCTGGCGTGTCACGGCGTTTGACGCTGGCTACACTCTAATCGATGATGTGATATCCGCCATCGATATACATGACGCCGCCGGTTATCGAGCTTTGCGCCATCGAGCGCCAGAAAGGCCGTCGCTGCACCGACGTCATCGATGCTCACCAGGCTCCGCGCTGGCGCTTTGCTCTGCGCCCCTGTCCATCAACTCGTCGAACTCGGGGATACCCGAGCAGCGCGCGCGTGGCCAGCGGCCCCGGCGAAATCGCATGGACCCTGATGCCCAATGAGCTCTGAGCAATACGTGTAACTGAACGAAGT
>ERZ1370068.6366-contig-5352_pt1 | contig 31910 bp, 34 predicted proteins | sample MGYA00561227_ERZ1370068 | MGnify/ENA primary metagenome ERZ1370068 (study PRJEB38410, sample SAMEA6850437) | metagenome | study: Metagenomic assessment of the ecological functions of the soil: analysis of the soil microbiota associated with the...
TGTTGTACTTCGTTCAGTTACGTATTGCTATGGAAACCATGCCGAAGGAAATCGTCAGCGACGCAATCGATCGTGCAGCCATGCGACACCTCTTTAAATCAAGAGCTTACAAGAATACCCTAATTTGACTTCGAACGTTGCAGGGCCTGTTCCAGGCCTTGCTTGCGGGTCAGCGCATCCCGCCAGCGGTCGCCGGTCTTCGCCAACCGCTCGGCGGCGTTGGTGATCCGGAAGTCGAGGGGTGCGCGCCGGCGAGCTCCTCCCAGGTGAGGGGCATCGAGACCGGCGCCCCGGGCGCCCCGCGCGGCGAATAGGCGACGTTCAGCGTCTTGCCGCGCACGTTCATGTTGTAGTCCATGAAGATCTTGCCGGTGCGCTTGGGCACGCTCCACTCGACCGTGACGTCTTTCGGGTGCTGGCGCACGAGGTGCCGGCCGACGAGCTCGGACACCGCGCGCGCGGCGTCGAAGTCGATGGTGCGCTTGATCGGCACGAAGACATGCAGGCCGGTCTTGCCCGAAGTCTTGACGATCGGCGTCGAGCTTCATGCCCTGCAGCAGCTCGCGCAGCCAGAACGCCACTTCCTTGCCTTTCTCGAAGGCGACGGTGTTGAGCTCCGGCTCGTCGCCCGCGGCTTCCTTGCCGGAATAGATGTACGGGTCGATGTCGAACACGACGTAGTCGGGATAGTTGAGCACCGAGGCGTCCATCGCCGCCTCGGAGCTGGCGTAGTCCGTGCTCTTGCTCTTCGCGTCGCTGCCCGGCTTCGCGCGCGAGTGCCAGACGTGGAACTCCGAGCGTCCCGGACTGCGCCGAGCCAGAGGAGCGTCGGCAGGTTGTTGCAGAGCGATGTAGTCGTGGCTTCTCTTCCTTGGACCCGGAGAAGACGGTGATCGTCTCGACGAACGCCGGCCGCTCCTGCGTCCAGTGCTTCTGGAAGAACCGCTGCCCGCCGATGCCGTCAGGCATGCGGATCATCGTCAGCGGCCGGTCGGCGAGATGCGGCAGGATGAACGGCGCCACCTGCGCGAAGTAGCGCAGCAGGTCGCGCTTCGGTGAGCGCCGGCTGCTTCAGCGCCGGATCGGCCGGCCAGTAGACGCGGTCGAGATGCGTGAGCTTGATCTGGTCCTTGCCGACCGCGAGAGTGAATGCCGTCTTGGCGTTGTTCAGCTGGTCGAGGATCTCGTCGCCCTTTGAGTGCTCAGGCGCGAACGGCTCGTTTCACCTCGCGTACGTCGACATCGTCCCTCAGCGCGAAGGAAAACCGGCGCCCGCAGGTGGTGGTCGTCGGTCCAGCCCTGGAACTTCACCTCGGCCACCAGCTTCGGGTCGACCCACGTGGTCGGCGCGTTCAGTTCCGGCTCGTCGGCGAACGGGCTGGTCTTGCGCTGCAGCGGCTCGAGCAGCTTCTTCGTCCGCGACCAGCGTCTTGTCGTCGAACCCGGAGCCGACGTGCGAGGCGAAGCGCAGCTTCCTGCCCTGCCAGTAACCGAGCAGCAGCGCGCCCAGCGGCGCGCGCGCAGCCCTTGCCCGTCGTGTAGCCGCCGACCACGAAGTCGGCGCTGTTGATCGCCTTCACCTTGAGGCCAGGCCTTGGAGCGCTTGCCCGCCTCGTAGGTGCTGCTCTTCCGCTTGCCGATCACGCCCTCGAATCCGCTCGCCATCGCCGCCTTGTGCAAAGCCAGGCCATCCTCTTCGGCATGCACGAGCTGTACCAGGGCGACGGCAGGAGGCATTGCGCGAGGTAGCGCCGCCGGTCGGCATAGATCGCCTTGCGCAGATCGGCGCCGGCGAAATACAGCAGATCGAAAGCAGTAGAAGACCGCGCGCTCGGCGCCGCTGTCGCGATTCTGCATCGCGCCGAACGACGGCTTGCCGCTCGCGTCGAAGGCGACGATCTCGCCGTCGAGCACCATGCGCCGTTCACGTCCTGCTTGCCGAGCTCGGCGACCAGGCGCGGAAAGTCCTCGCCGAGCTCCAGGCCGCGCCGCGAGCGCAGCTTCACGCCCTCTCCGTCGATGAAGGCGAGCGCGCGATAGCCGTCGAGCTTCGGCTCCCACATCCAGTCGGGATTGTTGAAGGCCGCGTCGCCGATCTCGGCGTGCATCGGCGAGAGCTTGTCGGGCATCGACCGCTTCTCGCCGCCCGGCACGAGGCGCTCGGCAGGAATGCGCTGCACCGGCACCGCGGTCATCTCCTCCACCGTGACGCCGGAGAGCACCGAGCGATCGCGCTCGGTGAGATCGCCCTTCGCCACGAAGCGGTCCTTGTGCTTGATCAGCAGCCAGGTCTTGGCGTCCTTGGTGCGCACCAGCGCGAACGAGCCTTTGACCTTCTCGCCGCGCAACAGGAGGCTCAGCTTTCCGTCCTCCAGGCCCTTGCGCACCAGGCTGCTCGGCCTGGGCGCGGTCGTGGAACCAGGTCTCGTCGTCCTCGTCGGGCGAATAGACGCCGCAATCCCAGACGATCACTTCGCCCGCGCCGTATTGCCCGGCGGGGATGATGCCTTCGAACGAGCCGTAGTCGAAGGGATGGTCCTCGGTGCGCACCGCGAGCGCGCTTGTCGGCGGGATCGAGCGACGGGCCCTTCGGCACCGCCCACGACATGAGAACGCCGTCGCACTCGATGCGGAAGTCGTAGTGCAGGCGCGTCGCGGAATGCTGCTGGATGACGAACATCAGCGGCCCGGTCGCGGCCTTCGACCGGCACGGGACCGGGCTCCGGCGTGGCCGTGAAGCTCCGCTTGGCCGAATACTCGCTAAGCTTGCCTTTCGCCATGCCCAATTCTAAGAAACTGCTCGCCGGCGCGAGCGGCTACTCGTTCAAGGAATGGAAGGGCACCTTCTATCCCGAGGAGCATGAAGCCGGAAGGCATGCTCGCGTGGTACGCCGAGCGGCTGCCGACGGTCGAGATCAACAACACCTTCTACCAGATGCCCAAGACCGCGGTGCTGGAGAACTGGGCGCGCGCCACGCCGGAAGCGTTCCGCTTCGCCATCAAGGCCTCGCGCCGCATCACCCACCTCTCGCGCCTCAAGGCCGACACCGCGGCGGACTCGGTCGCCTTCCTCTACCGCAACCTGGAGACGCTCGGCGCGAAGCGCGGGCCGGTGCTGTTCCAGCTGCCGCCGTTCCTGAAGAAGGATCTGCCGCGGCTGCAGGAGTTCCTCGCCATCCTGCCCGCCGATCACCGCGCCGCCTTCGAGTTCCGCAACGACACGCTGGTTCGCCGACGACGTCTACGCGGCGCTCAAGTCGGCCGGCGCGGCCCTGTGCCTCTCCGAGCGCGAGGACAACGCGCCGCCGCCCGCTCGTCGAGACCGCGCCCTGGGGCTACGTCGCGGCTGCGGCTCGAGGACTACTCGGACGACGGACCTTGCGGCGTGGGCGAAGCGCCTGGCCGCGACTTCCTGGCAACAAATCCACGTCTATTTCATGCACGAGCCGACCGCGCCGGCGTATGCGCAGACGCTGCTCAAGGCGTTCGCGATGGTTTAGTTTAGAATGGTGTCCGACCGCGAGCTCGGGGAGCCCGCAAAGGAATATTTCCCATGCCCCCACTCCCGCTTCGCCTGCAACTCATCACTCTCGGTCTCGCCGGCTTCGCCGTTGCGGCGCTCGTTGCTGCTCTCGCCGGCTGGCTGGCACCCGACGCTCCTCCTGCCGTCCGACGATGGCAACTGGCTGATCGGTCTTTGCGTCGTGGCCGTGATTGCTGTCCCTTTCGTCCTCGCCTTGATTCTGGAAAGCGGCTTGCGTCGGCCGTCGCGCCCCATCGAGGCAACCGCAAAAGCGCTGGCGGGTGGCGCCCGCTCTCGGCACCGGCGAAGGTCAAGTGGGCCGAGATGGCTGATGCCTGCGACTCAAGCTCGCGCAGGCGGCAAGCATTGCGCGGTCGCGGGAAACCGCGCTGCGCGCGACCGATCGGGCCAAGGATGAGTTTCTCTGCCATGCTCGGTCACGAGCTGCGCAATCCCCTCGGTGCACTGGCGGCCGCATCGCAGTCTTGCGCAAGAACGCGCCGGACAATGATGCCGTGCTCGGCGCCGCGGGCGTGATCACGCGCCAGGTGCACCACATGACGCGCCTCGTCGAGGACCTGCTCGATGTCAATCGCGTCACCCGCGGCAAAGTGAGCCTCAACCGCCAGCCCTTGAATTTTCGCGCGCCGTAGAGAAGCGCTGAGCGAGCTGCGGCTCTCCGGGACGACTCGATCAGCACACGATCTGCGCCTGGATCTGTCGGAAGTCTGGGTGCGCGCCGACGAAGCGAGAATCGAGCAGATCGCGACCAACCTGATCGACAATGCCGTCAAATACACCCTGGACGCGGCAGCATCGAAGTGACCTTGCGACGCGATCGCAACGCCGCGGTGCTGCGCGTGCGGGATACCGGGATCGGCATGTCGGCCGAGCTCGTTTCCCGGGTGTTCGACGTGTTCGTCAGGGTGAAGGGGCCGGCAAGCAGGCCGGGCTCGGCATCCGGACTGACTCTGGTCAAGCACCTCGCCGAACTTCACGGCGGCAAGGCGTTTGCGGCAAGCGCCGGCCCGGGGCAGGGTTCGGTCTTTACCGTAAGCCTGCCGACCATCGAAGCGCACGCTCCGGAAGCGGCGACCCAAGCGGCCCCGGCCTCGCATGCGCGCCATCGGATCCTCCTGGTCGAGGACAACACCGACGCGCGCAGCACGATGCTTGCCGCGCTGCAGCTGGACGGCCACCGGGTCTATGAGGCGGTCGACGGCGAGACCGGCATCCGCGCCGCTGCCGCGGTGAAGCCGGACGTCGCGATCATCGACATCAGGCTCCCCGGCCGCGACGGCTACGAGGTGGCGAGCGCCCTGCGCCAGACCCGAGCGCCAGCGAGATGGTGCTGATCGCCGTGACCGGCTACGAGCAGCCCGACTCGTGGCGCCGCGCGCGCTGATGCTGGATTCGATGAATACGTGACCAAGCCGATTGCGCCCGACCGGCTGGTGCGGCTGATCGATGCCGCCTTCGCCGCCAAAGCCCGTCGCCAGGCGGCGTCGCCGGCGAACCAGCCGCCGTAGACGCCGACCGAAATAGTCTAGTATTTCGTCGAGGAGGACGACGCGATGCCGACCAGTTCCCTGAAGCCGGTGAAGGCTTCGATGATGAATGCGGTCCACGACCTGCCGCTCCTCGTCGCGCGCGACGAGGGCTTCTTCCGCGACCAGGGCCTCGATGTCGAGATCATCAAGACGCCGGGGTCGGGCCAGCGCGACTCCGACCACCAGGCGCTGCGCTCCAACATCTTCGACCGCACCATGGAGGCGCTCTACGACCAGGGCGCCTGCGACCAGTTCCGCATGTGCGAATGGGGCGTGATGAAGCGCGCGGTCGAGTCGACCGCCACCTCCGGCCACCGCCCGGCAAAGATCGTCGCGCTCGGCTCGGCGATGTCCACCTTCGCCATCGTCACCGACCCGAAGTCGCGCATCTACGAGCCCGAGCAGCTCAAGGACAAGCCGATCGGCGTCAGCCCGTACAACGGCTCGCACTTCACCACGCTCAAGCTGCTCGAGGGCTTCCTCAAGCGCGAGCAGATCAAGACCACGTTCGCCGGGACGATGAAGCGAGCGCATCGAAGCGGTGAGCCGCGGCGAGGTCGCGGCGGTGAGCCTGATGGAGCCGTGGATCAGCATCGCCGAGAAGCGCGGCCTGCGGGTGCTGATGGAATCGCATTCGACGCGCAGCGAGGCGGCCGGCGACGAGCTCGACGGCGCCGACGCTGAAGAAGATGTTCGATGCCGAAGCCGAAGCGGCGAAGGCGATCGAGAAGAACCCGGCGAAGTACGTCCACTACTTCGTCGAGGAGGCCGGGCGGCCTGCTCGAAGCGAAGGACCTGAAGCTGTCGCGCCTCCTCAACGCGCCGCCGGAGCCGTACACGCGCGAGCGCTTCCAGCACACCTACGAATGGACCCGCGACTGGGGCCTGGTGCCGGCCGGCGCAACCTACGAGAACACGGTCGACAACCGCGCCTGGCGGTAGTTACTGGATACCTGCCCGGCGCAGGTAACTCAGGTCCACGAAACGGCCGGCCTCGGGAAGCGGGGCCTTCAGCTGGTTCCGCATCTCCCCATGAAGCGCGATCACCTGCTCGAGCCCCTTGACGTCGATCTCGCCCCGGCTAGGCAGGACCTTTCTTCCCGGGCGTGAATAGAGCTCGAGCACCTGCTCGGCGATCGCCGGCAGGACGCTGGTGATGTCGACGATCGCGGCCACCACCGCGCCGCGCTGCGCCGGGTCGTGGATCGCCGCGAAAGCGGCTGAGAGCGCGCGCACGTAGCGCACCACGAGGTCCGGATTGGCTGCCGCCCACGAGCGGCGCGCCGCGGTGACGGTATACAGGTGCGCCGGCACGGCATCGTTGGAGATTCCGAGCAAGCGGTAGCCTTCGGCTTGCGCGACCAGGTCCTGCGGCTGCCCGAGCGGCACCGCGTCGCATCCGCCGCGCCGCAGGCAGTTCAAGTCGTGCCGGCGTGCCGTCGATGGTCTTCACCTGCAGGTCGGCTTCGCGCACACCGTGCAGCGCGAGCAGCTTGCGCATCGAGTAGGTGATGCTGCCGCCGGGATCGGCCAGTGCCACGACCCTGCCCTTCAGATCGGCGATGCGCGCGATCTCGGGGCGCGCGACCAGCGAATAGATCGGATCGTTGAACTCGGCGGCGATCGCCACCGCGTCGGAGCCCGGCGAGCGCGGCGCGCACCAGAAACGGCGTCGCGACGTGCGTCAGGTCCGCGGTGTCGTCGTGAAGCGCGGCGATCATCCGCTCCGCGCCGCCCGGCACCGGGATGACGACGCGGAAATCGATTCCCTCGCGGCGAAAAAGTCCTTCGCGCTCGGCGAGCGTCACGGGAAGCGAATAGATGCTTTTCTGCGCCGACAGCGCCTGGCCGTAGCGCAGCACCTTGCCCTGCGCCCAGCTCGTGCCGCAGGCCGCGGCGGCGAACGCGAAGATCGCTAGGACTTTTGCAGCCGGCACTCGGTCTCCACCGCCCTCACCGGCTGGCCGCGCGGTGCTGGGTGGCGGAAGACGCCGGACTTGCCGGTAGCCCTTCTTCTCGCACGAGATCTTCACTTCGTCGGGATTGATGCCCTTCTTGAAGCCGGGCAACTTGTAGGCGCCGGCCGCGTTGCTGCGCGTCGACCATCGCCAGGCCGTTCCGGTAGGTCGCGGATACGCGCGCGTCGTCGACCAGCATGCCGGCGGCGTCCTGACCACCGCCGAAGTAGCTCGGTCCCTCGTCCAGCACCGGGTCCGACCTCGTCCTGCCCGCGGTCGCCCTTATTGGCGCCAGCGAAGCGCCGTCGCCGGACTGAGCAGCGCGACGACGAGAAGAAGGCAGCGCATCGATTTTGATTCTAAGGGGCACCCAACAGCAGGTAAACGCTGCAATGGCCGTGCTCGCCCACCCCGAAGCCGAGGTAGGCCGGGCCGGCGAACGTACTGGCCGCGAGAAGACCGATCCGGACCAGATCGTGCCGGCGAAGGGCAGCCCGTCGGGCGGCCTTGCATCTGCCCTGCCTCGAGCGAGCCGCCGAGGAAAAAGCCGGAGCCCAGGAGGTCCGGCAGCGCAATCGCCCGGTTGTAGTACATGACGCGGCCGAACGCGTAGCGGCTGCCCGAGAACTGGTCGATCCGGTAACCGGACAACCGAAGCGGCCCGCCTAATGTGAAGCTTTCATAGCCCGGCATGTCGAAGTGGAGGTCGGTTCCGCCGCTGATCGGCGAAATTGACGGTGTGCGCACTCCAGGTCTTGATGGCGCTCGGATGAGCGTCGAGGCGCTGATAAGTACGGTCAGGAGCCGACAGCCTCATCGGCCGCGTAGGCCTTGCCGAGCGATCCGGAAGCCACGGCGCGGGAACCAGGCATTGTCGAGCTGATCGACGAAGAGCAGCGCCACGCAGCCCTGCCGTGGTTTCCTTCCATCCGGAAGGATTGAGGGACCGGTTTCGACGTGTGCGTTCACGCGCCTCCACAGCCCGCCCAGCCGGGCCTCGCCCCAGGTGCCGAAAAGCGCGCCGCCGTCGAGGCCCGAGGCGAGTTTCGTTCGATCTGATACTCGCCCACGCGTTGGTCGTTGAAGAAGACGCCGCGCAATTCCTGTCCGACTTTCGCGTAGGGCGCGACGAAGTAACGCCCGCGCTCCTCGAGCGGCTGGACGAATTCGGTGGCGAAGTAGGTGTTCTGGCCGACCTGCGCTTCGTTCAGCCACTCCCCGCCCAGCCGGTTGAGCCAGGTTCTGCGGTATTGCGCGAGGATGTTGAAGTAGTTCTCCCCTGGAAGTCGGTCGCGAGGCCGAGACCGAAGCGCACGTAGTCCGGGCCCCATTCCTTTTCGCGCGGCTGGACGATGAGCGCGCGCTTGCCCGGATTCCTGCTGGATGTGGTAGTCGACGCTCTCGAAATCGCCGCGGCCGTAGATGCGTCTCAGGTCGGCGCTGAGCTGCTCCTCCGTGAGCGGCTCGCCCGGCTTGCTTTCCAGCAGCGAGCGCAGCACTTCCGGATTGGTCCGCTGCAGGCCCTCGAAACGGATTTCATCCACGGCGCCCATCGGTCTTGCGCTCGGCAATCTGCCGGCGGCGCAGCGCCTGCGTATTGCTCCGGCGGAAGGCTGTAACGCCCGAGGGATTCGGCGATCGCCCGCGCGGCGTTCCTCGCCGATGCGGATCGCATCGGCGGCGCGCTCGAAGCTGCCCGCCGAGATATCTCCGAGCTCGGGCGCGATCAGCACATCGCGCTGCCCCAGGGACGCCAGCTGCCGCTCGACGTTCACCTTGCCGAGAAAGTTGATGAGCTGGCCGCCGACGCTGAGCGCGGAGGTGATCTCCTCGCGCTTCAGCGGCGGCGTGGAGATGTTGACGGCGATGATGACGTCGCCGCACAGCTTTCTCGCCTCGTCGATCGGCAGGTTGTTGGCGATGCCGCCGTCGACGAGCAGCCGGCCGTCGATCTCGACCGGTGCGAGTGCGCCCGGGACCGACATGCTGGCGCGCATCGCGCGCGACAGGCTGCCGCTGTGAGAGCACCACCGCCTCGCCCGTCTCGATGTCGGCGGCGACTGCGCGGAACGGAATGGGCAGCTTGTCGAAGTCGCCGATCTCCACCGCCTGCTGGGTGAGCAGCCGGAAGAAGCCGTGAATCGAGACGCCGGCGATGACGCCCTTCGGCAGCGACCAGGCCGCCGTTCTTGACGTCCGTACTCGGGCGCGAACAGCGTCTTGTATTCGTCGATCTTGCGCCGGGTCGAGATTTCCGTACGCGGCGGGCTGTCGCGGAAGATCTCGTTCCAATCGGCCTTGCGGACGAAATCCTCCAGCCCTTCGGCGCGTTCCACCGGCGGCGTAGGCGCCGCCGACGATCGCGCCCATGCTGGTGCCGGTCACGCAGTGCACCGGTACGCGCAGCTCCTCCAGGACCTTCAGCACTCCGACGTGCGCAAGCCGCGCGCGCCGCCGCCCGACAGGACGAGGCCGATGCGGGGTGTCGCCCTGCTGCCGGCCCCCGACTGCGCGACGGCCAGCGAGGGAATGCCGAAAGCGAAGCAAGCAGTAAGCAACGCAGACTGGATGCGAGTTCGATTCATCGCGCCCCCGGGTGTATGAACTCTAGGGCGCGGCGCCACCAGCGGCTATCAGACCAAAGGCCCACTGGAGAAGACGGGCCCTTGCTGTCTTGCGCCCGCGCCTAGAACGCGAAGGTAATGCTCAGCTCGGGATAGGTGCTCGCTGCAGGAACGGTAGACCGATTCGTTGCAGTTCTCGTAACGCTCGTAGACCACCCCGCCACCGATGTAGGTGTTGCGCCCGGCCTGCAAGTAGGCGCCGGCGCGCCCGCCCGCCGAATTGATGTCCGCAAGCCCGTCGACGTAGGTGCGACGGTAGAAGGCGCCGACATAGGGCTTCAGCGTCGGGACCTGATGGAAGACGTACTGCACGGACGGGGTGAGCTTGTAGATGCCGGGGCTGGACCCGGACCACCACTCGAAAGCAAGCCCGACGTTGAGCCCGTCGACGATGTAATAGTTTGCGCCAAGGCCGAGCACGAAATAGGTTTCCTTGAACGCATAGCCGGTGCCGCCGCTGATGACCGCCTGCGTACTGCCCTGCCGGAATACTCCCGCGACATCGGCCGCGCGCTGCCGCTGGGGCGAATCCCGCCGCGACTGCAATTACGAGGACGAGGCCGACCAATCATCGAGCGCATCGGCAAGGAGTCTACTACTCTTTCGCGAACCTCCAGAACCAGACCATGCCCGCGATCCCGCACGCAAGCCACAGCGTCACCAAGCACCAGGCGCGCAACTCTTCGCCGGGCTCGAGCGCGCGGCGCTTCCAGGGAGCGAGCGGCTGACTGTCCCTCGAGGTCCGCGGCGCCTCGGCGGCGCTGGAGTAGTTCGCCGTGACCCGCAGCGCCGCTCGCGGACGAAAGGCGACCGGCGGTGCGCCGACGTAGAACTCCACCGGCATGGAAACGTCTTGCCGCGATCCCGAAGAATCCGTCTGCACACGGACCACGACGAAATGCAGCTGCGGCTCGAGCACATCGCCGCTGGCGCCGGAATAGGCAAGCAGCTGGCCGGGCGCGACCGCCTGACCCGGTACCACTGCGACGCCGTGGTGCTTGAGATGCGCGTAGATCGCCGCAGTGCCATCGACGTGGCGCACGCGAACGAAGTTGCCTTCGTAGGAGAGCGGATCTTCCTCCGGGCTCGCGCCGTGATGCATCTGCGTCGCTTCGACGATGCCGGCCCTTGCGGCAAGCACCGGGACGCCCTCGGGCATGGCGATGTCGACCGCGTGCAGGGTAGCTCTCGTGAAGTGTGTCGTGATCCTGCCGCCGGAGACCTGGGTGAACATGAACGACAGGCCCTCCGGCCAGGAAGCCGATAGAGCACCTCGGCAGCACTGGACGCCGCCCAGATGAGCCCGATCGCGAGGCACGCGACCCTCATGACGGCAAGCCTACCCCTGCGGACCCGTCCCTGTCTTGATGTACGCTCCCGCCATGACGCTTCGCCTCGAGGCCGCGGGCATCACGCACCGCGGCACGGTTCGCGACAACAACGAGGACTGCATCGCCATCGGCTTCTGGCTGTCCCAGGAAACCATGACGGCCGCGCGCAGCTTCGACCATGCTCTCGACCTGCCGTTTGCCTGCATCGTCGCCGACGGCATGGGCGGACACAACGATGGCGAGCAGGCCAGCCTTCTCGTCGCGCGCAGCCTGGCGCGCCGCCTGGTCGCCGCGGGGCTGGTCGGCCTCGGCGCGGCGGATGCGCTCGGTGAACGCCGAGCTGTTCCGCGCAGCTGCGCGACAGTCCCGAGCTGGCGGGCATGGGCTCGACCGGCGGTGGGTTTGGCGGCGCACGAGGCGAAGCTGGCGATCTTCAACGTCGGCGACAGCCGCGCCTACAAGCTCGTGCCCGCCGGGCTGATGCAGTTGAGCGTGGACGACTGCCTGCAGCCGAACTGGAAAGCGGGGTCGGGAGTCGAGCGCAGCACGAAGCTCCTGCAATGCTTCGGCGGCCGCTCGACGTTCACCGACATCGAGCCGCACCTGCTGTTCGAGCCCTGCGTGCCCGGCGCCACCTACCTCCTCTGCTGCGACGGCCTGTACGAAGCCCTCACCGAGACGGAGATGGCGGCGCTCATCGGCGAGAACCTGCAGGCGTCGGCGGAAGCACTGCTGCGCGCCGCGCTCGAGAAGAAGGCGCGGGACAACGTGACGATCGCTCTCGTTCGGCTCGCGCCGCAAAGCCCCGCGTAAAGCAATCATTGACGCAGCCTGTCTCCTAGCGGCTATCATGCAACTCGACCGCGAGCAAAAATGAAACGCCTTTCCGTTCCCCTAGTTGCAGCGCTGCTGTTCGCGCCCCCGGCGACGGCCGTGGAATTCGACTGCATGATCGAGGCGCGCCAGAGCGTCGAGATCCGCAGCTCGGTCGAAGCGGTCATCGAGTCGGTGCGCGTGCGGCGCGGCGACCTGGTCAGGAAGGGCCAGGTGCTCGTCACGCTCGAGTCCGGTCCGGAGCGCGCCGCGCTCGCGCTGGCGCAGAGCCGCGCGCAAAACCAGGGTGAGATCAAGCTGGCCGAGGCGCGGCTCGACATCGCGACCAAGAAGCTGAAGCGGGCGGAGGACCTTTTCAAGCAGAACTTCATCTCCGCCAACTCGCGCGACGAGGCGGAGGCGGACTTTCGCCTCGCCTCGGAGGAGGTGCTGCGCGCTACCGAAAATCAGCGCATCGCAATGCTGGAAGCGCAGCGCACCGCCGAGATCCTCGCGCTGCGCACCGTGCGCAGCCCGATCACCGGCGTAGTGGTCGACGTAATGCGCCGGCCCGGCGAGTTCGGCGCGATCAGCTTCAAGGACCCGATCATGACGCTGGCCGAGATCCACCCGCTGCACGTCGAGGCCGTGCTGCCCGCGAAGATGTACGGCAAGGTGCGATTCGGGCAGCGCGCGATCGTGATACCGGAGCCGCCGATCGGCGGGCGCTATCGGACGACGGTAACGGTGGTCGACCGGGTCGTCGACGCGGCGAGCGGCACGATGGGCGTGCGCCTCGAGCTCGCGAATCCAAAGGGAGCGATTCCCGCGGGCGTACGCTGCCGCGTGGACTTCCTCGACCCGCTTTCCTGAACCGCGGCTACTCGCCGCGGCCCGAAAAGGCGAGCATGTCGCCCAGATAGTCGTCGAGGTCCAGCAGCTCGCGGCGCATTCTCGAGTACGCGCGCTCGGCTCGCCATTGCGCGAGCGCGAACACCAGCCGCCCGAGCCAGCGCGGCAGCCGGCCGAGCTTGCCGAGACAGACCCCCGCGAGCGGAAAGAACGACGCGACCAGGTCCTCGTGCGACCGCGAGGATCGCCTCGCAGCTGCCGGGATCGCCCTGCCGCGCGCAGCGCCCGAAGAGCTGCCGGTCGATGCGCGCCGAGTCGTTCAGCTCGGTCGCGATCACGTGCAAGCCGCCCGACTCGGCCACGCTCGAGCCGAGCTTGATGTCGGTGCCTCGCCCCGCCATGTTGGTCGCGACGGTGATGCGGCCGACGTCGCCCGCGCGGGCGATGATCTCCGCCTCGTCGCGATCCTGGCGGGCGTTGAGCAGGCCGTAGGACAGGCGCGCGGCGTCGAGATGAGCCGCGAGCGTTTCCGGAAGCCGCCACCGAGCGTGTACCGATGAGCACCGGCCGTCCGGCCTGGCGCAGCTCGCTGACGCGCGCGACGACGGCCTGCCATTTGCGCTCGGAGCTGCCGTAGACGCGGTCGGTGAGCCGCTGCCGCCTGCCCGGCCGGTTGGTCCGGATTGCCGCCACGCGCAGCCGGTAGACCGCCCACAGCTCGCTCGCCACCTCGCGCGCCGTGCCGGTCATGCCGGCGAGGTGAACGTAACGCCGGAAGAAGCGCTGATAGCTGATGCGCGCCAGCGTGTCGCGCCGCCCGCTGACCTCGCAGCCCTCCTTCAACTCGATCAGCTGGTGCAGGCCCTGCTCCCAGGAGCGGTCGGGCATCAGCCGCCCGGTGTTCTCGTCGATGATCACGCACCTTGCCGTCGCGCAGCAGGTAATGCTTGTCGCGTTGCATTACGTGGAGTGCGGTCAGCGCCTGCCGCACCAGTTGCTCCCGGCGGCGCGGGCCGCGCCACACGCCGCTCAGCGGCTCGCTCAAGGCCTCGAGCTTGTCCAGCCCGCAATCCTGATCTCGACGCCGTGCGCGCCGATGCGGAAATCGCCGTCCGAGAGCTGCGCGGCGAGGGCGAGCGCCTCGCGGTGCAGGGCCTCCTCCTGCGCCCGGCGCGCCTGCGCGGACAGAATGAGCGGCGTGCGCGCCTCGTCCACCAGCACGCTGTCGGCCTCGTCGACGATCGCGAATTGCAGGCCGCGCAGCAGGAGCCGCTGCATGCGGTCGTTGCCCGCCGAGCGCCTCGACTCTGGCGCCGATCGTCCTCGGCCTGCCGCCGAGCACCATGCGGTCGCGCAGGTAGTCGAACGCCACCTCCTTGTTGCTGCAGTAGGTGATGTCGCAGGCGATAGGCGGCGCGCCGCGCGGCGGCGTCCATGCCGTGCCTGACGCACGCCCACGGTGAGCCCGAGGGCTTCGTACACCGGACGCATCCAGTCGGCGTCGCGCACGGCAAGGTAGTCGTTGACCGTGACGACGTGCACCGCACGGCCAGCGAGTGCCGCGGCGGCCGCGGCAAGGGTCGCGGTAATGGTCTTGCCCTCGCCGGTCTCCATCTCGGCCAGCATGCCGTTGAGCATCGCCCAGCCGCCGACGAGCTGCACGTCGAAGTGGCGTTGCGCGATCGTGCGTGCGGCGGCTTCGCGCACCAGCGCGAAGCAGCGCGCCGGTCAGCTCAAGATCGCACAGAGCAGCGCGACGCAAGGCGGCGCGAAGCTCGGTCGCGCGCGCAAGCAACGCGTCGTCGGGCAGCGCTTCAACCCCGGCCGCGGCGGCATTGGTCGCAGCGACGATGCGCTCGATGGCGGCGCTGCCTGAGGCCGATGCCGCCGGTGAAGAACTGCGCCGCCGTGAACGCCCGCTCGAGCATGCCTTCGCGCTGCTCGTCGCGCTCCGGATAGACGCCACCCGGGAACGCCGAGGCCGCGGTGACCATCAGACCAGGAAGCGCTTGAGGAACAGCTGCCGTGCGCCGCGGTAAAGCCGCAAGGCGACCGGCTCAGGCGGGTGCACGAAGCGCGCGTAGACATGCTCGCCGATGACGAACGCGCTCGTCGCGGGAAGCTCGAGCTCGAATTCGAACCAGGTGTCGAGCATCTTCGCCTTGTTCGCCTGGCGCGGGTCGAGCGCGGCGCGGCGCCGCCGGCGCTCGACATCGCGAGATTGACCAGCTGATCGGTGGCTTGCGGGACTTCGCGCAGGATCCTCGCGTCATAGGTGTCGTAGAGCCGACCGGCAAGCTTCACTCCACCCGCTCGGTGCGCATCCGAACGTACTGCACCTCGTGCTGCGCCACGAGCACGCGCGCCCTCACCGTGGCTGGAGGAATGACGTAGCCGATGTCCTGGCCCCTCCTGACGAAGCGGTCGGGTAGGTCGGGCGCCGCGGCGAGCAGCACGAATTCTCCGCTCGTCCGGCTCTGCACGGTCAGCTCGCGCTGCAGGCCGCGCGCGTGCTCCAGCTGCTCGCGGGCAGTGTTGAGCGCCTCGCGCGTGATCTCCCAGCGCGCCCGGTCGACCTGCAGATCGGCTCTGCGCCTGCGCCTCGAGCAACAGCACCTGCGCTTCGATCACCTCGATGCGGGTCTTCAACTCCGGATCCTCGAGCAGGAGCAGCGGCGTGCCACGCGGCACGGACGCGGCCGGCTGCGCGTCGATGCGCCGCACAAAGCCGTCGGCGCCGGCGCGCACGTACGCGTCCTCAGGAACGGAAATCACGCCCTCGGCCGCGGTCCAGTAAGGAGCGGGAAGCAGCATCAGGATCGCGGCGATGGCTGTCGCCACCGCCGCGGTGCTAGGCGACGGCGCGCAGCCGGTTGCGGCGCAGGCGCGAGCTGAACAGCACGTAGCCCAGGCCCCTTCCAGCACCGGATAAACGAACGAGCTTGCCAATTGCCCAGGAGCGCGATCACGATACCCACGACCATGTATTGGGTTGCGGATGAACAGGGCGATCGCCGTGAGGATGAAGATCCGGTAGATGAACGAGGCAACGGTGAAGACGATGAACCACGCCTTCTCATCTGCGCTTGCCTCGATCGCCGCTGACGCGGCCACCGAACAACCGCTCGCTCGACGAGGTTGGCGAGGTACTGCTGGCCTCGCTGGCGCAGATTCTGGATCTGGATCAGATCGACCAGGATGTAATACTCGTCAAAACCGCAGCAGCGGGTTGGCGTTGAAAAGCACGGTCGTGATGCCGGCGACCAGCATGATGTTGTACAGGACGGCGCGGAACAGCCCCGGCTCCGCGTCCAGCCACAACGAACAATGCCAGCGAGGCGATGAATACCTCCACCAGCATGCCGGCCGCCCCCACCACCGCGCGGCGGTGCGTTTCTCTGAATGCCGAGGCCGCGGAGGCATCGACATAGGGAATCGGCATCAGGACGAGCAGCATCGACGCCCATTTCATGCACTTCACCGCCCCAGGCCCCTGGTCGCGCAGGCGTGGCCGAACTCGTGCGCCAGCTTCTAGCACCGGGAAGACGAGGGGCCATGAGGATCAGGTTCTGCGGCGCCAGCACGCGGTCGGAAAAGTCCTTGCTCAGGTCTTGCCAGTGCGCCGCCGCCGCCAGCGCGCCGGCGCCAACCACCGCAAGCCAGATCAGCGCCCCGCCCCAGCCGAACAGCGGCCGGTACCATTCCAGCCAGCGCTCGAGCAGGCGATCGGGATCGATGAGAGGGAACCGCATGGCGAGCGGCGAGCGCAGGTTCTGCAGCCAGACGCTCGGCTTGCCTTTGCGCGCGCGGCGCAGCAGCTCGGCGACGTCCGGGGCCACCCTCGGTCTGCAGCAGCTCCGTCCGGTGCAGCTGGCCGAGGAGGCGGATGGTCTCGTCCTGCGTCGGGGCATCGTCGCCGAAGCGCGCGGTGGCGGCGTCCCAGATCTGCTGCATCGGTGCGGTGGCCCGTCCATCAGGCCGACGACGTAGTAGGCGGCCTGATTGAACCGGTGCAGCGCCGCGACACGCGATCCTCGAGCACGTACCAAAGCTCGCCGCGGTAGTGGTGGCGATGGATTCGCACATGGCTGCGCAGTCGCGGACGGATGTCGGCCACCCGGCACCAGGAGGCGCGCTATGCAGGTCCGTCGACACCGCGTCCTGCCCTACGGGGCTCACGGCAGCCAGGACCAGAGCTCACAGGCGCAGCCAGTCGGTGAGGCTGCGCGTCCAGATCCACACCAGCTTGCGCTCGTCGATCCGGATCTTGGCGACGCCCCGCATGCCGGGACGCAGCCGCGCGCCGGCATCGGATCTCGAGGACCGCCTCGACCTTGAAGGTACTGCGGACACGTCGCGCGGCGTGCTCACCGGCGTCACGGTTCTTCACCGCAATGGCGCGAAGCGCTCGCCGGACATCGAGGTAATCGTCAGCTCGCCGCGCTGGCCGGCGACGACGTAGGCGACGTCGCGCTCGTCCACCTGCAGCGCCACGCGGTAGGCGTCGAGCGGCGCGATCTCGAACAGCACCCGTCCGCGCTCGACCGGGCGCGCCGAGGCTCTGCGACAAGTCGCCGCTGACGATGACGCCGTCGAACGGCGCAATCATCACGGTGCGCGCGAGCTGCCCTGGACGAGCGGCGAGCTGCGCCTCGGCCTGCGGCAGATGCGCGCGCATGGACCTGGGCCTGGCCGCGCTCGCGCTTCCGTCGCTCATGGCCTCGGTACTGGCGGTCGTACTGCTCGCAGCTCGCCCGTCGAGCTTCACCCGCTCGATGCGCAGGTCGCGGTCGTCCGAACCGGCCGACGACCTGCCCTGTTCGTCACCAGGTCGCCGGCGCGGCAGCGCGCTTCACTTGACGAAGCCGTTGGATCGGCGCCGTCACCGCGCGCTGCACCACGCCTTGCAGCGTCGCGTCCGCGGCAACGCGGAAGTCGCCGGTCATCAGCGCGAAAACGCCGCGAGTGCCAACGGTCCCCAGCGCCGCGAGCTTGAAGCCGAAATGGCTGGAGCCCGCGATCTTGTCCCAGAGGCCCTTCGCCGAGCGCCCGGCGTGCCCGGCAGGCCCACCTCGCTGACGCGCTTGAGCTCGATAATCGGTCCGGCGATGGCCGCGACGCGCCTCGCAGACCACCAGCGTGGCGCGTCGAAGCGATAGCCGGGCGCTCGCTCGAGCGTCAGCGCCCCGACCGGCTCGGCGCCCGCGCAGCAGCGGAAAGGTCGCCGCGCCGCCCGCTTCGGACTCGCGCAGCAGCGCCTCGTGGGCGCGCGTCACGACCATCCGGCGCTCGTCCACCGGCGGACAGACCACGGCTTCGCCCTGGTCGATCGCCTCTTCCATTGCAGCCCTCGACTGCGCGCATCAGGTTCGCGCGGCTGCTCGAACTGCGGCGAATGCGAGACCGCGCGCACCCGAGCACGCCTGCCGCTGAGACACGCCGAGCGCGAACGCGGTCGCAGCCGGAGCTGCGCCGCCAGCTGCGTGGTGAAGGCGGTTGCGCTGTCGCTGAAGCGCTGCGGTGTCGAGCAGCGACGCGACCAGGTCGAGCGCGAGCTTGAGCGCGCAGCCTTTCCTCCTGCTGCCGGGTCGGCATGGCGCCGCAGCAGCTCGAGCCATGACGATCCCCACCGCAGGTTGCGCATGGCAATCCTGCAGCTGCTCCGCACGCCCCTTCCAGGTCGACGCCGACCACGCCGCGCACCTGTCCCTCTCCCGGCGCACCGGGTAGGCGAGCTGGTAGCGCGGCTCGGGCATCCCTGCACTGCGGGCCGCGGCTCGAGCGCACGCCGCGTCCTTCCCTGATGGCGCGCTCGACGATCGGCGCGAGATGAGCTTGCGGTCGCGCGGCGCTCTCCGGAAAGAAGGCGATCGGCGCGAGGTCGGAGGAGCCCGGCTTCTGGCCAGAACCACGATGCCGTCTCGCAGACGCCGCCGATGGCGTGGCACTGGATCAGCCAGCCAGCTCGAGCAGAATTCTTCCGGTGACTGCTGCCGGCGAAACGCGCCCACGCCTGCTCAGTACGCCCGCCGCCGCCGCCAGATCGGCGATCGGGCCGCTGCGGTACTGGCTCGTGGATTTCAGGCGTGACCGAGCTCATGGTGCGCCGGGCGCGACTGGCCCTGCTCGCGGCGCCCGCGCTGCTTCTTCCGCGCTGCGCTCGACGTCCGAGCTGGCCAAATCGGTTCTCGTATTCCTTCACCACGTTGCCGAGAAGCACGCTCAGCCGCTTGGCGGCGAAGGGGCTGACGACGATGCGATCGGTGAGATGGATCGTGAGTTCCTCTTGGCCGCGGTTCCACGCCTGGTTCATGCCGAACAGCATCACCACTTCCTCTCGCGTGCTGGTGACGTTGCAGACGTGCTGGCGTGAACTCTTCATGCTCGAGTCGTCCCACTCTGATCTTCATGCCGGCAATGTCTGGGCCGCGCCTCGGGACTCTCAGGTGCCTTGGTTGCCATGGTGCTGTCCGCTCCCTTTGTTGGTTGAAAACACAGGGCCGCAGCACGGCGCTCCCCTGGCGCCGTGGCGGCAGTTACCCACGCTCAAAAGTCTACCCCACCGACAATGGGATAGCGTTACCGGTCGACCTTGCCTTTCCTGATCAGCGCCCGCCCGAGGCCGTCGAAACCCGTGGCTTTGAGCGGTTTCGTGACGAATTCCGCAAGGTTCTGCGCGTCTGCGGCGAGCGGCTGCGCCGGGACGGCGTAGGGCGAGGAGCTGCATGCCCCAACCGCCGGCCGCGCTGCCCTGCCAGTCGACGATCGGCACGGCCAGGCCCGAAACCTGCCCGCCGAGCGCTCCGTCGAAGCCGAAGGGACGGCATCGCCGCGGCGGCCGGCTGAACGAGCAGCCTGCCAGGCCTCGCTGGCAGCGGACGCAGTGAAGGCGTAGCGCATGCCCAGATCGAGCTCGTCGTGCATCACCGGGAAGCGCTCGTCCTGGCTGTGATCGAAGCCCAGGGCGTGGCTGAGTTCGTGCGCGACGACGCTGACCAGGTCGTAAGACCCGTACGCCGCGCTTCCGGCGCCGCCATGAACACGCTGCGCTCCGCCCGCGATCGTGAACTCGCTGCGCCCGCCTGCCGTGCTGTCGACGAACCAGCCGAAGCCGGCGGCGTCGCGCGTCGATGAGCAGCGTGTCGCCGATCACGCGCGCCGAGCTCGTCGCCGTCGAAGTTGCCGACGCCGATTCGCAGGCCGTCCAGCCGGGCGAGCATGCTATCGGTGACGCCAGGCGCTCCGCGCCACAGGTCCTTCACCTGCTCGACCGTCGGCGGCGAGATCCGCCTCGCTCAGCAGAGCCGGCGCCGCATCCGGTCACCTCGCCTGCCGTGAGGATAAATCGGCAGCACACCGGCCGAGCGATTGACATCGGCCTTGCCCTTCGCGTTGCCGGCCTGGGGGTCGCGCGGCGCGCCGGTTCTGCGCGCCGTACTCCGGGTCTTGCTGCAGCACCATGCCGAGTCTCGCCGAACGGGCTCGCCGTTGCGCGCCGGGCTGCTGCCGTAGACCGCCGACAGCGTCTGGTCGGCGCCCTGGCTCTTGGAGAGGGCGAGGCAGGTATTCCGGCACCGCGCGGCTGGATCAGGCCGCAGCACCGAGGCCATGCCGAACTGCGAGAACGGCGTGTAGTAGGAGTTGAACTCGCCGACCCAGTCGATCGCCCGGTCGCCGTTGGTGTTGATGAGCAGCACGTCGCACGGCCCGCGCCGCCGTACATCAGAGTCCTCGTACGACGGGTTGGTATCCGTCGTGGGGTTGGTGGTCAGCACGGTCGTCGCGCGTTCATGAGGTCGTCGCCCCGCCCCGCCCACAGCGAGTCGCGGCCGGTGCCGCCGACCAGCCAGTCGTTGCCCAGGTCGCCGAACACGTGATCGTCGCCGTCGGTGGCGAACGCCGGCTGTAGGTCGCTGCCGACGATCCACTTGGTGTCGATCGGCCCTTCGTTGGAGTGCGAAGTTGAGCAGCCACTCCACCGCCGCCGCTGGCCACGACAGCGCGCCGGTCGCCTGATTCAGCAGGATCTTGCGCAGCGCGTTCGCCGGGTCGTAGAGCGCGAACTTGGTGGCGTTGGCCCCGCCGGTCTGGTAGCCGAGCACGTTGCCCGGGTTGAACGGGTTGTCGTAGCCGGTCTGGATCGCCGCACCGTTCAGCTTGATGCCGTTGATGTCGTAGTTGTTGGTGTACGCCACCGCGAGCGCCTCCGCGCCCGAGATCGGCGTCGTCGCCGGCGCCGCCGTGGATCGAGTCAGTTGCCGAGGCCGCCGTAGATGATGTCGTCGGCGAGAACTCGGCCGGTCGAACGTGTTCGTTGCCTCCGGTGTCGGATCGAGGTTGTCCGGCGTGAGGTCGGCGGTGTACTTCAGACTGCCCGGTGACATTGACGATCCCGAACTGGATCTGGTTCATCGCCGAGACCATCCGGTCGATCTCGCCCGCCGGAATCGCTGCGACGCCGTAGAGCGGCTCGCCTACGCTGATGCTGTTGCGGCTGACGGAGATGCGCCCGTCGTCGCCGAGGATGCCGTCGTCGCCGCTGCCGCCGGAGATCCAGTCGTCGCCCCAGCCGGCGATGAGGATGTCGTCCTGGCCCTCGCCGTAGAGGACGTCGTTGCCGGTCATGGCCGTAGATCTGGTCGTCGCCGGATTCGCCGTGGATCTCGTCGGCCGCGCCGATGTCGACGCTGGCCGCGGGAAGCGATCCAGTACCGCCCGGCGTGTAATCCAGGAGCTGGATCGCGCGCGGCACGAGCTGGATGCCATAGGCGTCGTCGTAGTTGAAGCCAAAGTACGCGCCGCCGGCGCTGACGAGACGGTAGATGTTGCCATTGTCGCCGGTGATCGGCGTCGGCGTCGCGGCCATGGCTGCCGTCGCCCAGGTTGTTGCGCAGCGACGTCGGTGCCGGCGCCGCCGAAGACGAGATCGGATCCGTCGTCGCGCAGGCCGACCGGAGCGGCCAGGCTGAACAGGTTCGGAGCTGCCGCCGATGATGTCGTCCTGGCCGAGATTGCCAAAGATCAGGTCGCTGCCGGCGTTGCCTTCGATGTAGTCGTCGCCGTCGTTAATGCAACGTCCTCGGACGAGGGCACGATCTGAAGCGTCCCGACCGTGGATCAATCCCGACGCCCCGGTGAGGCTGCCGTCGCGCGCAGCCGCCACGGGATTGCCGCCCACTACCTTGCCGAGGATCGAGCCGTCGCCCTGATCGTGTCGTTGCCCCGCTGGCCGAAGATCTGGTCGTTGTGGGCGCCGCCGGCGATGCAGTCGTTGCCGAAGTGGCTGGCAGTCAGGGTCTGGTCGAGCTCGATGTGCCAGTCCGCCCAGGCGGGATTGCCGCCGGGCCGCGGCTGGGGCGTGCCTCCGACCTGCACCTGGCCGCTCGCGTTGTAGATCGTGGAGCCGCCTGCATCTGCCGGAAGCGCGGGTTGATCGCGTCGCCCGAACCCAGGCTGAGCTGCAGTGAGCACGTTGTCGCCGAAGATCAGGTCGTCGTTCGTGCCACCGTCCAGGGTTAGTCGTTACCGGACCCGCCGGCGAGGACGCCGTCCTGGCCGTCGCCGAACATCGTGTCGGCGCCGTTGCCGGCGTGGTCGTGCTGAACCGTCTCCACTTGGGCGATGGTGACGCCGTCCGCGTCGTACAGCACTTCAGCAGCGTCGCCGATGAGGATGTCCGCGGCCGCACCGCCGTGCACCGTGTCGGCGCCGAAGCCGCCGATCGCGAGATCGGTACCGCCGTCGCCGAAGATCGTGTCATCGCCAGCGGTACCCGCGCTCGAGTCGGTGGTGCGAACGTCGGTGAGGACGCCGACCGCGTAGTTCGCTTCGGCGTTGTCGCCGAGGATGGTGTCGCCGGTGTCGGCCGTGCCGTTCCGACGCGGTCGCGTTGTCGCCGTAGATCGTGTCGCCGTCGGTGCCGCCGAAGATCAGGTCAGCGCCCGCGCCACCCGAGATCGTATCGACGCCGCCGACGCCTGGCGCGGTGGTCTGCACGCTGTCGAGCTGGGTAAGCCCGTCGTCGCCGCTGATCGGGCTGAGGTCGAGGCGGCCGCCGTCGCCGATGATGATGTCGTCGCCCGCGTCACCCTGCACCGTGTCGCCGCCCGCGCCGCCGATGATGACGTCGCTGCGCCGCCGCCGCCGAAGAGGATGTCGTCGCTGCCGTCGGCATCGCTGATCGACCAGACGACGCGCGGCCCACGGAAGGTGGCGTCGGTCTGGTCTTCCGGCAGCATCGAGGATGCGATAGAAGTACGTGTTGTCCGGCTGCGCGTCCCAATCCTGGTCGATCGTGATCGTCTTGTCGGTGTTGCCCGTGATCGTGCGGAACTGGACCAAGCCGTCGGGCGAGATGACTTGCACCGAAAGACCGACCAGGCCGCCATACGTCGTCGGGAAAGTCGCCGTGCTGTCCGTGAGGGTCAGACTGCCCTCGTTCCACGAAGTGATCGGCGGATTGATCTTGTTCTGCTCCCACGTGTGCCCGAGGCGCGTGACGACGAAGCCGTCGCCATTCACGTAGTCGACGCGCCCCTGGTCGCCGAACAGCACGTCGGCGCCCGAGCCACCGTGGATTTCGTCGCTGCCGTCCCAGCCGAACACGACGAGCGACAGGCTCGATCCCTCGCCGTGCACCACGTCGTCGCCTTCCTGCGTGTTGAGCGAGAGGGCGCCGTTCTGGCCGTCAGCGAGGTTCACCGTGACGGTGTCGTCGCCCCGGCCGGTGTTGAGCATCGTCAGCGTATAGAAGGGCTCGTCGCGCTTCGTCGTGTGGTCCTTCGACGAGGTGGTGTAGTCGACCGTGACGTCCTCGTCGCCGGTGCCGAGGTTGGCCTGCATGACCTCGATGTCGCCGTAGCGGATGCCGCCCGGCTCGGCGAAGCCGCTGATGACCGCGTTCGGGCCCATGCCGAAGCCCGTTACCCGGCCCTTGACGATCGCGCCGTCGATGGTGAACTCGCTGACGTCGGTCAGCGCCTCGGAGCCGCCGGCGGGCGCGGTCAGTGTCAAGACCTTGGTGTCGGAAGTCGCGCCCTCGCCGATGCTGCCGATCGTCCAGCTGCGGTCGATGCCCGGCCCGACGCTGATGCGCAAGGTCAGGCCGACAAGGTCGTCGATTCCGTGCTCAAAGTCCGCCGCCGCCGCCTCGAGGTCCAAGGCGGCAACCGTCATAAGATTGCCGGTCAGGTCCAGCACCATGCCATCGGAGGAGGTCAGCCGGCCGATCTTGTCGGCGACGCTGCCCTGGTCGTACAGGAACATGTAGTCGATCTGCTCGCGCCTCGTCGGCGAAGAAGTTGATCGAGAGCGAGGTGATGGCGTAGCTCGACGTGTGGTCCGGCGCCGTGACCGCGGGGTCGCTGGTGTCGACCTGGCTCCGGGTTCTGCAGAGTGAGCAGCGTCGTGCCGTCGCCGTTGTCGTGCGCGTCGAGGATGAGCCAGAAGCGGTCGTACAGGTTCAGCGGCAGGGCCGGGTCGAGGACGATGCCCGTCCCCGGCCCTTGCGTCATCTCGAGGGTGAGGTCCGTCAGGTCGGCGAGCGAGGCGACGACCGAGAGGAGATCGGCGGTATCGACGACCATCCGGTCGATCGCGCCCGGCCCCGGCTGATCGCTCGGCGTGAAAAAGCCCACCACGCCGTTGCTCGGGTGGATGTTCATCTCCTGCTGCGGCACCGGTAGCAGCAGCGGCGCCGGCAGGCTCAGCGACCTGGACCCCGACGCGCCCTCGAGGAAGAGCGGCCCGCGGATCTTGTTGAGGGTCGGCACGCTCGGCACGAAGGCCTGGATCTCGTCGCCGTCGACCACGGCATCGTCGATCGCGGAAACGGTGACCGTCTGCGTCTTGTTCCAGGCGTTGGCGTCGCCGTCGTTGGCAGAGAAGGTGAGCGTGGTGTGCAGCAAGCCGTTCACCCGCACGTTCTGCTTGAAGAACGCGAAGTTCTCCAGAGTGTCGGGGTCGAGGGCGCCGCTGCGCGTGTTGAACGAATCGAGGTCGAGGTGACGTCGGCGTCCGGCCGCTTCGTCAGCACGAACTGCACCGTATCGGTCGCGCCGCCCTCGGCCACGTCGGTCGAGCCGTCGCTCTCGATGACCACCACGGTCGGCACCTCGTTGTCGGCGATGTCGACGACCTGCCGGTCGGTGTCGGCGCCGTTGTAGCCCGCCTTCACAAACTGGTAGGCAACCTCCACCTTGCCCGTGATCGGTTCGGGCGTCGAATGGTCCGGGCCGAGGAACACCAGCGTGTTGCCGGAGACAAGGGAAGCGATCCGCGTCGCGCAGCACGTCGTCCACCCAGACCTGGACCGTGCCGTCGACCGGCCGGTCGGCGAGCAGCATCGTGTCGAGCGGCGCCACCGCGGGGATGTCGTTCACGCCGACCACCGTTGGATCGCCGTCGAGCTGGTATTTCGTCTGCGTCTCGGTCGTATCGACGTCGCTGCTCGTGAGCGTGTGGGAAATGTAGTCGCTATGCAGGCCCTGCTTTGCAGAGTCGTCGAGCGGCGTAACGGTCACGAGTTGCGCATCGTTGTAGTCGCTGCTCGTGAAATGCAGCGTGTTGCCGTCGATCAGCGTCGCGCCGGAGAAGCTCACCTGGCCGAAGAACGACTCGAGCGTCACGTCGACGGTGTTCGAGTCCGTCGGCGCGCGAGTCAGCACCACGGCATAGGTCTGGTCGAAGTCGCTGTTTCCTTCGATCACTTGCAGCGGCCGTTCGGTGCGCGTGATGATCGCGCCGGCCTCGTCGTCGTCGTTGATCTGCACCTTGACGCTGCGTATCGCCAGGCCGTCGTACGACCCGGGCGTGGTGCCGCCCACCAGGCTGGTGACCTTGTGGTTGATGATCGCGAACTGCTTGCCCTCGGCGGCGTCATCGTGCGCCGCACGGAACATCACGCTTTGCGTGCCCGCGCTCGCGAAAGTGAGCGTCACGTCGCTGACCCAACTCGAGCCGTCCCAGAATTCGAGCGTCTTGAAGCCCCGGGCCTCGTCCTCGGGACCGGGCTCCTGCGGCAGCACGTGGACGTTCACCGTCTCGCCGCTCTGCAGGTTCTTGGTGAGCGTGATCGTGTAGGTGTCGTAGGCCCAGCCCTCGTCCGCAACGCCGGTGGGCGTGGCGATTTCCTCGGTGACGCTCGAGAAGCCGCCCGACTCGCCGACGACGATGAACGGCTCGTCGTTGTCCGCGACGCTTCGCGGCGATGCCGTCGACCCGGACTCCCTCGTAGCCCGTGGTCGAGCCCGAGCTCTCGATGCCGTTCAGGATGATGCCGCTGTAGCCGCGCAGGTCGTTGCTGGTGACGTAGATCGGCGAGTCCGCCGGGGCGCCGCCGGTGAAGAAGGTGATCGCTGCCCAGGCCGCCGTCGATCTCGGTGACGACGTTGGCGTTGGTGGAGAGCACGAAATAACGGTCGTCGCCCTCGGCGCCGTCGACCTTCAGCTTCTCGATGTTGACGTACGTGACGTTGAGGCCGGCGCCGAACACACCGGCGTCAGTGACGACGAAGTCGTCGCTGAACTCGGTGCCGATCACGACCACGGTGTCGAAGCCGTCGCCGCCGTCGATTCCCACCGGGGCGTTGACCGCGTACTTGATGGTGTCCGCGCCCGCGTCGCCCTTCATGTCGGTGCGCGCGCGCTGATCGTCGACCGAGCCGACCAGGGCGAAGGCGCGCACCGTGAAGGTGTCGTCGCCGTCGCCGCCGGCGAGGGTCAGCGACTGCTTGTTATGGAACACCGTGAAGTCGTCGTTGCCGTTGCCGCCGTTGATGGTCATCGCGGAGCTGATGCCGTTCGACAGCCAGCCGCGCGTGATTTCGAGGGTGGCGAACACATCGCCGGCAAGGATGTTCGCCGTCTCGGCGTTCGCTGTCGCGCTGCGACTTGAACACCTGGCCGATCTGGAAGCGGTCGTTGCCCTCGCCGCCGTTGATCGTGAAGACGGCCCCGGTATCGTCGGAGGCGACATAGTCGTCGCCGTACAAGGTGTTGAGGGTGACGCCCTCGATGTGGCGGTAGTTGAACCGCTCGAGCGCAGCACCGTCGTTGTTGAGCTTGGCGACGAAGGCGGTTTGGGTCGCCGCCGGCACGAACGTCGCGTCCACCGACGTCTTCAGCCTCGGCCAGATCGCCCGGATTGTTGTCGTAGAAATCGAGGAGGTCGTCGATCATGCCGGACGGCACGGCGTTCGGCGTGTAGACGCGCGTGATCGCATCCCCGAGCGACGCTTTGATGGTGCCATCGTCGTCGCCGTTCGTGATGCCGAGGTTGTAGATCTTCTCGATGAGCGTGTGCAGCCGGTCCAGCGTGGGGATGTAGAAGTCCGCCATCGCGCGCAGCAGGAACACGTCGTCGGCCGACGTGCCGTAGACCGTCATGAAGTCGTTGTCGGCCGGCGCCCCGGAGTCGTACACGGTCGTGAAGTCGGAGACGTTGCCGCCGCGCGTGTAGATATAGTACCGATCGCCGCTCGCCCTCGCCGTCGAGCTGGTCGGAGCCGAACCCGGCGTAGATGGAGTCGGTGCCGTCGCCGCCGTAGACCTTGTCGTTGCCGCCGTCGCCGCTCAGCAGGTCGTCGCCGCCCTCGCCGTAAGATCTTGTCGTTCTCGCTCTGGCCGTAGATGGTGTCGTTGTCGGTGCCACCATAGAGGGTGTCCGCGCCCGTGCCGCCGTAGATGAGATCGTTGCCGGCACCGCCATGCACCGTGTCGTTGCCGCCACCGGCGAAGATGATGTCATCGCCCGAGCCGCCGGTGATGTCGTCGCGGTCGCCGCCCGTAGCGGGCTGCAGCCCGGTGGCCGGATAGGCGTCGTTCAGCTTCGCGCTTCCCACCAGGGTCCAGCCGTCGCCGAACATGATGTTGCTGCCGCCCGTGTCCTCGAGCGTGTCGAAGCCCGCCTCGCCGAACAACCGGTCGTCGCCGCCGTCGCCGTGCAACTGGTCGTCGCCGGCCCCGCCGAAGAGGTAATCGTCTCCGCTGCCGCCGTGGAGCTCGTCGTTGCCGCCCTTCTTGGCGGCCATGCGGTGCCGCTCACGCCCTTGTTCCAGTCGATCGCCCAGGAGTTGGTGAAGCTGCGTTGGTCAGCGCCACCGTGCCGGCGTCGCCAATGAGGATGTCGCTGCCGCCTTCGCCGTCGATGTAGTCGCTGCCGCCTGCGCCGAACAGGATGTCGTCGTCCGCGCCGCCGTAGATGTGGTCGTCGCCGTCGTTGCCGGCGATGCTCGCGTCGGCGAACGTGTCGCCGAGCGTCTCGCCGTCGCCGAAGACGATGTCGCGCCCGCCGCCGCCGTGGATGGTGTCGCCGCCCAGCCCGCCATAGATGACGTCGTTACCGCCGCCACCGGTGATGTCGTCGTCGCCGGCATCGCCGTGGATGGTCGCGCGACCGGTGCTGCCGGTCAGGTCGATGACGTCGTCGCCCGCGCCGCCGGAGATGACGATCTCCGACTGCACGCCGCTGACCGTGATGTGATCGCTGCCCTCGCCACCCTCGATGATCAGCTTCTTGACATGCTCGTAGGTCTGGTCATGGCTGGCGAGCGGCGAGGAGACCGTGACCTTCTCGTCCCCGGCCGAGCCGCTGACGTGCGTGACCGTAAAGGTCTCGGCGCCGTCGTTCTTGTCGCCGTTGAGCCGCTGATCGGCGTAGGGCCCCATGTTGAGCCGCAGCTCGCCGCTGTCGCTCAGCGTGGCGAGCTTCGGCACACGCTCGAAATCAATTTCGAAGTCGACCAGCGTGATCTTCGGCGTGATGTTCCAGGTGTGCTCGAACGACCAGAAGAAGAGGTCGATCTTCTAGGAACGCGCTCAGCTGGGCGAAGACCGAGCCGGAAATGTCGAAGACGGCAAGCGGCGCGAAGACCGGGTCTTCGTTGATCACCGCCTCGTCGTAGATGTTGCCGATCAGCTCGTTGATGCGAACCTTGCCGTCGTCGTCGTTGTCGTGGAGGTTGAAATCCACCTCCACGCCGATGCCGCCGGAGACGCCCCCGCCGAGTGCGATGCCGAGGTTCAGCTCGGCCGAGGCGCTCGATCACCGCCGAAGAAGGTGAGCTCCGGGATGTCGTTCCCGGACGTGTCGAGGTCGGTCAGGTAGAAGCCGTCGATCAGCAGCTCCGGGTGGGTCGCGCTGGAATCGATGAATTCGCGAATGCCGCGCGTGTCGTAGCCGAAGCCGAGGTCGATGGTGAGTCCCACCGTGCCGAAGATCGACACGCCGAGCGGCCCGAAGATCGGGAAGAACTGGCTGTACTCGAACTCGAAGTCGAGGGTCGGCAGCCGGTACTCGATGAGCGCGATGTCGGTCGATTTGCCGAGCAGGAGGTTGAAGATCTGCTCGGGGTGGTCGAAGATCGGGAAGCTGAAGCCGCCCTCGCCGTTGTGCGCGCCCTTGCCGCCGAACATGCTGGTCAGGGCTTCCTTGGCGTGCGCATTGGCGGAGTCGGCGTCGACCGTGGCGCTGGCGATGTTGTCCCTCAGGTCGCCGATCTGGCCGCTCACGTTGCCGATCAGGTCGTCGGCCTTGTCGCCCAGTTTGAAGCCCTTGTCCCAGAGGTTCACGCCGCCCGGCATGCCGGAATCGCTGGCGTCGTAGATCTTCAGCGCGCCGCGCGAGCAGCGGTATCTCGAGGTCGGCCTCGCCCGGATCGGGGATGGAGTTGACCAGATCGATGATGTCGGCGATGCCGTAGATCAGGCCCGCATCGACGTGGCCGAAGCTCGCCGCGAGGTCGAGCAGCGTGACCGGCGAGCCGGCGAGATCCGAGATCACCGGGATCGGCGCGGTGATGACGTCGATGATCGGCTGCAGCGGCTCGGTGACCTCCTTCACCTTTTGCACGATCGGCCCCAGGATGTCGCTCACGAAGCCGCCGACGTCGAGGCGCAGGTTGTCGAACTCGACGAGCTGCAGCCCCTCCCTGCATGGCGTTGGCAATCCCGCTCAGCTCGACGGAAGTCGAGATCCGGCGTGTCGCGATCGCCGTCGAGGTTCCAGTCGAGGATGAAGTCCGCCTTTACCTTCGAAGCATGCCGGAGGCGACGCCCGAGCCGACGACGCCCGGGTTGAGGCCGAGGCTAAGGCCGAGCTCGACCGCCGCCGCGGCCTTCACCTCCGCGGCGATGTTCAGGTTGCCGATGTCGGCGAAGCCGAGGTGGGTGTCGGACGGATCGGAGCCGTTCGACAGGTCGATCCGCGAAATCGGCGGTCACGCGCCGTGCCCTGGAAGCCGTAGGCGTCGTCGTTTCCGGTGCGCAGGTCGTAGTCGTTCGTCGCCTGCAGCTGCAGGAAGCCGAGCTCGCCCGTCAGCGTGGCGTTGTCGCTGAGCGAGACGGTGAGCCCGACGTCGAGGTCCGCCTGGTCCGGGTTCTGCGGATCGCCGATGACCACGTAGAAGCCGTCGTTGAAGTTGAAGCCGAAGCCGACGTGCGGCTCCCAGTGCAGCGTGACGTCGAGCGTGCCGTCCATGCTCAGGCCGAGGCCCGGCAGGCCGAGGTCAAGGTCGATGTTCGGCCCGAGGTTGTACTCGCCGCCGAGCGTGAAGTCCCACTCGATGCTGGCCTCGTCGGCGCCGATATCGCCGTGCAGGTAGTCGTCGAGGTTGGTGAGAAGCTGGTTGTGGTCCTCCTGCGCCGAGCCCGAATGCCCTTGGGCTTCTCGAGCAGGTCGAGCCCGGGCTTGCTATTCGCTCCCGGCCCGAGCAAGCCGAACAGGATGCCGGAAACGACGTTGCTCGCCGGATCGGCGAAGATTGTCGGCCGCGTTCTTGGCCGCCTCGATCGCCTGGCGGTACGGCGCGACGAAATCATTGCGCAGCTTCTCGATGAACTGCGCGCCCTTCGCGAGCTGGTCGCCGATCAGCGGAATCGAGTTGCCGCCGAACACGTCGCCGCTCAGCAGGGTCCTGCAAGCCCGCTCAGGAATGTCGAGGCCCTGCGCCGAGAGCAGCAGGTCGTCGAACAGGCTGAAGTTCGTGAGATCGGGCAGCGTGATCGCGGCGTCGATGTCGGTCGAGGTCGAACGTGGCGAGGTTTGCCGCCTCGGTGGTGTTCGAGCTCGCTGTCCCTTGTCGTGGAGATCGGCGATCGTGATCCCGCCGATGCTGATGCCGTTGAAGCTGACCGGAAGGTTGGCCGCGACCTCGCCGTGCAGGTCCGGCGTCTCCGAAGGTGATCGAAGAGGTCGGCCAGGGCGACCTTGCGCCGCTGGCGATGTCGAGCCCGAGGCCGAAGGTGGCGCTGATGGACGCGCTGCCGTCGTCGATCGACACGGCGAGCGGGCCGATCGCCGCAAGCAGGTTGACGTTGTCGCCGGAGAAAGTCGCTGACCCGGTGAAGCCCGTGTCGCCGTAGACGTAGATGTCGTCAAGAATCGAGCCCGGGTCGGAGGTGAGGGCCTGCAGGTCGACTCCGAAGTCGAGCGTCAGGGGCGAGGTTGCCGTTGAAGTTCGAGTCCCGCCGAGCCGGTGAGCTTGAAGGCTGGCGGCAGGCCGGCCAGCAGGTCCGGGGAATCTGCAGGTTGAGGCCCTTGCTGACGGCGTCGCTGAAGCTGAACTGGAAGCGCAGATAGCGGTTGCTGTCCAGCGACAGGTTGGTCGGCACGCCGAGCGCCTCGGTGAAGCTTTTGCGCGAGGCTTTGCAGCGTTCCGGCCGGATTCGACTCCATCGATTCGAGCGCCGAGGTGAACCTCTCGATGTTCGAGAGCAGGTCGTGGATGCTGACGTTGACCAGCGGGATCTTGAAGCTGCCGATCGTGCCGCTGCCCTCGAACGCGTCGAGGTTGCTCACGATCTGCGTGAGCATGGAGAGGATCTTTTGCCAGCTGAGCTCGCTGAAGTTGTCGAACAGGTTGTCGAGGCCGCTCGAATGGCTGTCGAAGTCGATGTGCGGCGCCACGCCGTGGAACGGATCGCCGAAGTCGATGACCTGGAATCCACGCTGCCGCTGACGCTGAAGCCGGTAACGCCGGTCGACGCAGTAAGCGCGAGCGTGAGCGTGTCGTGCCCGAGATCGTCCGGGTCGACCGTGATGCTCGGCGCCTCGAGCAGGTCGGTCGGATCGGTCGTGAGCGCGCCGATAATCTCGGCGAGGGTGATCTTGCCGTCGGTGCCGGGCGAAGTGCCCGGGTCGGCGAGCGAGGCGCCGATCTCTGCATCGATTGCGCCGGTGGCCGAGAAATTGACGGCGACGAAGCCGGAGTTCGCCGTGCCGGCGATGCCGCCGCCGGTGCCGACGCTGAGGCTCGCGTGCA